>ENA-ORSL01001810-ORSL01001810.1-human-gut-metagenome-genome-assembly--contig:-NODE-1810-length-16912-cov-3.515157_pt1 | contig 16912 bp, 34 predicted proteins | sample MGYA00242190_ERZ509157 | MGnify/ENA primary metagenome ERZ509157 (study PRJEB26280, sample SAMEA2338664) | human gut metagenome | biome: human gut; feature: human-associated habitat; material: faeces...
TTTCCCGCATGATGCAGATCTCCACCCCCAACGAGGCGTATAAGATCGGCAAGCGCGTCATTTTCCGCTGCAATGTCTATTCGTACTGGTCCGACAAACTCCGCCCCACCTCCGCAGCAGACGATCTTGCCAACATTGAGAAAACGCTCCACTTCCTCGACACCAACGGCGCCTCCTACAACGGCGACGACCTGCGCGCCGCCCTCAAAGCTGCCGAGGCCAGCGGCCAGACCGCAAAAATCAAGCTGCACTACTTCACCGCCACGTTCTACAAGAAGGGCACCTGTCACATTGAGTTCACCAACGCCGATGTGCTGAAATCCTTCAACATCTTCGCATCCCAGAAAAAGGGCTGGCTCCCGCCGTCCTACGGCAAAAAGACCTACCACGACATGAGCACGGCAGATCGCGCCGTTGTAGACAGCTTCGAGGGCGAAACCTCCTACAACGACACGATGGCCCGCCACCTGGTCCCCACCACCGCAACGCTTATGCAGCTTGCCGCCCACAACCCCGCCTGACGATGGCCCCCGGCACGGGCCGAAACCACCCGGCAGCCCGCCGGGCAAGGTCGCGGGAGCCACCCACAACAGCAGTTGTTACATTCCACACATTTTCTCTTGCGCCCCGCACACCCGGGGTGTATAATCAAGATACCACACACAAGGAGGTTTCCCAAAATGCCCATTTCTGAAGCTCACCGCCGCGGCAACAACGCATACAAGGCAAAGTGTGATCGTATCGAGTTTATGCCCCTAAAGCCCGTCGGCACAGACATCCGCGCTGCTGCCTCTGCAGCAGGGCAGTCTATGCAGGCCTACATCACGCAAGCCGTCCGCGAGCGCATGACCCGCGACGGCTTCACCCCCACATCGGACCTCTGGCCCGACTACACAACGAAATGAGGTTTTCAGCCATGAAAATGTCCTTCACGCCCGGTTCTCTCGCCGTCAACGCCATCTTGAAACATCAGGAAAATGCCAAAGCCGCCAACGAGCGCCACACCCGCAGCGACGCCATCAACGATCTTATCTCTCACGGCGACACGCTGGAAACCCTCTGGCGCCAGTACGGTGACGACATCAAGGCCGCCACGCTGGCCGCAGGCGGGGAAAGCACGCTCGGCTACATCCTCGACGCCGTGTACGAGAAAATGCAGCACGACGGCTACACCCCCACCGGCGATTTTTGGAAATCCCGCATCGAAAGCAAGTAATCTTCCCACAACAACGACCCCCCGGCAGGCCGCCACAACGACCCGCCGGGGGATATTTTTATTTATTTTCCGTTTCCCGCAAATCCAGCACACGCCAGTTTCTTTTCAGGTTTTCCAGCTTGGAATAGAGGCAAAGCCCTTGCCCCTGCACATCTCGTACACATAGACACCCGCTCCGCCCGGCGCTTACCTCGATCTCGTAGTATTTTCCCGTCACAAACCCGCAGGACGTCCACCCCACAAATTGCGCCGTAACAACCTCCGCCATCGTCTCACTTTTCCTCCTGCTCTCCCGGTTCTATCGTTGCAACCACTTTCCCGTCCTGCACGATCTCGATTGCCTCTACTCTCTCCGGCACAAGCATATATTTTTCCATCCTTTTCACCCTTTCGCAAGTTTGTTTTTCTCCCGGCCTCTTTCAGTATTCGGAAATCCAACGCGCCCGCACAAATTCACCGCCGCCAAAAAATCTCTTTCACGCACGCGCACGCATCCAGCCCGCCGGGCCTGCTTCAGCGTATTTTACGCTGACTTTCCGCGTAAATTCAGCGTAAACGATCCGCCCCGCCTTTATAACGCGCACGCATCACGCGCCCGCGCGAGGATTTCTCCCGCCTGCGGCTCGTCCCGCAACAACGCGCCAAGCCTGGTCAACGCCACCACGCTTACCCGGATCGTCTGCCGCCGGGACAACCCGACCCGGCACGCCGTAAACTCCCAGTTGTGGCCGTCGATATAGCGCGTCGCCAGCAGTTCTTTGTGTTTACTGTTCAGCCGGTCCAGCACTGCCCGGATCCGCGCCTTGTCCTCCTGCAAAACGCTTTCCCGCACGTCCAGCTCACATAACCGCCGGGCCGTGTCCGTATCGGCCATCCGCATTGCCTTCTGCGCGGTGCTGTCGCCGTTTCCGGCGGCATGCGGCATCCCGTCCAGCGCATTGCCCCGCAGCGGGTTGTACTCCGCGTCCAGCGTCATTCGTTCCCGCGCAATGGCCCTCTGCTGTCCTGCGATGTCCGCATAATACTTGATGATGATCTCCGCTTCTGCCGCCGTCACAACAGCACCCCCTTGTTACCACACTCTGTTACTGTAAACCGTTGTCTGTTCGCCCAACGCCAACTGTGCGGCATCGCCCAGCACGTTTTCCGCATCCCGGCGCAGCGTCTCCATGCCGTACCCGTCGCCAAACCTCACGGCGGGCAAAAACCTGTCACGGTAGTAGTCCCTTGCTTCGTCCAGCACCCTCTGCGCCGTCTCCTGGTCAATGCACATGCCGTTCGGCTTTTTCTCCACAAGCGCTGCCGCCCATAGCTTCCACGCCCTGTCGCTGCTCATCCGCTTCTGGATCAGCGCCTCTCTTGCTGCCTTGCGTTTCAGGCTTTCGTCCGCAGGCAGAATAAACCGCAGTCCCTCCACAACGCTGTCCAACCACCTCTTCGCCGCCCTCGGTTCATTGTGCGCAGCAGCGCGGATGTTGTAATCTTCTATGCAGCAGTTCACACACCGCAGATACTCGTCTCTCCGCTCCGCGTCCCACCCCATCACGCTCACCGCTGCCATAGCCACACACAGCGACACGATCTGCTCCACCGTCTCCCGTACTTCCGCCGGATCGGCTCTTTTTTTGTCCAGCACACGGCGCACAGCACCCGCCGCCGCATTTTTTCTGTAAAAATTAGGTGCTCGTTTCATCGTTCACGCCCTCCTTGGCTTCCTGCTCTTTTTCTTTATCTGCCCAATAGCAATCGTTCAATACTCGGTCCAGCACTTCATCAATGCTCCATTGCATCTCTCTTGCCTTGCTTTTCAGGTATTCCATGTTTTCAGCGCTCACCGGCAGCAAGCCTTCCGCCGTTTCTTCTTTTCTCTGCCTGAAATCCCGCCCGCACGCCGGGCAAAACAACACCGGCACCGCCACCGGCAGCGTCCGGCCTACAACAGCCTCCACCATCAGCAGCGCGTCTCCCGTGCTGTCCTTTTCCAGCCACAACGCCCCCGCCGGGCCTAGTGGTATCTTCTTGTGCATCCTACATAACGCGCACAGCTTTACTTCGTCACTCATCGTCAGTCCTCCTTGTCTGCGTACCATTCCGTAAATTTCCAGCCCCGCGGCTCTGCCACAAGGTCGATAAACAACCGCCTGCGGTAAATATAGTCCCTCTGCATCCGCCGGGTGAATCTCGACTTCACTTCCACGATCTCCACGGTGCCGTCCGCATAGGTCAGCACAAAATCCGGCTTGTACCGTGCCTTCGGCAGCTTTAGCCCGCAATACGCCTTTTCCGGCAGCAGTTCAAACGTGATCTGCTCCTGCACCTTCACGACCAGCCCGCACGCCACCTTCGGCAATATCACCTCCCTGTAATAACGCTTTTCGCTCTCGGGCACATTCCCCAAGCCTTCCCCTTGGGGGCTGCGCCCGCAGGCGCGTGTCGTAGCGCAACCGCCGTAGGCGGCTCTTGGCGCGTAGACTGAAGGTGGCCCCGCAGGGCCGGATGAGGGGCAACCTTGCCTCAACTTCCCGTTCCCGGCTTGCTTCTTCCTCTCCGCAATCTGCCTTTCCGCCTGCGCACGGTATCGCGGCGGCAAATCTTCCAGTTCAAGCCTTACTCCCACCTGTGCACCGCCTTTTTCGTCTCCTGCCGGCGCGGATCAGCCCAGAACCGCGCGATCACATGCCATTCCGCCGTGACCTCGTTAAACCGCGGCTCCGCCCCCACAAAAGCATACCGCCGCACCTCGCCGTGCCCCAGCTTCAGCACGCCGTAACGATCCTCCCAAAACTTCTTGTCGTCTATGTACAGCGTTGCCGCCTCGGCCAGCTTGCGCGGCGTGTACCGCGTATCATTCGGCCTCGGCTGCGTCGGCATCCGCAGGCCCTTGCTCTGCCGCCACTTGTGCGTGCGCTTGCCCTCGTATTTCGTGATATACTCGCAGTAGGCATCCAGCCCGCCCTTGTCAAACTCGGCGCGATCCGCTTTCACAAGGCCCAGCGGCTCCACCCAGCCCTTGCCGCAGCGCGTCACCCACAAATCTTTGATCTCGTCAATGCTCAAATCACACTCCAAGATCATGTGGTGGTGGTAGCGCACCTCCTTCAGCCCCTTTTCCTCGTCAGCGTGCTGAAACTCTGTCACAGCAATGTATTTTACCTTGCGCAGCACCCCGCCGGGGTTGTGGTGGTCCTTCTCCATTGCTTCTTTGTATTTCTGCCGCTGCCGCCGGTTCAGCCGCTCAATGTAGTTCGTCAGCGCCTTTTGCGCGTCCTCGTCATACTCCGGCAGAAAGTCGTCCGAATAGGTCAGGTGCACCAGCCATGTTTTCTTTTTCCGCTCGGTAAAGTTCTCCGATACCTTCCACCGCAGCTTGCGCAGGGCGTTGCGGTCATTGCACCGCTTCATTGCCAGGCTGCTTGCAAACTGCTTTTTTGCCCGCACGCTGGCTCTGTGCTCGCTGGCCGTCACTTGCAGCAGATCGACCTCCATGTACTCTTTTCCGCATATCGTTTTCTGCTCCCGCACATATCTGGCTTTCACCGCTGCGCCCTCCCGTTCACATCCCGCCTGCGTCAGGCTCTCTCGTTTGGATTTTGTCAATGATAGAGAATGGGGGAAAAGATAAAACCGTATACAAGCCCCCCAGCGGCCCGCAGGCCGCTAAAAAATCCCCGGCCCCCGCCGGGTGGTAACTATGTATTATATATAGGTATGGTCGTAGGTAGTTCTCCCGTTCCCCGTAGGGGCGGCGTCCTCAACGCCCTGCCTTGCCTCCTCCGCCGCAGCGGGGGAGGTGCCGCCCGCAGGCGGCGGAGGGAGCCTTCACCGCACCGCCCAGCGCAACCAGCCACGCGCCGTTTTGCATAATCCGATTCCGGCCCGCCGCACGGCAATCGCCGTATCAACCAGCAGCTTCGCCGGAATCGTCAGCATCTTTGCCGTCAGCGTCAGCATCTTTGCCGTCAGCCACAGCAACTTTGCCAGCAGCACCATCACCAGCATCACGCCTATCACTGCCATGCACGCAAACAGCACGATCAACACTTTTACTCGTTTCATCCCTCGATCCTCGCCCTTTCCACATCCTCCGGCCAAAATGTCTCCCGCATCATCATCACCTCATGCCGGAACGCACACGGCACAAGCTCCACGTTCACAACGTAGAACCGCCCGCCATTGGCCGCAAATACCACCTTGCCCCACGCAGGCCGCACGCCACCGTCTGCGCACCTCCTCCGCACGATCACGGCGTCTCCCGCCGCAATGGGCTTTTCCTTCTTCCGTCTCACTGTTTCCCGCCCCGTTTCTTCTGTTCATAGATCATCTTGTACACAGTCTGCGTCTGCGGCATACTGTCTACGCTGGCAAACCTGCGCTCATACGCCCGCCGCTGCTCGTACTCCTCACAGTCCCGCTTGTAGTCCTCGCATACGCTGTGGCAGCCCGGTTTTCGCCGGGTGCAGTGGTAGCAACTATTCATCCCTGACCGCCTTTACCTTTTCAAACCGCTTTTTCTGCTTCGCACGCGGGTATTTCTCCTTGTCCACCGGCGACAAGAACATTTCCAGCGGCCTTGCCCACATCTTCTGCGGTTCATCCTTGCTTGTGTAGATCACCAGCAGCTCTGCCGTCTCGCTATGCACAGCCACGCCCTGCACCACATACAGCCCGCCTTTAAAATGCCGGTACACGTTCCCGGCCATCACACCGGCCCAGCCCTGCGCATCCTTCTGTGCTTTGATCCTTGCATCTTCCATCTGCTCGTCATCTCCCAAAAATTATCTTCGCCGCGGCCACGATTCGCTTTCCCAGCGGCTCGTTCTTGTACAGCAGCTTAATGCACTCCGTTGCCGACATCTTCAGCATAGCTTCTCGTACAATGTTCTTTTCCTGTACTTCCTGTACTTCCTGCACATACAGCAGAATCCGCATTACCATCGGCATGCCGTACGGCGGCGTTTCTCTCTGCTCCATGCAGCTTACGCAGACCTTTTTTCCGCGCGGCAGCTCCCACATTCTCTGCATGAACTTTTCGCCAAGTTTTGCAAGGCTTGCTTCCGTTATCTCTTCCGCGTACTTAACATCCGCGGGCCAGATTTCCGTCTCCACCGCAATCTTTTCCATCGTTCACACTCCCAGCACTCTGCTTGCCACCATGTCCGCCGTGTGCGTCCACAACACATTCGGGTATTCCTCAATGGCCGCTCCGTAACAATTCCAGTTTTCCTTGTCGTCAAACGCGCCCATGTGCCATCGGATGCACAGCCGTTCTTCCTCCGTCAGTGACAATGCCCCGGTATCGTTCAAGATCGCCTCTGCCAGCGCAGCGCTGCGCTCTCCGTGGCCTTTCAACCTGTGGTGCTTCCAGCCGTCGCCGCATTTCTCGTACTCCTCGGTCTTGCACAGATCATGCAGCATCCCAACCAGAACAGGGGAGCGCCGCATCTGCCATTTCAGCCCCAGCTTGTCGGTCAGGCACACAAGCTGCTTTGTCACCGCCCAGCTGTGCTCAAACAGCCCGCCGGGCCACGCACCGTGGTATGTCATGCTTGCCGGAATCTCAAAATATCCCATCGGCTCCAAGATTTCCACAACCCGGCCCGCCGCCCTGCTCGTCATGCCGTTAGTCACAAGCAGGCTTTTCATGTCCTGCGCCGCGCTCTTTTCCATCGTCAACCTCTCTTTCTGTCGGCATCCCAATCAATGGCCTGCCCGCAGTTTCCGCAATAGCGGTTGTAGTTTCCGTCCTCGTTGAACAGGTATTCTCCGCTCCCGCAGCAAGCGCAGGCGTAAATGCTCTTGTCTCCATCCGGGAACGGCGATTTCTTCGCCAGCTTTAACACCGCATCCCGGCCAATCACGCACGCTTCCACCACTTCGCCGTAAAATTTCTCGCCGTGGCCATTCGCGCCGCCCAGTATCTCCGCCGCTCGCTCAACCGTCATTTTCTTTGTCCTCTCTGCTCATCTGCTGCCGTATTGCCGCAGCTGTCGCCAGCCCGGCCCTGATCTCGTCCAGCGCTGCCGCAAACACATCATCAAACACAATCGGAAGCACCGCCATGCGCAGGTACATCCCGCATTTCAGCACATAGTACGGGTTTCCGTTGCTCATCGTCCGTCTGTACCACACCATGTACTGCCCGTTTTTCAGCTCGTCCATGATCGGCTCCATCTGCCTTTCATTGATCCCTGCGATCCCGCCGCGCTCATCCCGCAGCACAAGCAGGCGCATCCCGGCATAGGTAAACCCAATCGGTGCTTTCTTGCACGGGATTTCCTCGCCGCTCACATCGTCCATGCTGATGCCCGTCACCTCGTACAGGTCGTTGATAACGTCCAGCTCCTCGACCTCGCAGCTAATTTCATCCAGCTGCTTGTCCGTCCAGCCAAACACCGCTGCCGCCTCGTTCTCATCGCACAGGGCAGGGAAGTTCCGCGGTATCTCCACCATCGTGATCCCGTCGCTTATGTACTGCGTGCAGCCCTTGCGGTACAGCTTCATGCTCATATTTTCCTTGCACAGCTTGCCCATCTTCTGCATATTCATGGCTTTTACCTCCCCGTGCTGCCAAATCCGTTGTCTCCGCGCTCCGTCTCGGCAAACTTGTCCACCAGCTTCAGCGCCGGCGTCACAATCGGCAGAATCACCAGCTGCGCGATCTTGTCGCCGCGCTGGAAATATTGTATATCCTCGCCCAGATTGTACAGCTTCACCTTGATACTGCCGGTATACCCGGCGTCGATCACGCCCTCTGTGATAACGCCCCGGTTCACATTCAGCCCGCTTTTGCTTTTCAGCATCCCAACATACCCTTCCGGGATTTCCATGTGTACGCCCGTGTCCACCGTATAGTTGTCAACTTCACCGAATGACAGCAGCATAAACCCCTCCGGCGTGTACAAATCCAGTCCGGCATCTGCGCTGTGCGCCCTCGTCGGCATAATCGCCCCTTCGTCCAGCATCACATTGATTTCTTCCATCGTTCAGCACCCCTTCCCGCAGCGTCCCATGCACACATTTTTATCATCCCAGTATTCCGTTGCCGCGATCTTGCGCGGGTCCGTGCCAAACTCCGCTTTCAGCTCGTCCGCGTTCTCATTCACATAGTCAAATTCAAGCCCTACGGCCTTGCAGGCGGCCAGCGCCTCGGCCAGCTTCTCGCCCTCCCGGCAGGTCCACAGGATCAGCACCGCGCCGTTTGCCTTCTCATTCTTCGCGCGGTTGATATTCGGCGCAATCGGCATCCCGATCTCCGGCCACTTGTTCTCAAACAGCGTCCCATCAAAATCAATCGCAATTACTTTTTTCATGCTTGTTTCCTTTCTCCAAAAATCACAACCATGCTCGGAAAAGGCGCACTGTTTTTGCTGTCGCCAAATTTCAGCCGCCCGCGTATGAACCGCACCTCCGCCTTTCCGTATATGTAGTCATGGAACCACCGCGTATCTGTCCGCGCGGGGAGCAGCATTACCGCAAATCCCCCCCCCGCAGCAGTTTCAAAGGCTTTCTTTACCCACTTGCCAATTTCCCGGCCATACGGCGGATTGCACCACACCCGGCCTGTCCATGGCTGTGCAAGTCCGTCCTGCTCCTTCGTGTAGAACCTCCTGCACTTCGCGTTCTCCGGCGCGGCGCACACATCCAGCTCAAAGTGAAACTCTCTGTCCAACTCGTCAAAGAATCCCTGCGGCGTTGCCCACGCATCCGTCTTGCTGGAAAACATCACGTTATTGTCCATCCTCCGCCTCTCCTTCGTCCAGCATTGGGCTTCCGTCAGCCCGCGCTGTCAATGTTTGTGCCGCCGGTTCCGTTCCGTTCTCATACGCCACAGCATGTTCATGCCCTGCGGTTATCGTGTACTGCGGTTCACCAATGTCTCCAACTCCAAGCCCTGTTCCTCTGCCAAGCGCTTTGCATCTCGTTGCAAGCATCATGTTTACAGGCAGGCATTTATCTCTTGCCGGTGCAAACACTGTCTGATCCTGATGCGTCGCCAGCGTGGCAGATAAATCATTCTGCACCAGTGGTCCCTTGCCGCCGCCCTCGCATCCTGACCGTATCTTCATGGTGTAGGCGGGGTCATACCCCCCCCCAGCGGGTTTTGCCTCCACCATTCTTTCATGCCAGCGATAGCCGTCACCAGCAATTCCGGCAACTGTTTTCCCCGCCGGGATGCACGGCTCAAAATTCCATCCATGGCCCTTACGCTCAAAAAGTATCTGGTCGGCGGATCGTCCGCCAGTATCGCAGCAAGCGTATACTCTGCGTCTGCGTTGGGGCACTCCCCAGTATTGCGCGTTGACAAGTCGGTAGGCCACAGCTCCGTACCCTGCAAAGCCCCCCCCACTTTCCGCGCTGTCGAACAAACTGATCTGTCCCGGTAAGTCGCAGCAATTCGTTGAGTACGGTTTCAAAGTCTTTCCCTCCGTTCGATGATAAAGCCCCCGGTACATTCTCCCAGATCACGAACCGCGGGTATTTCCACCCCGTCGCTTCCAGCATCTCAAAAATAATGCGTATTGCCTCGCGGAACAGCCCGGAACGGTTTCCGTCCAGCCCGGCGCGCTTTCCCGCAATACTCAAATCCTGACACGGGCTGCCAAAGGTGATGATGTCCCCCGGCTCGATTTTCCCGCCGCAAATGTCGGTAACACTGCCCAGATGCTTCATGCCCGGCAAGTGTGTTTTTGTTACGGCAATAGGGTAGGGCTCCACCTCGCTGGCCCAAACTGGCCGCGCACCGCACATCGCCGCACACAGCGGCATCGTGCCGGACCCATCAAACAGGCTGCCCAGCTTCACATTTGCCGCGCCCTTTCCTGTGTCAATGGCAACCCGCGCCACGGCACGCCGCACAAAAAACAGCGCGTTCGGCAGCGCCATTCCGTTGCCCCACATCATGTACTCGGCGCTGTCGGTATGTAGCTCGTTGTGCCACGCCGCCAGCTTGTCCGTCTTTTTCAGTATGCTTTTCTGTGGTTTCTTTCCCTTGATCGCACGGTCTGTTGTGTATACCTTCCGCCAGAACGCCGCAGTTTCCTCCGGCATATCCGCCGTCAGCTGCTCGGTCTCGCCCCATCCGTCCGGGAATCCTTGTAGCCGTCCGCACTCCATCGGCATCAGGCGGCGCACTATGTATTTCGGCTGCACATTTTCGCCTGCCTTCTGCACAAATGATTTTCCCTGGCCGCCGCCGCACTCTCTGCTTTGCAGTGTCGGTGCCGGTGCATCCGCGCTGTAACACCGCTGTTCCTGCGCTTCTCCCGGCGTCAGACGCCCCGTATCGTAGGCTACCCCGTGCCTGTCCACCGTGTTCAAGGTAAAGCTCACATCCTCTCCTACGCCCGCTCCGTTCATGCCTGCATCCCTGTCAATGATGTTCCCTTGCAGGGCCACAGCTTCGTTTTTGTGCGCTATGATCGTTCTGTCATGGTCTGTTGTCAGCGTTGTTGCCGTGTTCATCTGGCTTTCTGCGCCCCCCTGCGTGCTGGCCCTGCACAAAACATCCACTACCATCGGCGTGTTGCCCCCCCTGCACCGTATGTCTGCGTTACCGTGCAGGCTACATCAAGCGGTCCGGTCGCTCTGCTGTCCTGCCCGTGCCAGTCAAATACCCACGCCATCGTCTGCCTCTCCTTCGTCCATCAGCAGCACCTTTCTGTACCGTTCCTTAAATTCTTCCAAATCCTTTGCCTGGTTCGCCATCGCCCACACAAGGCGCTCGTAGTTGCCATTCCGCGCCGCATACGCATCTGCCGCCTGCTTCCATCCCGCGTCCCGTCCGCAGCACCATGCCGCGCACACGCCCAGCACCGATACCGCGATCACCGTCGCCGTAACCATCCTCAACATTGCCCCTTTCAAAATTCATCCATCTTGTGCCGGGTGCAGGGTCCGGCCCTGCTCTCTGCGCCCGCATCTGCAAGCGCCACCCGCCCTATAACAAAGCAGGACAGCGGCCATCAGCACCGTCGCCCCGCTCTGAGTATTTCTGCGCCCCGCTGTTAGCACTCAGCAGGGTAATTTCATGGTTTCCGCCTGGCTTTTCCGCCCTCCAACGGTCTCCATCGTTCCTCTTGCAGTTTCAGGCCGTTTACTTCACACGGCGGGAACAGCTTTTGCGGCAGCCGCCGCTTCGCCTCTGCATCCGTTTCGCGCCAAGCCTTCGGGTCAGGGTTCGGCTCGTAGTTCCTGCACCCTGCGTCCAGCCCATTACAGGCGCGGCAGTCCGCCCGCGTGATGGTATAAACAAACCTGCATTGCTGCATACAGTCCTCCTAAGTGGGCTCGCTTCTGCCGCCCTTCTTAAAACGCCGTGCACATTTCAGCCACAGCACCCCTCCGGGCGGTTCCGCCACAACCCGCGCCGACCCGTACTGCCGCAGCCCGCGCAGCTTCTCCGGCCTTTCCGGCGGCACCCACGGTTCGCGCTTCCAGTTCCAGCACCCGGCATAGCCGATCAACCGGCGCAGGTTTCTGTACACTTCTTCCGCCTGCTCGCCCGTGATCTCAAGCTCTGCCCGGAACTCCGCCCACATCTGCGCCAAATCCCAAGCGTCCGTCTCCTCCGCCTGTACATCCGCCGGGGCAGTAATCGTCACATCCAGCACGCCGCATCACCCGCATTTCTTCCACATCTTGTCCGGCTTCATCGGTGCCATGCCGTGCATGGCCGCATACATTTCCTCGGCCTGCATCCTTGCCACCTTCCGCGTGATCCGCCGCGCTGCCGCTGCCAAGTCCAGCCCATAGCTCCACAAAAGCAGGGCACACAGCCCATACGCCAGCGCCGCCAGCATACCAACCACAAAGCCGCTCACTGTTTCTCGCTCGGCGCTCTGCACGATCTGGCAAACCGTCACAACCACCATCCATGTACCGCCCATGTTGCACACAGCGCTCACACCCTGCAACAGCATTCTCTTTCTCCGCAGCTTCTTCATCATCCGACCCGCCTTTCTTCGATCCACTTCTGCAAAAACGCTGTGTAAACCGTGTAGCAGTCATTCTTCGTCAGCCCTTCCACACGGTCTATCACTTCACCGAACGGATACACCCCGCCAAAAATTCCCGCTTTCAGCTTGTCCACGCTCATGCGGTATCCCTCGCACCGCAAAATCTCGCAGGCATCCGCCAGCGGCAGGGTAGGGGTTCTCACATCCTCGATCCGCATACTGCGCACCGCCTTTCTTTTTTCTCTCTGGTGCCGCGTGCTGGTATCGGACCAGCCGTGCAGGGCAAATGCCCAAGCCCTGCACGCCGACCTCGGCGCGGCTCATATAAACCCCGGCGTGAACAGGTTGCCGGGGCGGGGTGTAGGCTCTGTCCGTTTCACATTGCCCTTGCCCCTGCACTTTACCCGTGCCGGGTGCCGACAAACTTACCCGCTGTCAGCCGCGGAATGGCCCGTCACTTGTTACCGGGTCAGCCCCGCCGGTCCTCATGCGGGCACGGCGGCGGCATAATAGTGCCGGTCTTTCCCGGCTGTCAGCCATGTGGTTATAGAGAATAGGAGGTTTTCTGCGGGTCCACGGCTCTGAACCGTGCTGCAAACGCCGTCGCTAAGCGCCCCGCCCATATTCCGGCGGCCTCCCGCCGGGGATCAGTTCTCTAAAATGTCATCCACAGAAATTTGCCCGGGCAGCACATCTTCCTCCATCCACCAACGGAACACATCTTGCCCTGTACCGCCCGTCATCCAGCTTCCGTCCATCTTTCCGCGCGCTCTGCGCTCATCAAGCATCCTGTCAAATGCTTGTATGTAGAGCTTCTCGTAAGCAGGCCAGCGTCGGAACTCCGCATACCGTTTCTTGCTCGCCATCGGGCAGCCGATACAGCCGACGCGGCTGAACCCACATTCATACAGCGGATTGACAGGCACCTTTGCATCCTGCAAAAAGCTCCATACTTGATTGTCTGTCCAGTCCACAATGGGGTTTACTACGCGCTTTGCGGCCACCTTGCACCCCTCAAAGATTTTGCTCGGCTCCTGTTCTTCGCCTTTCAAAACGATTTTGTTCTCTTTGTTCCGGGTGTACGCTTCAAAAACGCCTCTGTCGCGCTTTCTTCGGCTGCTTTCCGCCCACCGCACGCCAGTCGTGATGAACCGCCCGTTTCCGCCCTGTTCTTTCAGCACAGCGCAGCAGTACCGCATGATTCGTGTCGGCGGCATCAGCTTTTGCGGGATCAAGTCCCACATGCTTGTGCGTTTTCCCTTATAAACGGGGTAGTTGATGGTGCATTTCACGCCCAGATTTTCAAGTCTGGCAAACTCCTGCCGTACAAACCGCACTGTCTCCGGCGCATCTGCTGTTGTGTGGTTGTGTTGTATTTCAAAGGGAATGCCCGCCCGCCGGGCCAACTCCACGCACACGCTGCTGTCCTTGCCGCCGCTGGTCGTTACCACCAGCGGCGTGCCGTAATACTTCAGCGCCATGTCGCTTGCCGCTTTCAACCGCCCGATGGCGATCTTCTCCGGGTCGCCGCTTGTCGGCAGGGTCGCAAGGCCCCAATCCTCGCTCATTCCGGCTTCACCCCATCATCCGCCTTTTCCGGCAAATCCACAATGCTTATAATGACGTCCGCCTTATCCGCTCCCAGCGCAAGCGCAACCTTGTTCATGATCTGCCGTTTCGCTTCGTCTCTGTCCAGGCAGGTTTTTTCCACCATTTCTTCCAGCACAGCGCGTGCCGCCATAGCAACAGCGTTGCTGCTCGTTTTCGGCCCGATGTACCTGCTGTGTGTTTCAAAGTTATTCGGTCTTGCCGGGTTCCACATCACTCTCACGAGTTCAACGCTTTCCATCGTCTCCGCCGTCCTTTCACTGCTGTGTCGCAGTGCCCGGCGCCCCGGCCTGCGCTTCGATTTCTTCATCCGTCGCATCCAACGCCAGTTTCACCGCGTCCAGCAGACATTTTTTTGCCTTTTCTTTGCCGCAGTTCTGTGCAATAATGGTTTCACAAGCGTGGCGCACCATAAGGCAGGCTGCCGTTGCTTCCTCCATCGCGCTTGCCTCCGTGTCAATCGCAACGTTCTCCACCGCCCCGGTTTTCGCGTTATTCTCCCACGAAACCTTTACATACCCTTCATTCATCGGCTTCTCCCTTTTTTCCGCACTCCCGGATGATCTCGTCAACCTTCATGATCGCACCGTTGTATTCGGCGCTCCTGCGTTCCTCCTGCACATCTGCCAACATCGTGCCCAGCAGGTACGCGGCGGCCATAATGTTCTGATGCTCGCTGTGTCCGTCTGCTACGGTGCACATTCCGTCGTTGTCATCCTGCCAGTACACAGCAACCCGGTGCCGCTTCGCCCGCTCCGCTTTCCGCTCTGCGTTCTTCTTCGCGGCGATCTCCCTGCGCAAGCTCTCCACCACAGTGGCGGCCTTTCCCCATCCGTTTTGCGTATCGTACCCGGTGCCGACGATCTTCGTCATTCCCGGCCAGAATGTCATAAGGATGTACCTGCCGTACAGCTTGTCGATTCTCACCGGCGTGTTCGCGTTGTGCCCGCTCAACTCGTCCAACAGCGCCGATGCCTCCTCTTTCGTCATGCTCTCGTGCCTGCTGTACATTGCGTCTTGCTTGTCCGGCTGCGCCGCGTTGAACAGCGCCGCCAGTAAAGCGGCTTCCCCAATGCCTTTCACATTTCGTTCCATCTTCACACCATCCTTTCCAAGTATCATTACTTCCGGGTTCTTGATTTTCAGTGCATCAACCCCCAGCCAGCGCCAAGGCCCCAGGCCGCCGCCATCTGGTGGCAGGTCGTCCGGCAAATCGTCTCCGAGCATTACCTTTTCCGGCAGCTCGCAGGCCCGCGCCATGCAGGCCTGCGCCATCTCGTGCCGCAGCGCCGTCAACCACGCATCAAGCCTGTCGTCGTGCTTCACGCCGCACCGCCGTCCTTCTTCGGCTCGTCCTCGTGCGCACCGCTCACCAGCGCCGCGCCCTCGATCATATACCCGATCTTCTCCTGCGCATGGTCCGGCAGCTTTCGCAGCGTCTCCACCATCTCGCGCATTTCCTTTTCTTTCTCACTCATGGTTTCACCCTCTTTGTCTTTTCTCTCCTCCCGTGCTACAATGGCAGGGGAAGGAGGTGTAAATTTTGAAAATAAATCTTGATTGCGTCCGCGATGTAATGCTCTGTGTTGAAGCAAACACCGGCCTGCATCAGCGCTGTTATTTCATCGACTATGCTTTGAACAGCGCACAGGAGTTTGTCGGTGACTTGTCTCCCACGCCTGACTATCAAGCCGAACTGGAAAAGAAGTATCACAACGAGGAATTGCTCTACCACTTGAAATACTGTATCGAATCCGGCTTGCTTTCCGTGGACGGCCCTGTCGGCCTGTACCAGACGTGGGTTTGCGACCTCACACCTAAAGGCCACGACTTCCTTGCAAACATCCGCAGTAAAAACGGCTGGAATAAAGTCAAGTCTCTTGTTTCCAAGGCCGGCTCCAACTGCGTTGACGTGGTTATTGAAGTCGCAAAAGCCGTTGCAGTGGAAGCAGCAAAAAACACTTTGCTGTCAGGCGGATAATTTTCCGCCATCCCTGCCTTTCCACCAGTGCCCGTGTGCCCTCAAAGGGCGGCGGGCGCTTTCCTTTTCTTTTGGCATCGGCAACAATGCACCGCGCAATCGCACTGCTTAAAATGTGTTTCGCTTTGCTCACCTGCTTTCCCGCGTGTGTATTCCCACATTTTTTGCATTTGTTTTATGGAACATCTACATAATATCACACGCAAATGTGTCTGTCAACGCATTTTAGGAAAAATATGTGTTGACTTCTACATTTCGTTGTGTTATTGTGTGTTCAAAGGAGGTGTACTATATGAATGAGCGACTTATTACAGTCCGAAAATACTTTCATCGGACGCAAAAAGACTTCGGCGATGTTCTCGGCGTCAGCCGTGATGTCATTGCCAGCCTTGAAAGCGGCCGCGTTCCTATAAAGGACGTATTTGTCAAACTCGTCTGCCGCGAGTTCGGCGTCAACGAAACATGGCTGCGCACCGGCGCAGGCTCCATGCTGGATGAATCCAAGCCCTCTATCCTCGCCCGTCTGGCCGAGGAAAAGCAGCTCACCCCGCGTGAACAGGCCATCGTCTCCGCATTTATTGACCTGTCCCCGCAGGACCGCGCCGCTATCATGCGCTATATGGATTCTCTTGTTGAAAAGCTCTCCCAGACCCCGCCCGATCCTCAAAAAAAAAGACTTCGATACCGCATCTTCCTCCGACGGGTAGACTGATCCGCCGGGCCGGATGGAGTTCCTCTACGCCCCACCCAACAGCAAAAAGGCCAGAACCGCACCGGTTCTGGCCTTTTATGTTGCAATTTATTCTTTTGTGTGTTACTATGTTCTTAAATCAATACAGATGCGTGCCGCTGTTCCGTTTCCTCCGGCCCGCATCCGCTTCGCCATAGCAGGGGAGACCCTGCTATTTTTTATTTAGGATGTGTAAATCTATGAACGATCAAAAGCCCGATACCGGCAGCCGCTTTTCTTTCGTCCTCTCACTGGTCATCTTTGTTCTTCTTTCTGTATTTATCGTTAAATTTGTTGTCCGTGTTTTCACCCCAAGCAAAACACAACCTCCCGCGTATTCTTCCTCTGTCTCCTCTGCCGCCCCCACGCCGGAACCAACCCCCACCGCCACGCCGGAGCCAACCCCGCACCCGGAGCAGGCC
>ENA-ORSL01001813-ORSL01001813.1-human-gut-metagenome-genome-assembly--contig:-NODE-1813-length-16896-cov-3.549670_pt1 | contig 16896 bp, 16 predicted proteins | sample MGYA00242190_ERZ509157 | MGnify/ENA primary metagenome ERZ509157 (study PRJEB26280, sample SAMEA2338664) | human gut metagenome | biome: human gut; feature: human-associated habitat; material: faeces...
TTGACAGCTTATCAGCCTATAAATGCAAAAAGAAATCCCCATGCTTTGTATCAAAACATGAGGATTTAGTTGGCTAATCTGGCAGACTATGATACAGGGGACGATGCACCCTGCTGAGTGCAATAACGGGTGCATTTGCACCCCGACACTGGCAGGGCAATCGCAGGCCTGTCATTAGTCTAATCGACTTACAAATGAGTTACCATCATACCGCAGGTGAAAATCACTGAAATTATAGACCTTCCCGAGAAATTGTATCAAAATCTACCATATTCGGCAAAACCGTCGAGGAAGTATTTGAGTTTCAAGATGAGGAATGACTATCCCTTTTGGCTCCTATTTCCGTTGTCCCTTCCTGTGCAGCAGTACTCCGCCGCCGATTCCCACAGCGAAGCAGAACAGGATGAGAGCGAGATATCGAAGGATTGGCCCTGGGTCCCCAGCAAGCAAGCTGACCATACCCCGGTAGGCAGCGTCCCCGCCGCCATATAGAAGCAGAAACATCCCCGATTGCCCAAAGCCTGTAAAAACATCCATCCAGCCCAAGGCAGTCATAACAACCCCCAGACAAAAGGCGACAGTGAGGATCACCGGGATCGGCCACTTTGTAAGACGGAATAACAGCTGGGTCAGCAAGCAGAACAGGCCGCCCAGCAAAAAGGCGTGCAGATATGTCATAGCGCTTCCTCCTATCGAAAAGACATGAGCAAGGCAGCCCCGAACGCTACCGGAAGTCCCACGCCGAAAATCAGGAAAGCAGCCGACAGACCCTTTCGGGATGCCCGGGGAAGGGTATCCCCTTCTTTCAGTGCGGCAGCGGTAAACTCAATGATAGCGGCGGAAAAGCCGGTAAAAGGCAGCATTGCCCCAAAGCCGCCGAGGTCTTCCAGCTTTTGATACTGCCCCAGAATGGTGGCCGCCCCGCTGAGTGCAGCCATGATCGCCAGCATCAGGGTGATAGACAGCCCAAATTCCACCCCTGCAGATAACAGAAGTTCAAAAACCAGCTGTGCCGCCACACACAACGCTCCGCCGATCAGAAAAGACCAAAGATAGTCCACCGGTTTTCCTCGCATAAATGACACTCCTTCTGAAAAGGGCAGGGAGGAGGGGCTGGAGAACCCCTCCTCCCTGCCGCAGCAATCGTTGCGTTAAGGCTCAGACCCGCAGGCCCGCTTTGTAGCCGCTATGGATAGCATCGTAGATCTTGCCCACCTTGGAGCAGTCACCAACGACGGTCACCTGTTTCCCTATGGCCTTCAGCTCCTCTGCCAGGCTGCGGCAGGGGGCAAGGCCGATGGCCACCAGCACATGATCTGCCGGGATTGTCTTGCGTCCATGGCCTTCCACTACAACGCCTTGGTCGTTGATCTCCACCACGCGGGAGGAGGTCATGACCTGGACGCCGTTCTCTTTCAGCATCTCGGGATAGACCATCTGATCGGAGGCGCTGCAATCCTTCATGATCTTCGGCAGCATCTCCACCATGGTAACATGGTTTTCCTTGGAGAAGCTCAGCTGGACCGCAGTTTCGGTACCGATAAGGCCGCCGCCCACTACCACGATGTTGTCTGAGATACCAGCGCAGTCCTTTGCCAGGGCGTCCACCGCCAGCTGGACATTAGCCCGGTCGCCGCCGGGAACCGGCAGACGGACACCAGCGGCGCCGGTGGCGATGATCACGGCATCAAAGCCCTCCAGATCAGCGGCAGTCGCCTCTTTTTCCACAACCTTGATGTCCCGTTTTTCCACCTGGACGGTGAGATACTTCAGGGCGTTGCGGATGTCTGCCTTAAACTCCGGAGCGGACGCTTCGTGAAGGAACCCGCCTAGCTTCCGCTTTTCAAACAGGGTGACCTGATGTCCCCGGTCAAAGGCCACAGCGGCAGCCTTCATTCCGGCGGGGCCGCCGCCTACTACTGCCACTTTTTGGGGGTAGCGGTGGGACGAATGGCCAAGGCGTCCTCGAATCCCAGAGTGGGGTTCATGGTGCAGTTGATGGATTTGCCCAGATGGTTGCCCCGGTCCAGACAGCCCTCGTTGCAGCGGATGCAGGGGGAGATGTCCTCCGGATGGCCCTCCAATGCCTTTTTTGCCCAATAGGGGTCGGCCAGCAGGGGGCGTCCCATGCTGATAAAGTCCCCTTTCCCTTCTGCCAGGATCTCCTCGGCGTACTCCGGCAGAGTAATAGAGCCAGTGGCGAAAACCGGGATGGAGACCTCTTTTTTGATGGCCTCCGCAGCCCAGACATTGTGGCCCTTGGAAAGCTGCATGGGGGTCACCTGGTGGATCATCTGGTGATGGTCGCCGCCGCTGACATCAATGGCAGCGCAGCCCAGCTCCTCCAGTCGCTTGGCGTAATAGATGGTGTCCTCAATCGTCATGCCGCCCGGCTCATAGTCGGTACCGCTGAGACGGACGATCAGGGGGAAGTCCTCCCCCACATACTCCTTGCAGCGGGTAAAGATCTGCTCCAGAAAACGGAAACGGTTTTCCCGGCTGCCACCGTACCAATCGGTGCGCTGGTTGGTAAAAGGGGAAAGGAAGTTGGTGATGAGGTAGCCGTGGGCACCATGGATCTCCACCACCTCAAAGCCGGCGTCCTTGGCCCGTTTTGCGGCCTTTCCGAACGCCTCGACAATGTCATGGATCTCGGCGATGGTCAGCTCTTCCGGGATGGCGGCCTGACCGTACCGCTGGTACATCAGCGGCCAGGGATTGGGGGAGGCGGACTTCATGGGGGGGCCAAGGAACCGCTGGCGTCCGCAGTGCTCGATCTGGATACAGGGGACCGACCCGGCATTCTTGATGCTGTCAGCCAGCCATCCCAGGCCAACAATGTATTCATCGTCACAGATGCCCAGCTGGTTGGAGGCGGACTTGCTGTACAGCCTGTCCACATAGGCGTACTCCACAATGATCATGCCTACCTCGCCCTTGGCCAGGTCCTCATAGTAGCGGACCAGGCGTTCCGAAACCGAGCCATCCATGTGGCTCAGACCAGAGGTTTGCGGGGCCTTGCAGATGCGGTTTTTGATCTCTACATTGCCGATCCTGCCAGGGGTGAAAAGATGGGGGAATTGCTTGCTCATGCCGGTCACTCTCCTTTACTGCTTTGGGAAAAATAGTTTCCTTTTTTGACAGGATACCAGAAAAAGGAGAATAAGGTCGATATTATATGATATATTTTTGACAATTTTTTGGTATTATATAATACCATTTTTCTCTAGAAAACAGTATTATATGACACTATTTTTATCCGGCCAAACCGGCAGCTGTTTCTTGCCCTTCCATTGGCTATCAGGTATAATTAAAATAAGCGTAAAAACCCGAAGCCAAAGGAGTATTGTCATGATCCAGCGTCAAGAACCCCCGGCATCTGCCAGCTATCTGTTCAACGCCGATATGGCCCCTTACCGTGAACTGTTCCTCCGCCGTTGTCCTCCGCCGATGCTGATGCCCCGGGGAAATCGGGTATGCAAAAAGGGCGTGACAAAGGGGTGGATGTATTACCTGTCTCAGGGGCTTTTGAAAGTCTACTCCAGCAATTCCTATGGGTATGACCGGGTCATCGCCTTTTTGAAGGATGACAACATCTTCGGACTGGACTGCTTGGACCCCGACCAGCCTTCCGTTGTCACCATCGAATGTGTGACCGATAGCTGGGTGATGCCCCTGCAAAGCGAGATGCTCACCGGCATCATGCGGGAAAGCCCCGACTTTGCCTGTGATTTGGTGGCCTATTACGCCAAGGTGATGCGCCAGCTTTGTTTCGATACCGAGAACCAGAGCATCAACGATGCCAAGGTGCGGCTTGTAAATTTCCTATACCTGTATGCGGAGTCCAGCGGCGATGACCGCATTGCCATGAGCCAGCAGGATCTGGCGGCAGCGGTGAATTGCTCCCGCTCCAGCATCGCCCGCATCTGCACCCAACTGAAGGAGGCAGGACTCATCCGGGTCCATGGCCGGGGGTTGACGGTTTTAGACAGGGAACGACTAAAGGCGTTTTGCCGATTATAGTCCCTATTGCGTCCTATCGTTATTACAAAAAGCGGGAGGTTATTATAGAAAACCGTTTTCTTCTGCAATACATCTTGCCACATAGACTACTTCACTGCCTGAGTAGTCTATTCTTTACTACACCGTATTTGAACGACTTTTCGTCTACAAACGATCACGATCATATAGAAAAATTATGAAATGAGCGAGTTTCAGGCGCTGTTTTGCGATACTTTGGACGGAACCTTGCATTGTGGACGATACCCTGTTATCGTCCAAAGTAGGGTACATTTCTTGATAAATCTCTGATTTCGATCCCGAAAAGTGGTTATGTGTGGGCTGAAAAGAGCCGGAGAACAGAAACCACCATCTGACAAAATGACGCCGAGCAGTCCGCTTCTTGCGCTTATATCCCATATTGGGTAGTTATAGTCTATATTTTGACAGCTTATCAGCCTATAAATGCAAAAAGAAATCCCCATGCTTTGTATCAAAGCATGAGGACTTAGTTGGCTCCCCGGCCCATTTCATATCCGAACCGCTTTTCTTGTCCTTAAGGGCTTCCTCCAGCTGATCCAGCCGGATGGTTTCTTCGCCCTCCCGGAAGTTAAAGGTCAGCACCATTTTGTCATCATACAGGAAGATGGCGTTTACAAAGGTATCGATCAGCATTTTCCGATGGGATTTCTGCTTCACATCCAGTTTTCTGAACCGTTGCAGCCAAAAGGTCAGGAACTCCGCGCTGATCCTGGGATGCTCCATTTTCTCCTGCGCAATCTTCGCCTCCAGCGCCTCCCGACTCTTTTCCAATTCGTCCAGCCTCTCCTTGGTGGCGCGTGTCAGCATACCCATCTGGATGGCGTTGAGCAGATTGTTGATTGCCACATTGGTTTCCCCAAGCTGCTTTTCATAAAGCGGCAGCGCCGTGTTTTCCTCCTCCTGGATCTGCATCAGCAGCGAAACGATGGCCTCGATGGTGGCATCGTCTGCGACCATCTCCATGATTTTCTGTACGACAATATCCTCAATCCACTTTTTTCGCACAGGCTTTTTGTGACATTCTGCCCGCCGTTTCTTGACCGAAACACATTTATAATAATGATACACCGTTCCAGTCCGGCTGGTGCCGCTTTCTCCGCACAGATATGCTCCGCAATACCCACAATACAGCTTGGTTGTCAGCAGATATTCTTCCTCCGCCTTATAGCGAGCAGGCGCTTTGCCGTTTTTCTCCATCCGTTCCTGCACCCGGTCAAATAGCTCCTTGGGCACAATGGCGGGGATCATATCCGGCATCACCCTGTCCCGATAGGTATATTCCCCAATGTAGCGCCGATTATGGAGCATATATTGCACGCTGTTATGGCTCAGCTCTCCGCCACGAGCGTTCCTGGCTCCGTGCTCATTGAGCCACAAACGCACCGCTTTCATTGTCGCCCCATCCGCGTACATTTTGAATGCTTCTGTGATCAACGGAGCAGTAAGCGGATCAACCTGGAAATGTCCATCTCCATCTATGATATAACCAAGGGGGATCGTCCCGCCGTTGAACTTGCCTTTCAGCAGATTTTCTGTCATCCCGCGCACAACCTTTTCGGACAGATCCGCCGAGTAATATTCTGCGAAACCCTCCAGCACAGATTCCAGGATGATGCCCTCCGCACCTTCGGAAATGACTTCGGTAGCCGAAACCACCTTTACGCCGTTGCGCTTCAATAGTGTCTTGTACCGGGCACTATCATAGCGATTCCGGGAAAACCGGTCCAGCTTCCACACGATCACCATATCGAACAGATGCTTGGCGCTGTCTTTGATCATGTTCTGAAATTCCGGGCGGTTGTCCGTCTTTGCGGAATACGCCCGGTCAATGTAATGCCGGAGGATCGTAATATCGTTCTTTTCCGCGAAGGCCGTACATTCCCGCAGTTGTCCCTCGATGCTTTCCTCACGCTGGTTGTCGGAAGAATAGCGGGCGTAGATGACTGCTTTCATTCCTCATCCTCCACGATTTTATAAAGGCTTTCTTTTAGCTTTTTGTTGGCCAAAGAGCCAGGCTCGAAACACATTTCAATAAAGCGCCGCATGTCCTCCTTCTCAGGAGTAATCCGCGGATGAAACGCATACGCTTTTCCCTCCGGATTCTCTGTACGGCAGAAGATATAATCAAGCGATACATCGAAATAATCTGCATACTTGCGGAACATATCCGCAGACGGCGTAGACTGTCCATTTTCATACCGATTGATGCTGGATTGTGTCGTGTACAGACTCAAAGCTAATTTATCCTGAGAAAGATGAACGCTTTCGCGCAGTGCTTTCAAACGCTTCCCAATTTCTCTCATCATACACACTCCTGTTCAGGATACATTATAACCCGTATATTGTAGAAATTCAACTCTAATTATGAGTCTTTTTATCCATACTTCGCTTCAACATTTTTAAGCGCAAAAAACCCCCGCAGTATCTTTCTCAAAAAGATCTGCGAGGATTTTTTCGTTGTCTTATTCTTCCACTATTTCCTCGCATGGCTCTCTGCCAACTGTTTTTTCAAAGGGCAGACCGCTATATATGCGCCAAATCGCATACATCAAGGCCGCACTCAATAAAAAGCACAGGAGCGGAAGCACATAACTGCCAGCAGCTTTCAGATCGCCTAACATCAGCACCAGGGAAACAGCTGTCGCAACAGCCATAAAGAAGGCCGATGCCGGGGCGCCATAGCCTGTTTCTTTTTCATATCGCTGATAGGAATACTTCGTCATGGCAGAACGGGTGGCGCAAAAGCGAACCGCGCCCACCAGGGCAAAAACTCCGGCGCACAGGGAGCCCGCGTAGAAAAGCACCACCCATGGGGAAGCGTTGACCGGCGACCTTTGGAAGCCGCCCAGCAGCGCCAGCGCAAAGAATAACGCCAGGCAAACGGTATACCGTGGCTTTGCGCTATGCACTGCTTCTACGCCTTTGGCAGGCCAGTAGGTATCCCCTACATAAACCCGCTTTGCTTTTCCATTCACCGTTTGCAGCTCATAGCCTTCAAAATACCGAGCAGCAAAGATCCGATGGTCGAAACGCTGGTCATTTTCCCTGGGTTTTTTGTCCCGCATGCTTTCTCCTCCCGGCGCAAAGGGCAGGGAAGAAAGCCTTCCCTGCCTAAATTGGATCATTTTTTATGATACGGTTCCTGACTGGGCGCTCGGAAGCCCAGAAAGTTCTTGCCCTTGCGCAGCATCTCCCGAGGCGTGCGCTGGCCATCCCAAAAGCTGGGCACCAGGGCAGTGGTATAATTGCCGCTCAGATATTGATGCGCCAAATCGATGATGTTGGGCAGGCAGTCCTTCCCCAAAGGCTCGCCCAAGGCGCGGAAATCATGATGGCCGTTGTACAGATCATCATACCGGTCTGACAGCTCCTGCAGCCGTTCCAGATAGCGGATGCAATCCGGCAGGGGCACCGCCGCCATGGTGGTATTGTAATTCACGGCGTCGCAGCTGAACAGCGTACGCGTGTAATCATCCAGGAACACCATTTCATCGATGGCATGACCCGGGCAATAATAGGCCTTCACCACCCGGCCGCCGCCCAGATCAAACTGCATACCGTCCGTGATCGGATGATACACGGGCTTGGGCTCGTCCGGCGTGTGCTCGTACATATCGTCGATATCATAGCCATACAGATTGAACATGGAATAGGCATAGCCGATATGCCCCTTCTGTCGGCTGGCGATCAGGCGGATATCGTCCTTGCGCGCAGCATTGATCTGCTCCAAGGTTTTATTCTTCTCCTGCATGGGTTTTTCTCCGGTGATCAGCGGGCTTTTTTCATACACCCAGGCCTCCTCCCACTGCCACGCGCCGCCATAATGATCGCCGTGGGAATGGGAGATCACCACAGTGACCGGCTTATCGGTGAGCATTTCCACAGCGCCCCGCAGATCGCCGATGCCAAAGCCCGTATCGATCAGCAGCGCGCGCGCGGAACCGATCAGGAGAAAGCAGCTCGCGCAGTCAAATTCGTCAATTTCCCAAGTATCCTTTTTAAACTGCACCATGGGATACAGCCTTGTCATGTTGGGCATGTCATTTTCCTCCCTTGCCGTCCATGGGCTTGTCAAAGCCGCGGTAGCCCAGGAAATTGCGATATTTCTGGATCATTTTTCGGTTGGGCCGGGTAGACGCCGGACCCCAGAACGTGGGCACCTCGATGACGCTGCAATTCCCGTCCCGGATCTGCCGGGCCAGGGCCAGGGCGTTGGGCAGGCAATCCTCTCCCAAAGGTGCGCCCTGGGCACGAAAATCATGATGACCGTTGTAGATGCCATCGTACTGATCGCCCATCTCCTGCATCTTTTCCATGTAGGCAATGGTCTCCTCAATGGGCACGGCCCCTACGCCCAGGTTATAGTTGAGAGCGTCCCCGCAAAACAGGCTGCGGGTTTGATGATCCAAGAACATCATCTGCCCCTTGGTATGGCCAGGGCATTTATAGGCTGTGACGATCCGCCCGCCGCCCAGGTCAAACTCCATGCCATCGGTAATGGGATGGATCACCGGCATGGGATCGTCGGGAATGATCAGATCCCGATCCAGATCATAGGCATACAGCGGATAGGTGTTGTACATGCCGCTGCAAATATTACCGTGCTGGCGCAGCGCCACGCTGATCACGTCGGTGCGGCGGCGTTCATAATCCCCGGGGATGGGATCGCCCAGATCATCCGGGCTCATCCAGATTTCCTCAAACTGCCGGGCATTGCCGGTATGATCCAGGTGATTGTGGGTGATGACCACGATCAGGGGCTTATCGGTGATCATCTCCACCGCCCCACGCAGGTCGCCCAGGCCCATGCCGCAGTCGATGAGCATGGCCTTTTCCTGGCCCACCAGCAGATACATGCTGGCCACGTCAAATTCGTCTATTTCCCAGGTATCCTTTTTGAACTGCACCAGCGGATAGCGCTTGATGCGGCCGTCGGACGCTCTTCTCATGGGAAAAACCTCCTTTTATTTCGATTCGCTCAGCAGCTTCTTGGTTTTCCATTTGCCGCTGAGGAAGTACACCAGGCTGATGATGCCCGGCACCACCTGGCACAAGGCCGTGCCCCAGAAGAAGCTGTAAATGCCGATGCCCAACACCTCCCGGCAGAACAGGCTGATGCCGATGCGGAACACCACAGCATCCAGGATACCCACCAGGAAGCCCAGCATCACCTCACCCGCGCCGCTGAGCATGGATTTGAAGGACCCGGCAAAGGCGGCGGCGAACAGGTTGACTACCATGATGCGCAGATAGATGACGCCGAAATCCACCACCGCTTCATCGTTGGTAAAGATGCGGAACAGGGATTTGGGGATCAGCAGATACAGGGCGGAGCCGATGGCCGCCACGATCATGCAGCTGGCCACGGTATACAAGAGCGTCTGCCTGGCGCGGTCATGCTTCTTGGCGCCCAGGTTCTGGGCGATCATGGCGCCGCAGCCCGTTTCGGTGCCCTGCATGAAGGCGTTGATGAACTTCTCCAGCTTGTTGCCCACACTGTTGGTGGCCGATTCCACCAGGCCGTAGGAATTGATGCTGGCCTTGACCCACAGCATGGAGAACTGCACGCAGGTGAAGCGGATCAGGTTGGGAATGGCCAGCTTCAGGATCACCTTCAGCGGCTCCTTGCGCACCTTGAAGAAGGAAGGCCTTAGCTCAAAGCCGATCTGATCGCGGGATTTGTACATGAACAGGAAAGAGGCGATGAAAGCCCCGGCCTGGGAGCCCGCCGTGGCGATGGCCGTGCCAGCCGCGCCCAGGGGGATCACCACCACCAGCAGCAGGTCCAGCACGATGTTGACCACCGCCGCCACGATGATGAAGAACAGCGGACGCTTGGCTTCGCCCATGCCGCGCAGGATGCTGCATACCGCGTTGTAGCCAAAGATAAAGGGGAAGCCCACCGCGGTAATGACCATATACCGGGACGCCTCGCTCACGGCTTCCGATGGGCAGTTGAGCCAGCGCAGGATGAGGCCGTTGCCGAACACCGTAAGCACCATGAACACCAGAGAGATGGACATCATCAGCGTAACTAAGGTGCCGATGGCTTGATGGGCCTTTTTCTTTTCCTGCGCGCCCATCAGCTGTGCGATAAAGATCTGCCCCGCCGTGGCAAAGGCCGAGGCGATGGGCGTCATCAGGTCGGATACTTCACCGCCCGTGGAAACCGCCACCGTGCCGATGCTGCTCATATAATGGCCGATCACGATGAGATCCACCATGGAATAGAGCTGCTGGATCAGGTTGGTGAGCACGATGGGGATGGCGAAGGTCAACAGCGTTTTCAGCACCGGGCCTTGGGTCAGATTCTTGCCGATCCCCTTCTTTTTTACTGCTGCTTGCATGATTGTTTACCGTCACTTATCTTGAATTTGTGCAAAATCCGCAATGGCCCGGCGCAGGACGTCGTTGCATTCCAGCCAGTCCGTGCCGCAGGCCATGGCCTGGCTGTACTGGCGCGGATATTCGGCAGCAAAGCGCTTCGCCGCTTCGCCGCCCGCGCCGCGTCCAAAAATCAGCTGGTCCTCCGGCTTTTCCGACAGGGCAGGCACGATTTCATGGAGATAGTCCCACAGCCCCTTTACGAAAAAGGTTTCCCAGGTGCAGCCGGGCTCGCTGTCCCGATAGGCCGCCAGCCGGCCCATGGAAGGCGCGATGAGGGCCACGCCATAGGCGTTGGCAAAGACCTCGGCCTGAGTGCAGGACACCCAGTTGCCGGAAGCCTCATTAACGTCATGCAGCAGCCAGACGGCCTTGCCGCCCTGCTTTTTCTCCCGACTCCAGGCATCCGGCAGCAGGATATCCAGCGTGACGCCGGCTCCGCCGGTGATGTTGGCAATGTGCATAGGCTCACTCCTTTCCTTCCACCGGCGCGCCCCGCAGAGGCAGCCAGTCCATGAATCGGCGTACGGCCACGTTCCAGAAATCGAAGTTATGCACACCGGGAAACTCCACCCAGGCAGTCTTCACGCCCAGCGCCCGCACGGCGTCCCGGGCGGCAGTATTATATTCCCAAGTAAAGTCCTCCGTGCCACAGGCCTGGAACAGATCAGGCAGCTCCGTTTGCTCTGATACCGCCTTGCGCACCAGATGGATCAGGTCCCGATCCGTATCCGCCACCTGCTCCGGCAGAGGATATCCATACTGGCCCAGATGCTTGTCCCGAATATCGGCCAGCACATCGATGGGGCTGGACAGGCTGCCTGCGCAGCTGAAGGTTTGGGGATGGGTGAGGGCCACCCGCCAGGCCAGATAGCCCCCATAGGACAGGCCGCAGATAAAGTTGTCCTCCTGGGCCATCGAAATGGGCAGGATATTGCGCACAAGCACCGGCAGTTCCTCCGAAACATAGCGGAAATAATCACCCAGGTCGGGCTGCCCTCCGATGAAATCCTTTACCGTAGGCATCACCACCGCCAGTTGCTGCTTTTCCGCCAGCTCCATCAGCATGCTGTTCAGCAGCCAATGGCTGAAATCCCCGCCACTGCCATGGAGTAGCCAAAGCGCCTGGTACTTTTCTCCCGGACGCAGCCGGATCACCGGTCTGGGCTTGGCCCCAGGGTGGCCGTGCTTTGCCTCGGCGGAAGGTGCCTTGGTAGGATAGAATACCGCCACGTTGGTGCGGCCCACATACCGCGAGGTCAGATCGATTTGCATAAAGGACATGGGCAGTCCTCCTCTTGATTACTGGTCGTTCAGTTCCTTCGCCCGGCGGCAGGCCACAAAATGATCGGGAGCCAGCTCCTCCAGCTTTTGGGGTTCGCGGCATTTGTCGCAGGCATACTTGCAGCGGTTGGCAAAGCGGCAACCCGGCTTGGGATTGATGGGCGAAGTCAGTTCGCCCTCCAGGGAAATTCGGGCCATGGGCTTGGTGAAATCGGTGGTGGGGATAGCCGAAAGCAGCGCCTTGGTATAGGGGTGCATGGGCTGGCGGAACAGCTCTCGGGTACTGCTGGTTTCCACCAGCTGCCCCAGGTACATAACCGAGATATTGTGGGAGATATGCCGCACCACGGACATATTGTGGGTGATAAACATATAGGTGAGGCCATAGTTTTCCTGGAGCTCCATCAGCAGGTTCAGTATCTGCGCCTGGATGGAAACGTCCAGGGCGGACACCGGCTCATCGCACACGATGAACTTGGGGTTGTAGGCCAAAGCGCGGCCAATGCCCACGCGCTGACGGCGACCGCCGTCCAGCTCATGGGGATAGGCCAGACGGATGCGGTTATCGATGCCCACCAGATCCATGATCCGCTGAGTTTCCTCCTTGATCTGCTGCTTGGTGTATTTCTTGGACAGGATCAGCGGCTCCTTCAGGGTATCCTCCACCGTCATACGGGGATTCAGGGAAGAATAGGGATCCTGGAAGATCAGCTGTGCCTTTTTGTGCAGCTCCCGCAGCTCCTTCTTGCTGGTAACGCCTGTAATATCCTCGCCGTCAAAGTAAATATGACCGTCGGTGCTGGGCAGCAGACGCAGGATGGTGCGGCCCAGGGTGGATTTGCCGCAGCCGGATTCACCCACCACGCCCATGGTTTCCCCGGCGCGGATGCTCATGGTCACGTCGTCCACGGCATGCAACATGCCCTTGGGCGTTTCAAAATACTTTTTCAGGTTTTTAACCTCGATCAGTTCAGACATGGCTCGTTTCCTCCCTAATGGCTTTCACGCGGCCGCAGCTGCACAGATGGCCGTCCGGCGTATCGGTCAGGGCAAACTTTTTCTGTCTGCATTCCTCGGTGGCGTAGGGACAGCGGGGAGAGAAGCAGCAGCCCTTAGGCAAATCGGCGGGGTTCGGCGGCATGCCCTCAATGTTGGTCAGGCGGCGGGTCTCCTTTTCCAGGTCGGGAATGGCCCCGAAAAGACCCTGGGTGTAGGGATGAGAAGGATGGGCGTACACCTTTTCCTTGGGGCCGTATTCTAGGATCTCCCCTGCATACACCACGGCCACGTCGTCAGCCACGTTGGCCACCACGCCCAGGTCATGGGTGACCAGAATCATGGAGGTGTTGTACTGTTTGCGCAGGTCGGCAATCATTTCCAGGATCTGCGCCTGAATGGTCACATCCAGCGCGGTAGTGGGTTCATCCGCCAGCAGCAGATCGGGGGTGCAGGCCAGCGCCATGGCAATGACCACGCGCTGCTTCATGCCGCCGGAGAACTGATGCGGATATTCATTGTAGCGCTCGGGGGTGATGCCCACCATGGTCATCATATCCTTGGCGCGCTCCTCGGCCTCCCGTTTGGTAATGTCGTTATGCAGGCGGATCGCCTCGGCGATCTGATTGCCCACCTTCATCACGGGGTTCAACGCGGTCATGGGATCCTGAAACACCATGGAGATCTTCTGGCCGCGGATCTTGCGCATCTGCGCTTCGGGCAGGGAAAGCAGCTCCTGGCCGTCCAGTTCCACCGTGCCACCTTTCACCTTGGCCGCGCGGTCGGGCAGAATGCGCAGGATGGTTTTGCAAATGGTGGTTTTGCCTGCGCCTGTTTCGCCCACCAGTGCCAGGGTTTTACCCTTGTCCAGGTGGAAGGAGACGCCGTTGACGGCATGGATCACCTCGCCGCCGGAGGTATACTGGACGTTCAAGTCCTTTATATCAAGAAAATGACTCATCGTTTCAGCCTCCCCTTAATCCTTCAGCTTGGGATCCAGCGCGTCACGCAGGCCGTCGCCCAGCATGTTCAGGCTCAGCACCGTGATAGCGATGAAGAGGCCCGGGAAGATCAGCATATAGGGATAATCGCGGATAAATTTCTTGGCGGCGGACAGCATGGCGCCCCATTCCGGCGTAGGCGGCTGAATGCCCAGGCCGATATAGCTCAGGGAAGCCGTGGTCAGGATGGTGTTAGCAATGCCCATGGTGGCGGATACCAGCAGCGGAGCAAAGCTGTTGGGCAGCACATACTTGACAATGGTGCGGAAGGTGCCGCAGCCGATGACGCCGGCGGCCTCCACATATTCCTCGTTGCGGGTCTGCATCACGGAGGCGCGCAGCGTGCGGGCCATACCGGGAATGCGGCTGACGGACAGCGCCAGGATGGTCTTGTCAAAGCCGGTGCCCAGGGCTGCGGATACACAGATGGTAAGCAGCAGACCGGGGATGGACTGCACCACATCCAGGAAACGCATGATCAGGTTATCCACCCAGCCGCCGAAAAAGCCGGCCACAGCACCCAGTACAATGCCGGCCAGCATGCTGGATAAGGTAGCGATCAGGCCAATGGTCAACGAATAACGGCCGCCGTACATGATGCGGCTAAAAATATCACGGCCCAACTCATCAGTGCCGAACCAATGCTTCAGGGACGGGCCCTGGCAACGGTCCTTTACGTTGGGCGTAGCATAATCGTAGGGATTGATGACGGGAGACAGAATAGCCAGCACCAACAGCACCACAAAGATGCCCAGGCCGATCATGGCCGTCTTGTTTTTGGCCAGGCGGCGCATCGCGGCGCCAAATTCGCTAACCTGCTTCTGTTTCTTTACCTTGATCTTTTTCACAGCGATCTCTGCCATGCCGCTCACCCCTTCCTCTTGCGCCCGCTCTGGGCAGCGTATTTCGCTTTGATGCGCGGATCGACGAAAGCGTAAGCGATATCGATGAGCAGCATCACCATACAGAAGATAAAGGCCAGGAACAGTACGGAAGCCTCCACCACAGGATAGTCACGGTTGGTGACGGCGTTGACCATGTACTGGCCGATGCCGGGGATGGAGAACACGTTTTCAATGACCACCGAGCCACCAAACAGCACTGCCAAATGCATACCAGCCACGGTGATGATGGGCAGAAGCGCGTTGGGAAGAGCATGCTTCCAGATCACAGCGCGTTCAGACGCACCCTTGGCACGGGCGGTGGTCACATAATCAGAGCGAATGACCTCCAGCATACTGGAACGCGATTGTCGGGCCAAACCTGCCATGCCCGCAAAGGCGCTGGATACGATTGGCAGAATATACGATTTCCAGCTGTCCATGCCCGAGGCGGGCAGCCAGCCCAAGTTGACGGAGAACAGCACCACCAGCAGCAGCGCCAGCCAGAAGGTGGGCACGGACACACCGGCCAGGGCGACGATCATGCACAGCCGATCACCGAAGCCGTTCTGATGCACAGCGGCCATGATGCCCAGCGGGATACCCACCACAAAAGTGATCAGCATGGAGATGAAGCCGATAGCAACCGTGCGGGGCAGGCGCTCCCAGATCTCCCCGGCGATGGCCTTGCCCGTGCGATAGGATTCGCCAAAGTCAAAGCGCAGGAAGATATTTTTGAGGTAGCGCAGCAGCTGCACGATGAAAGGATCGTTGAGGCCCAGCTGTTCCCGCTTGGCTTCCAGCTCGGCAACCGTGGCGTCGGAGCCCAGGATCAGGCTGGCCGGATCGCCAGGCACAAAATACATAATCACAAAAACGAGTACGGCTACCCCGATGAGTACGGGAATCATCCATAGCAGCCTTTTGACAAGGTACTTTCCCATGCGTAATTTCCCCTTTTTTCTTGCGTTATCCCGCATGATAAGAAAAGAAGGCGGCGCGGCGCTTTCCGGCGCGCGCCGCCTCCGTGAGGCTAGTTGAAGAGGGTATTACTTATTCCATACGTAGGTGCAGGCGTTGGGCACCAGGAAGCCGGTCATCTCGTAGTAGTCATCCTCCACCACAGGGGTGCCGATAGTGAAGTTCAGGGCGTTGTACAGAGAACGGGCGCAGGCCAGCTCCTTGAGCTGCTCATGGAACAGATTGGTCACCTCGTCGTTGACGGTGGATTCGTCGATGCACAGATACAGAGTATCGATCAGCTCGCCGCCCTTGATGAAGTTGGCACCGCCCTGGCCTTCCTTGAAGTTCTTGGGGTCGAACTTACGGCGCCACAGGTTCTGGATGGGACCGCCGATGGAGGTGTTGTCCACCATAACATCCCATTCTTTGGCATCGTTCTTGTAAGTGTTGAACAGCGCGCCGTCATAGGGCAGGATCTCGGAGTTGATGCCCAGCATCAGCCAGTAGGCCTGCACCATCTGCGCGATGGCCTGATGCAGCTCACTGGTGGAGCACATGATGCGCAGGCTGCGTCCGTCATAGTTGGAGGCAGCCAGGCACTGAGCAGCATAATCAGCGTCATAGTCAAAGTAGGATTCCTCATCCCAGGAGGTCAGGTAGCCGGTGGCCAGCACGTTGCAACCGAAGGTCTTGGCGGGGGGGCCGTAGCCGTTGGAGGCCACTTCGATGACGGCGTCCACGTCTATGCCGTACATCAGAGCTTTGCGCAAGTTTTCATCGCCAGCGAAGATATCGCTCTCGTCCATGTTCAGGTACAGCATCTGGCTCAGGGGATTCTCATATGTGAACACGTTGAACTGGCCGGCATACTGGCCGTCTTCCATGAAGCGGGCCGCGGTCAGGGAATCCAGGGCTTCGATCAGATCGACCTTGCCGGTTTCCAGGGCGATGGACAGCTGGGCCGCGTCGGAAATGATGTTGTACTCGATCACGTCTACATTCTGCTGCTGCACGGAAGCGGTCAGTTCGGGCTTCTGCCAGTAGTCGTTGCGGGCTTCCAGGGTCACGGAGGAGCCCACCACATAGCCGGTTACCTTGTAAGCGCCGGTGAAAACGGGTTCCACAGAGAAGTTGCTGGAATTTTCATAGCCGGCCTTGGTGCAGATGGGCAGCTTGGCAACAGCCTGCCACACGCCGATCTGGGAGCTGGTCAGCTGGATCTTGACGGTGAATTCGTCCAGCACTTCCACGCTCTCGATATATGAGGAGGACTGGATGACATTTTCCTTGCACTTTTCCAGGCACCACTTCACGTCTTCGGCGGTCATGTCGCCGGTCAGCAGGAG
>ENA-ORSL01001814-ORSL01001814.1-human-gut-metagenome-genome-assembly--contig:-NODE-1814-length-16889-cov-11.705655_pt1 | contig 16889 bp, 10 predicted proteins | sample MGYA00242190_ERZ509157 | MGnify/ENA primary metagenome ERZ509157 (study PRJEB26280, sample SAMEA2338664) | human gut metagenome | biome: human gut; feature: human-associated habitat; material: faeces...
AGAATAAGAAGGGCTTTACGCTCATGGAAATGCTGATTGTTGTTGCAATCATCGCAATCCTCATTGCTATTGCTATCCCGACCTTTGCGTCTTCTCTGAATAAGGCAAGAGTTGCAACCGACGAAGCTAACATTCGTTCCGGCTATGCTTCCGTTATGACCGACGTTCTGATGGACGATAACTACTCTGTTGAGGGTGGTACCACGAAGTCTGCTACTTATGCTTTGAACAAAGACGGTTCCGTTACAAAGAACACCGCAACCGATGCCTACCTCACTCAGGGTAAGAACGACAAGGAAGATACCGCTGTTGCTGGTAATAAGGTTGGCAAGTGGGACAAGGGCGTTGGTGTTACGTACACCTATGACTATTCCACAGGTAAGGTTCAGATCAAGGTTGGCACGACAACTCAGACTGGCGGCACCTCTTCCAACGGCTAATTTCTTTATCTAACCGAAATTTACACAACTCATTTTAAATGAATCGGATCTATTGAGGGGCCGGGGGTTGCGGCTCCCCTATGATCTGTTCTTTTGATTTTTCACTTTAGGTTTTCATAAAAAGGGGACGTAGTATGCTTTGGGTTTCACCCGCTCTCACGGTTTATATTTGTGTGCTTACGGGGATTCTCGGCGCGTGCATGGGAAGCTTTCTCAACTGCATGGCGTGGCGTATCGTCCACGGCGAATCTGTTTTACACGGGCGCTCGCACTGCGACGTCTGCGGCCACGTGCTCGGCGCGGGAGATTTAATTCCCGTTTTAAGCTACATCATGCACAAAGGCCGCTGCAAATACTGCGGCGCAAAGCTCTCTGCGGGACATGTCTTTGCGGAAGTGTTAACGGCGCTTACGTTTTTGCTGCTCGTGCTAAAATATGATATTTCGCTCCAAGCCCTTGAATACATTTTGCTGGCGTGCCTGCTGCTCGCCGCTGCATTCACGGATTTGGAGGGGTATATGATCCCGGATCGTTTCATCGTGACGGGGATCGTCGTGCGTGTTGTTTTCCTGTTTTTGCAGGGGAACGTGCTCGAAAACCTCATGGATGCGCTGCTCGGCGGCTTCGCCGTTGGCGGCGGTTTACTGCTCATCGTGCTTTTATACGAAAAAGTGCGCCAAAAGGAAGCCATGGGCGGCGGCGATATTAAACTGCTGTTCCTCACCGGCCTGTTTCTCGGCTGGCAGCGGAACATTCTGTGCCTGCTTATCGCGTGCGTGCTCGGCATCGTCTTCGCGTTTATTTTCCCGGAAAAACGTACCACAGAAGACAGGGCAGAGGAAGAAGACGGAAAGCTTTTTCCGTGGGGGCCGTCCATCTCGGCGGCAGCGATTCTCACGCTCCTTTGCGGCAGCGAGATCATCGGCGTGTATTTGAGCTTATTTTAACGGAAAGAACAAAAGCTTTACAGCTTGACGGATAGGGATAAAGAAGAAAGCGAGGTGTCTGTACCATGCCCGGACAAATCACGGCATTCGACATTGGTGAGTGCATGGTAAAAGCCGTATGCTTTACAGGCGGCAAACTGAAAAAGGTTATGGCGAAAGAATTGCCGGATAATATGGTTTCCGGCGGCGAAATCGTCTCCATGGACGCCATGGCGGATTTTATCAAGGAAATGGCGAAAGAAAACGGCATCTCCCGCGGTGCGGCGGCGGTCATTCTGCCCGGCACGCTGGTGTTCACCCGCAACGTGACCGTGCCCGCCATGACGGACGGCCAACTGTTGTATAACCTGCCGTTTGAATTTAAAGATTACCTGACGCAGGAAAAGAATAAGTATTATTTCGACTACGCCGTGCAGGATACGGTGAAAGACGAAGAGGGCAATGTGAAAGAATTGCAGCTTTTCGTTTGCGCCACCTTAAAAAGCACCGTGGAAGAATACCGCGCCATGCTGCGCCGTGCGGGCTTCAATTTGAAGGTCGCCATGCCGGAGGAATGCGCCTACGCTGCGCTGACGGAGGATTACATGCAGCGCACAAATGCGCCCGCGGGCAGCGATTACTGCTTTGTAGACCTCGGCCACAACGGCATCCGTATGCACATTCTGCAGGACGGCAATTTCACCACGAAGCGCTCCGGCGACCTCGGCCTGCGCGACCTTGAGCAGACGATTTCCGATGTGCGCGGCGTGGATATTCACATGGCACACGCACACATTTTGTCCGATTATAACGACGTGCTTTCCGAAGACGTGAGCGCCGAGCTTTTCAACCGCATGGCGATCGAAATCATGAAGGCCGTCAACTTCTATAATTACAATAACCGCGAGCGCTCGCTCCGGAGAATTTATCTTTGCGGCGGCGGTGTGGCGGTAGATCAGATCCGCGCGGCCATCTGCCGTGTGACGGATCTGGACGTACATAACGCCGAGGAGCTGCTTCCTCAGCACGACGCATTGGAAGCGGCGTGGCTTTACATCAAAGCGATCGGCTGCGCGCTGCAAAAGTAAGGAGGCGTTGGAATGAAGCTTGAACTCGGCATGGGGAGCGGCGCCAAAAAGCCCGTAAAATACCCCACCAAAAGAACCGTCAACCTTGCAAAGCGCGAGTCGCACTCCCAAAGCGTCATGACGCTTTCTATCGGCACGGCGGTCATTATCGTGCTTGTGGTGCTCGTCGTGAAATTTGGCGTACTTGACCAGCTTGCGCGCCAAAGTGCCGCAGAAAGTGCTTACAACACCGTGCATGCCCAGTATACCGAAATGCAGAGCGCCGTGGAGAAATACCCCGAGGTCGAAGAGGAGTACCGCACCTATTCCAGAAAATGGATGCAGCAGGAGGATTCCGGCGCGTTCGTTTCTGTGGACAGACAGGAAGTGCTCGACCTCATGGAGAACTATCTGCAGCCCTACGGCACGATAAAGGCCGTCACCATTTCGGACGATGTGATGATTGTTTCCATGTCCGGCATGAATCTGCAGGAGATTTCCGCTATGTTTGAGATTTTACAGCAGCAGCCCATTGTAAAGGCTGCTGACCTTACAATCGCCTCCACCGAAAAAACGGCAGGCGAAGACCTCGATTTCTCCGTGACGATCACATTACAGCCGGCTGACACGGCGGAAGGGGAGGCCACAGCATGAAAAGAGCCTTTACAACGCGCGAAAAAGTGATGCTGCTCGTCCTCACTGTGCTGCTCATCGTCATCGCATATTTTAAGCTCATCTTGGAGCCCATCAACAATTCCATCGACGAGTATCAGTCCGAAACGGCCGCGGAGCAGGACGAGATTTTGCAGAATACCGAGCTTTTGACGCGTATGAACCAAATGCAGAAGGAGCTTGAGGAAATTTATGCCGCGGGCGACCCCACGCCGATTCCGAATTATGACAATTCCGGCAAGCTGCTCGTTGAGCTGAACAGCATTCTTTCGGCTTCCGTCGATTATTCGCTGGATTTCGGTCAGGTTTCGGCACTGAACGATGGCTACATCATGTGCCGCCCCATCAACATGGCCTTTACAACGAACACCTACGCCGAAACGCGCGCCATCATTGATGCGCTGCACAACAGCGATTTTACAAACCAAATATCGGACATCAGCGTGCAGTTTGAAAACTCCGGCAGCTCCGGCAATGTGCAGGTAAACCTGTATATTACGTATTTTGAACTTCAAAAATAGCTGGTGCAACACAGGCCGGAAGCTGTTTTTTGCTTGCCGGTTTTCTGTGTTTAAAAAGACTTATACCGTTTTACGGTTTCCATATTTTTCTCAGGAGCAAAACGCATGAATTTTTCACGGGATATGAAGAGTTTGAAAAATAGAAGAAAGGGGAAAGCCGGCTTTACCATGTCCGAGCTTTTGATCGTCGTGGCCATCGTCATCGTGCTGTTTGCCGTGGCGGTTCTCTCGCTTGTGACAATTCAAAAGAATCTGCGCCAAAAGGAACTCGACAGTAAAGCGGAGATCCTTTACGTTGCCGCGCAGAACCGCATGTCCGAACTGCGCGCCGGCGGCTACGAAAGCCTTTATCAGTACGATGAAAACAAGAAAAACGGCGTTGCAAAGGTTGGTCTCATTCCGCTGGATGCTCCCGAAGAAGATGCGGAAGACGCCATCACAAAAGACACGCTCTGCTACGTCGTTTCCGCAAACCGCGTGGAAGTCGGCAAGGCGGCAACTTCCGTTCTGCCGGAATCTTCCGTAGATGCCGAGCTCTGGAACAACCACTGGGTTATCGAGTACGACCCCGAAAGCGGCAGTGTGTACGGCGCGTTTTACAGCGAAGAGGAGATCACAAGCGGCGATGCCTCCACCACGCTGCCCACATACTTAAACCGTATGCGTGTGCGCCAGACCCGCCTGCACAACGGTGCGAAGATCGGCTACTACGGCGGTGCGCGCGTGATCTCCGGCACAACCGACACTCTAAAGCCGGACATCTCCATCGATAACCGTGAGAAGCTGACGGCAACGTTCTACTGCAACAACCCCTATGCCGATGAGCTGACGTTCAATATCAAGGTTTCGGACGGCCAGGACGAATATATAAAGGTCGTAAAATACAGCGAGCTTCGCCAGCTGAACAGCAAAACTTGGTACTACACGTGGGTTATGGATAGCTTGGAAAGCGAAAAGACGCGCTTCTATAATCAGACCGACCATAAGCTTGCGTGCGGCACAGACATCACCGTCACGCTTTCCGTAGAAAGCCAAAACGCCAATGTGGACGGTAAAAGCTACACCCGCAAAACGAACAGCCTGTTCCGCTATGCCGAGGACACCCCGGCCGGCACGGCGCTCATCGCCTACGGCCGCCATTTGCAGAATTTGGACGAGGCCTCCCATGTTTCCAAGACGATTACCAGCGCCGTGCAGGTCAGCGACCTTTCCTTTGCGGATGATACTGCCGACAACGAAGACTGGTATTCCTTTTACGGCGACACCTTTACGCCCATCACCAATAAGAATCTCAAAAGCTATGACGGCTATTCCGAGGTCGATAACGTAAAGCTGTATTCTTCCATTTCAAACCTGCATATCAAAAAAGCTGCGCAAAACGGAGATGCAGGTCTGTTCAGTACATTTAACGGTGAGATCAAAAACGTGACGCTTACCGGCATGAGAATTGATAATGTAGGCCAGAACGTCGGTGCGCTCATCGGTTCTGTTTCCGATACCGTGAAAATCACAAATACCCGTGTATACCTCAGCTCCAAAAAAGGCGACCTTGCAGATATCGAAACGGTCGATTCCCCGGAAAAAGTGCAGCCGTGGCTCGAGGGTAAAGTCGTCGGCGGACTTATCGGCATGGTGACGAAAACGGGCAGCGTATCCGTTACGGACAGCTCCGCGTCTACGGTCATTCGTGCAGACGGCGCAGCAGGCGGCCTCATCGGTGCCGTGTATAAAGCGGCAACGATAACCGATTCCTATGCGGATTGCTATTTGACAGCAGCCAGAACGGGCGGCCTTATCGCAAAGGCAGAGGGCGGGTCTGAAGTAGCCGCAACGGGAACCTCTATCACCTTAAAGGATTTCTATGCAGCGGGTTACCAAACGGCGACCGTCGATGCTTTCGGCTTAGTAGGCGGCTCCAATGTGATCGCCACAGGCGGTTATTCTGCGTGTGTTTACAATGTTGAAGAAAACGCAAAGGTCCATTCCACGGTCAATACAATGGACAGTGCCTCAAACGTATATTATCTGACAGACGGCGGTCTTTCCGGCGACGGCACAAGCAAGTGGGAAAACGACAATCAAACCACGCCGAAAACCTATAAAGAACTCAGTGAATCGGGCTTTGCAAAAGGAATCTCCAAGGCGTTCACGTCGTCCTCCGGCGCGGCTACGTTTCCGTATAACTTGATGGATCAGGGCCTTACGTATTACACGTATTCGCGCCTTGAAAAGCTGAACCACTACGGCGACTGGCAAGCGGAGTTTGAATCCGGCGCACTGGTTTATTACGAGCGCTACGAAGATGAAACCTACGGCTTCTACGGCGCGAACCTTTCCACGCTCAAAACGAGTAAGTTTGTCGTCGGCGACGGCTATGCGCTGGCGTATATCGAAAAGAAAGATGCGACCGATAACGTTACCGTGACGTATGCAAACGACAAAACGACACAGGTATTGTTTGATAGCGCAATTGAAACGACCGACGACACGACAAATACGAAGTATTATCTCTATCCACTCTCAAAAGAGGTCGTCAACACCAAGTATATCGACACCGCAGAGCCGGATACGTTCTACCAGAAGGTCACGATAGAAGACACCGCAAACAGCACGAATACGGAGTATTACTACAATCCGCATTTCGCAAAAACGGTGACGGTCAACGAAAATAAGCCGCAAGCGCCGGAAACGGTCTGCATCCGCTCCGCCCGCCAGCTGTATGCGTTGAGCCTTTACTACCCGCAGTATGCGGATGCCGTAAAGGACAGTGTGTTCCGTCAGGAACTCAACATTGATTACAACAGGTATGAGTGGACAAAATATGATGACGTTGTGCCTGCAAAGATTGACACACAGGCGCCGATCGGCACAGGGGATAAGCCGTTTACGGCTGTGTATAACGGCGGCTGCAATACGATAGAGGGAATTTCCTTTAAAGCAAAAGCAAATTCCCTTTACATCGGCATGTTCGGTTATACGTCGTCCGCTGCCGCGGTGCGCAATGTGTTCCTTGTCGGCGACGGCAGTAACACGGTGGCCTATGTCAATGCGCAGGGCGGTAATTCGGCTTCCGGCAGTGCGTCGCGCGTCAGCATGGGCGTGCTCGTCGGTTATAACCGCGGCACGGTTTCAAACTGCTCGGTTTCCGGCTATACCATGGAGTATTACGGTTACAGCGCCAGCACGGCTTCGCTCGGCGGCTTTGTCGGCAGCAACTACGGCACCATCCGCAACAGCGCTTCGGACTGCCCGTCCATTCGCTTTGCAAATACGAACTCTAATACCTATGCGGGCGGCTTTGCGGGCGTGAACCACGCCTCTGTTTCGGATTCCTACGCGCTTGGCAGCATTCAGGTGCGCGGCGCGCGAAACAGCACCGTGTGGGTCGCGGGCTTTGCGGCGAACAACGCCAGCGGCATGATTCGCCGCAGCTACAGCGCTACGGCGCTGACAGCTTCCGGCGATGCGGAGTCCTACGGCTTTGCGCATACCGGCGGTTCGGCATACCAGTGCTATTATCTGGACGGCGGCACGTATTCGTACAGAGGCACGCTTTATGCTTACAACACCTCCACGAACGAATTCAAAGATAACGCGGCGGGTGAGCCCCTTACGGGCAGCGAGCTGCAAAACAAAACAATCAACAATTTCCAAAAGGCAGATTACACCTATAATGCCAAAGAAACGACCGGCGATTATATCTACCCGGCAGTCGTGCGCAATGCAGCAGGGCAGACCGTGCATTACGGCGATTGGCCCGTGCAGAAGGATATCGGTACGCTCGGTGTGTTCTACTGGGAATATGAAGACAGCGGCAGCAACAGCGGCTACCACTTCAGCTACGTGGGCACAAGCCAGGGCAATGAAATTTCCAGCGCAAACAACGACATCTTAAAGGGCGATTCTCTCTGTGAAGAGCACGACGACGGCGGCATTGTAACGCATTACGGCTACGGCTATTTCTATGCGAACAGCAATAATTTGAAGACTTCATTAAGTGCTGCATACTTCAATGAAGACTTCATGCGCGTTGCAAAAAATACAGAAGCCGGCGAAGCGCTCGGTAAGCAGATGCCCGGCTATACGTTTGTCGCCTTTGAGACCGGCGAAGACAAAATGTATTTGATCGGTAACAACGCAAACGGCACATGGCAGCTGGAGTACGGCAACGGAACGGATGCTACCGTATACACCTACACCGTCAACCCGTTCTTTGCAAACTCTATGAGCCTCGATAGCTCCGAAGTACAGAGCAAAACGACAAAAACAGGTGACGTCAAACCCGGCGCCAACGGCAACGCTTACGAGATTCGCTCCGTCTCGCAGTTACAGTTTATCAACTGGAACTATGGCGCATTAGACGCAACCACGTCCATTTTGTCACCTGATTGGGAAAAAGCAACGATTGAACAGGCAAGAAATGCTAATCCAAACAGAAGTTACTATACATATCTGGTTTATGGTGAAAAGGATTGGACTGTAAGAAGCTTGAAATATTGCTGGGTACAGAGCCATGATGTGAACGCAAGCACAGAGTATGCTGTACTCAAAAAAGTGAATAACTTTACGCCAATCGGCAGCATGTTCGATGTTGGCGGTAATGACAGATATGCGAAACCCCTCATGGCGTATTTCACTTCAAGCTTTGACGGACAGGCTTATGCTATTAAGAATATCACGATCCGCAGTAAGGCGGAGTGCGTCGGCATCTTCGGTATCACAAGCGGTGCTGTGCTGAAAAATATTATTGTTTATTCCGATAACGGCAGCGAGATCGAAGCTACAAAAGAGGGCAGAAGCTGGTATTGTGTCGGCGGTCTGGTCGGTTTTGCAGGAAGTCGTGATAAAAAGGAAAGTGCCTTTACAAACTGCACAGTTTCCGGCTATACGATTCGGGATAATCATGAAAACAACCCGGGTTGGGGCGGCGGCAACGTCGGCGGCCTTGTCGGCATGACAAACATGAATATTACAAATTGCTCCGCTGTAACAGACATTATTATCAATATCGGCTATAATGGCGGTTATCAAAATCTGCGCGTCGGCGGTATTGCCGGTGTTTCTCGTGGCGCAGTACGATATTGTTATGCTGGCGGTTCTATGAGAAGCACAGCTAAATCTTGGTATAGTAACTATACTCAGGGTGCGAATATCTGGATGGGCGGCCTTGTTGGCGGTATTGTCATGCGAAACAGCGGCGGCTTAGCAACTTTGGTTGGTGATGTGAGTCGTGTGCTCAAGGTTGAAAACTGCTACAGTTATGTTGAGATGCCAAAACGTGGTAAAGCCAACGAGCAAAATATTATAAAGAGTACGCAGGCAATTGCCTCCAATGGTGAAATGCAGGAAAATTTCGCGAATGTTAAAAACGACTATATCGAGATTCATAACTGCTATGCACTTGAATCCGCCGTATTAAATACAGATGATTACTGCAAATATGGCGGTAAAACTCTCTCAAATTGGTCTAACCTGAACCTGAACATGACGAATCCGAATAGGCAGGGGCGTGAGATCAAGTTGTTCAATGATTCCACCCCATACGTATCGTATGCCGAAATGCAGAGCAGCGAATTCTTAACGAAACTGAACAAGAACTACCAGTCCGGCTCAAGCTATAAGAGCTTCTCTACCGTCACCATCACCGAGCAGGGGCAGAACATCGACGGCAAGTATAGCTTTCCAGGCAACGATACGGCGCTGCAGGGGCTTAACTATCCGTTCCCGACGGTTCTGACACAGACCGATATCTTCGGCAGCACAGTCAATTTGCATTACGGCCGCTGGCCGCGCATCGGTCTCTTATGGGAAGAAAATTCCCGGAAGCTCGACCTGCTTGCGGATATCAAAACAAAAGCGGAAGACAGCACTTTGAACGACAATGAAAACGGCAAGGCGCTTTTGCAGACACGTTTGCTTGTCGCCAGCAGCGACGTAGATACGAGCGCAAAGCCGGAAATCAAGCTGTACGACGAAAACAGAAACGAGCTCACAAACGATAAGGCCGCAGCAATAGTCAGCCGCATTGTGTATAATGATGCGAATAAATGCTACGATGTCACATTCATCGGGCAGAATGTCGGCACGGTCGTCGCAGAGGCGAAGCTCGGCAATTACATCGCGCGCCTTACAATCGAAGTTACGGCATCGCTCAAGCTGGAGGCTTCTTCTACGAACATTTCGGTTTATTCCGGCGACACCGATACGATCACGCTGACCGTAAAGGACGCAAACGACAAGCAGCTGCTTGCCGAGACCGAAAAGACGCTCAGATGGGAGATTGCTGTCGATAACAACGGCGTACAGCAGGATGTCATCGAGTGCAGTAAGGACGATATCAAGCTGAACGCAGACGGCACGTTCTCCTTGCCGCTTACCGGCTTTGCCGCGGGCGAAGCCACGGTGAGCATCACGTGCACATATCCGTACGGCGCGGCAACTGCCGCGGAGCCCGCAAAAGAGGTCACGGCTACGCTGTATATCAGCGCTACAACAAAGCCAAGTGATGTGCTTGGCCTGACAAACGGCAGCGTCTATAACCAGATTTCTCTGCCGCACACGCCGAAAAAATCCACGACCTCCTACACCGGTACGACCGTTGAATACCCGGAAAACCGCCCCGCCATGCAGGGAAGTGCGCTGTTCCTCTACGCAACGGATGAGTATACCAATTTGAAAGGCTTTACGGTCGATCAAATCGAGATCACCGCAGGGGAAACGACCTACACTGTGGGTAAAGACGGCATCACGACCGATGAAAATCACACCTACAAAGTGACGGTAAGCGATCAGTGGACGACAGAAACGAACGACACGAAGTTCCGATATCGCGCTGTAAAGGTGGAATCCGCCGCGGCAGGCGAGATCACCCTAAAGATCGTCCTCAAAAACGGCGACGTGACCTACAACCTCACCACCCCGTACACTATTGTTTCCAATGAGTATAAGGTGAAGTTTGTAACGGTAAACAGCGATTCGGTGCTGGAGAAAAAGGTATCTTACGGCGAAAAGCCGACGTTAACGGAAGAAGAAAAGAACAAGTTGGCAACAGCTATTTTAGGCTATACGTTTGACTTTGATAATCTCCCCGAGATTTTCGCAGATACCGAGATCAAGGCGGTTCCGAACACCTATACCATCAAGTTTGAAGCCAACGGCGGTTCGGGTACGATGCCTGCTGTTTCGTATGCTTATGATAAGATTCAAACAACGGACAGCCTTCCGCAGAATACGTTTACAAAGGGAACATCCGCCTTTAAGGGCTGGGCGGTAGAGGCTACGGGCGAGTTTAAGTATACGAACATGGATTCTATTGAAAACATCGTAAAATCTATGGCGATAGAAAACAAAACCGAACTTACTCTTTACGCCGTTTGGGAAGATACCGCAGCAGGCGGCGAGACCGTTGAACCGTAAATCAACAAAAAGGCAGGTGCCGAAAATGCAGGCGATCCGCAGAAAACTGAATAGCCAAAGGGGCGCTTCCATGCTGATGGCGCTGCTGCTTATGCTGGTCGGTATCATGGTGAGCGCGGTCATCATCTCCGCCGCCACCAGCGCCGCCGTAAATAAACGCTCGGAAAAAGAACAGCAGCAGGCCTACCTCGCGGTCAGCTCTGCCGCCGAGCTCGTGCGCGACGATTTCCAAAGCCTTACGGGCCGGTATAAAGATGTTACGACCACGGTGACGCATGCGGATGGAACGACCACTACGAAGAATAATACGATAAAGGCCACATGTGCGGTGGGAGATATGATCAATGACGTCGGCGCATGGTTTATAGATGTGAACACGACGACCCCTTATGCAAAGACCTACACGTTCTCCGTAGACGGTTATGAAGATGTATCGGCAGAAATCCTTGTATCAGTCGGCACCGGCAGTGACGAAAGCAGCAAGGTGTATAACCTCACTGCAACATTCACAAACGGTGTGGATTCCGAACACCCCTGCCGCATGGTGTTGACTATGGAGGGCAAATTGGCGGAGGAAAGAACCTCCGGCGATACGGGCTCGGGCTCCACGCAGGTCGTCACCCGAACACTCGAATGGAATAAAGCAAAGCTGCAAAAGGAGGTAACGGGTTGAAAAAGCTGCGTTCACAAAAAGCGGAAACACTGGTGGAAACGCTCATGGCCATCTTGGTCGTGGTGCTCGTTATGCTTTTTCTCTCCACCGCAGTTTCCACGGCCTCCAAGGTAAATGCCAAGGTGCGCAAAACCGATGTGGCTTTAACGTATAAGAATGCCACCAAGGGAGGCGAACCCAAAACGCTGACCATTAAGGATAACAACAGTGCCACAAAAGTCATCCATGTTCAAGTCGATGAATACACAAGCAAAAACGGCTACACGTATTACAGGGAAAGCAAAGAGCAGGGGGCGGGAACTTGAAGCTGAAAGATAAAAAAGGCTTAACGCTCGTGGAAATGCTCTGCACAGTCGCCATTTTGGTGCTTGTCAGCATGGTGATGGTATTGGGGGTGCAGCTCGGCGTGCGCTCCTACGCAAAATCCGTTTCATATTCGGAAGCGCAGGTGCTGTGCTCCACGCTTACGACCACCATCAGCGATGAGCTGCGCTATTCCGGCACACTGAAAGTAGACGGCAGCGGCAACGTTACGGGCTTTTTCAGCCAGCAGTTCGGCAGCGGCGATTACACCGCGTTTACCACTACGCCGGAAGGGCATGTGCAGCTTGGCGGCAAGGACATTCTACCCGCAAAGGCGTACCCCTACGGTATTAAAGCTGAGGTGAAAAGCTTAACGTATGACGATGTTTCCTCCCTTTTCACAGTGCAGCTGAGCGTAAAAGACAGCGAAAATAAAAACACGCTGGCCGAAACCACCTTTGAAGTGGAAAAGCTCAATGTGACGACCGAAGACACCGCAGAGGGCCGCGCCCGCGCCGAAGACATCCGCAACGCGCGTAAAATTCAATCTCTGCTCGGCAAGTGGGTGGCAGACGAAACCATTACTTGTGCAGATAACTCTAACGGCACCGGCGTATGGGTTTTGGTGTGTCGTGATGGCACTTCGTATCCGGGCGGCTATGGTAATAATAGTTCATCTGTGTTTTTTGGTACAGATCCCGGCGTTTATGTCAATACTAGTACATCGGTCAGTTGGAAAAGCGGAAATACAGAACTCAAACAGCTGATAGAAGCGGAAATGGGAACAAATTTAGAGTTGAAGGCCAGTGCAACCGCAGAGGTTGATAACATTGGCGGGTGGGATTGGTATGTTGTGCAGTATGTGTACGATAAGAGCACGAAAGATTGGAGTACGTATTTGTTTTCCGGAATGAAAGGTGAATCTTCCGAAGCCAAGCGCAACACAGAACAAAACTCCAACATGTATCAATACATGAACCGCAATACAGAAAACTGAGAAACACCGCGCCAAACGGAATGCTCCGCAGGCGCGGTGTTTTTGCAATAAAGAATTTGTATACGCTTTGTTTTTAAAAAGTATGATTTCATGCGATTTTTCTTGCACGTAAAAAGCAAATATGATAAAATAGAAAATATAGTGTATTTAAATAGTGTTCTTTGTTATGCGGAATAGATAGAATTGCTGCTTTTTATCCACTTTTTGACGAATTTGCAGAGAATATAGCGAATTCTGTCTTTGGCAAGTCATTCTATCGGTAAAAATGAAAGCGCTTTCCGATAAAGAATAAATTGTGAGACGAAACAGAAAGCGCTGCAAGGAGAAATCTATGAGTTTAAAGGAAAAAATACTCATCGCGGACGATTCGGAAATGAACCAAATGCTCCTTGAGGAAATACTCAGCGATAAATACGAATATGTCATGGCAAAAGACGGCACAGAAGCCGTCGATATCCTCGAAAAAAACGACGATATCGACCTCGTGATGCTTGACATCAATATGCCGAAAATGGACGGTTTCGGCGTGCTGGAGATTATGAATCTGCGGCATTGGATCAGCGAGGTGCCGGTTATCATCATCTCGTCCGAAAGCGATGTGGATTTCATCCGCCGCGGCTATGACCTCGGCGCTTCGGATTACATCAGCAGACCGTTCGATCTGACGGTCGTCCGCCGCCGTGTCGAAAATACGCTCATGTTGTATGCCCGCCAAAAGCGCCTTGTGCGCCTTGTGGAGGAGCAGGTCTACGAGCGTGAAAAGACGAACAACACGATGATCAATATTTTGAGCCATGTTATCGAATACCGCAACAACGAAAGCGGCCAGCATATTCTGCATGTGCGCATGATGACGGACATTCTCCTGCGCCGCTTGATTGAGATCACGGATAAATACCCGCTGACGGAAACGGATATCTCTATGATCGCTTCGGTTTCCGCACTGCACGACATCGGTAAGATCAGCGTTCCGAAAGCGATTTTAAATAAACCCGGCAAGCTCGACCCCGAAGAGTGGGAGATTATGAAGAGTCACGCCGCCATCGGTGACTCGATGCTGTGCGACATCGGTATGCAGCAATCCGAAACGCTGATGAATCTGGCGCATGAGATCTGCCGCTGGCACCACGAGCGTTGGGACGGCCGCGGCTACCCGGATGGTCTCAAGGGCGATGAGATTCCGATTTCCGCGCAGGTCGTCGCCATGGCAGACGTGTACGACGCGCTTACAAGCGAACGCTGCTACAAAAAGTCGTTCGACCACGCGACCGCTATTAAAATGATTACAAACGGCGAATGCGGCGCCTTCAATCCGCTTTTGATACAGTGCCTGCTGGACGTGCAGGATCAGCTTTTCGAGAACATGCACACAGACCCCAGACGGTTCGATTACCGTCAGGAAGCAAAGCGCCTTTCCGATGAAATGCTCGAGCAAAAAGAACTTATGCCTAATAACCGTGCGCACAGCCTGCTTACCTTCGAGCAGAAAAAGGCGGAATTCTTCGCAGAGCAGTGCGGCGGTATCCAGTTTGAATTTGACCACTGGACAAATACCGTACATCTCAAAGATTGGAATGCGCCGGTCGATCAACGAGAAAAATCCATGTATCTGACGGAATGGAACGACGTTTCGCTGCTCTCTGAAAAGGATTGGCTCGCGATGCGTGAAAAGCTGAAAGCAACAACGCCGGAAAGACCGGAAGTGAAAATGATTGTGCAGATCCCCGTTAACGGGGAATATCGCTGGCAGCGCCTTACGGTAAAATCGCTTTGGACAACTAAATACAAAAATTATGCCGGCGTGCTCGGACACTTTAAAGATATTCAGGATGAAATGGTGCGGCGCGGAGAAGATGTGCTCGAAAAGTGCACGGAAGACAGCATAGCGCATCTTTTGAAAGATTTGAGCCGCGTGTTTGAAGTGGTGCGCCTTGTTGATCCGAAAACGAATGAGAACCTTGAGCTGGATAAAGACGGAAAAGTAATCACTACGCCGATACACTGCTATGAAATTTGGGGCAGAAACGAGCCGTGCGAAAACTGTATTTCTTCCCGCTCTCTGGAAGGAAAAGAGTGGGTCACCAAGCTTGAAATGCGTGACAGGCAAATGTACTTCGTGCTTTCTAAACATATCAACGTCAACGGACGTACCTGCACACTGGAGATTGCTTCGCATGAAGACGAAGCGGAGTGCACACGCTGCGGCGGCGACAACGATGCGCCAACGCGTTCTTCGTTTATGAACTTCTACCGCGATGCCCTGACCGGAACATACAGGAGACTGTATCTTGAGAGTTTCCAGTCCAATTTGGAAAGCGCAGATGCCGTGGCAATCGTGGATGTTGACCTTTTTAAGCAGATTAACGATACATACGGCCACCCTGTGGGCGATGAAGCGCTGAAAACCATCGCGAATACAATCCGTTCCGGCATCCGCGGCAGCGATACGCTCATCCGCTACGGCGGGGACGAGTTCCTCCTCATCTTCTCCAAGATCGGCGAAGAGGTTTTCTATGAGCGTTTAAAGCAGCTCAGACGCGCCGTGCAGGAGACAAAATTGCCGGATTACCCCGAGGTGAAGCTTGATGTCAGCCTTGGCGGTGTATACCGCGTACACCCGCTCTCCGAAGCCATTCGGCAGGCAGACCTGCGCATGTACGAAAATAAGGCGAAACACGCGAATGGAAATCATGCGGCATGCAGATAGGAATTGCAGAAAGGTGACAGATTATGAAGCTTGAAGAATTATATCAGAAAATCGGCGGCGACCTCAAAAACGTGATGAAACGCATCCCGAATGAGGCAATGATCGGCAAGTTCGTGCGCAAATACGCAAACGACCCGACCTATAACCGGCTTACAGCAGCTGTGGAAGCCAAAAACTGGAAAGATGCTTTTATTGCGGCGCACACCTTAAAGGGTGTGGCACAGAACCTCGGCTTCGACCGCCTGCAAAAATCGGCATCCGCTTTAACGGAGGCCATGCGCGGCGCCGTTCCGCTGACGGACGAATCGCTTTTTGAAGAGGTCTGCAAAGATCAGAAGGAGATCGTGGAGGCCATCGAAAAGCTCGATTGATATGACTTAACAAATATGCCGGTTCTATGGACCGGCTTTATTTGTGTTCAGTTCCCTGTGTAATGCGGCGGAACGGTTTGGGGGAGAATAGGTCGCGCGCTGCGGCGTTTCCGCGCTCGTCAAAATGGCGCGTGCCGGTGCCGTTCTGCGCGAGCGCAACTACGTGGTGCCGGAAGACGTGCAGAGCGTGTTTTTCGATGTCTGCGCACACCGTCTCATTCTGCGCCCACAGGCACAGGTGGACGGCATAACGGCGCGCGATATTCTGGCTGAGATTTTGCAGCAGATCAAGCCCGGTACGGAAAGGTAAGCGGATATGTGGAAAAACAGACTGGCCTATGGGCTTGTCCTATTGACGGCAGCAGTGCTGCTGTTCCTATACAGTAAGTCGTTTTTGCTGACGGTGCTGATCGTTTTATTGCTGCTCATGGTGATTAACGGTATGCTCATTTTACATGATGCGCACAGCCTTCGCGTTTCTATGCGTGTCCGCCCCGGTGGTCAGCAAGGCAAGGACGTTAACCTGAACATCACCGTAAATTCCGATAAAAAGCTGCTTGCCGCGGGTCAATACACCGCGTCCTTAAAACCGCTTGAGGGTCGCATCGGCACTACCGTTATCAGTGCGGTGTCCGGCGGCAAATTGCAGCATATTGCGGTGGGCGGCGGCTGCGAAGTGGTAGAACTGCCTGCCGAACGAATCGAAGATGAAGTTTACCGCATTTTGTGCTGAGAGAGGGGACGCGCATGAAACATCCGCAGACCGTTACGGTCTACCCGGAAAAAAACGAAAACA
>ENA-ORSL01001818-ORSL01001818.1-human-gut-metagenome-genome-assembly--contig:-NODE-1818-length-16872-cov-5.397098_pt1 | contig 16872 bp, 27 predicted proteins | sample MGYA00242190_ERZ509157 | MGnify/ENA primary metagenome ERZ509157 (study PRJEB26280, sample SAMEA2338664) | human gut metagenome | biome: human gut; feature: human-associated habitat; material: faeces...
CATGCCGTCATAATGCTCCCGGTGTTCCGGGTCAAGGATTTCAATTGCTCGTTCGATTTTCAAAATCCGTACCTCCTACATGCATCTTTCCATAGTTCATCAAACCCGCATTTGCTGCCATTTACCGTGTAGATAAAATAACAGATGATTTTAAGCTGCCGTTCAGTCATCGGCTCCATCCTCCAAATCCATTTTGCATCCACACCCCGGGCAGTAGTTGTACCCCAGCAGCTGCACATCCTCGTCAACTTCAAAGCACCATTCTCCGCCGCAGGCAGAGCATTGGATTGTTACAAGACTGCTCCAATCATCGTCAGTTCGCAACCACTGCCCATGCCGCACCGGCTCCACGTCGGCGGCGGGCAACTCGTCTTCTACAAACTCGGTAACGGTCATATCCGGAGCCTTAAAACCATATCGCAGCATGGCGTTTTTAATTGCCTCCCGGCTGGTGTAATCACTCATGTTAATTCCTCCAAACTGATCTGCCCATCAATGGGCGTATTGTCGGCCTCTTTCCGCTTCCGTTCCGGGACGACTTCTCTCACAAGGGGCTGGCGGCTTATTGCCCGATTGAATGCCCCACAAGCCATCCATCGTCCCGCCCAGTCCGTCGCTTCACTATGGGTAAGCCCGTATACTTTGCATTTGCCAAGCACTTTATCGTGATACCTGCCCTTTATGAAGTTGCTACACTCCCGGCACGTATGCCCATCCAAAACGCCGAAAAACCGGTGCATTAGAGCAAGTTTACGTAAAGCCATTATAGTTCCTCCACATAGCACCAACTCTGGGGCGGGCGTTTGATATGACCGCCATTTTCGCAATATGCACACCCATATTCATCGCACACTTTGCCTATGCAGATTTCAAGCGGGCGAAAAAACTTGCTCAGCTTCTTCGGCGTGTCGTAGATTTCCAGCTTGGAAATGTGCCAGCCGTAAAGCGTTGCACCTTTTCCGTAGTCCCACAAAGCACCGTCCACAAGCCTAGTCTGCGCCACAAAGTCATCATCCACATCGTAGATTCCATACGGTTCTGTTGCCGCCTTGATGGTTTCAACCCGGTCGCAAATAAACTCCCCAATGACCTTGCCCCATGAGCCGCGCAGTCTGCGTGCGTCGTTGCCTTGCGTGCAGTAGATGTAGCATTTGAACGGCGTGTCCAGCTTTGGCCTGGTTTTTCGCACCTCAACGGTCTTTTCCCCGGCCAGAATCTTTTTCACCCACTCCGGGCGGATGCTGATAAGCACCTCCTTACTCATGTTCAGCCCTCCGGTTCCAGAATTCCACAAGCATATCCTTGTCATAGCTTCTTGGCGTTGCAAATGCTCCAATCATGCAGTCCATAGCGTGTCCTTGCTTTCCAGCGAGGAAATACATTGTGACTTTCGTGTTGCATACCGGAACGGAATCAATCGCCATTTCACAGCCGCAAAACGGGCAGGGCTTCAGTTTGATTTCGTCCATGTTATCTCCTTTCCGCCCGGGTTGCCCCGGGCTTATCACCATACTCTGGCCAGCAATGTTGCATACGGTTGATCCTTGCCTGCCCAAATTCTAACCACAAAATTTGCTTCATTCCGGCTAATTCCACCTGCCATCAGCAGTTTTACAAAACGTTTTCTTGTCATTTGTTCACATCACTTTCTGTAAATAACGACCATAGACGGAAACGGTGCTGGGTTCATTGTCACCCCGTTTTCATCTTCAAATTTTAACCGCCCACGCAGAAACCGAATTTCCGCTTTTCCGTATATGTAATCGTGAAAATAGCTTGTGTCCGTCCGTGCCGGAATCAACATGACGATTGTCACCCCCCCACGGACATGTTCAGAATATGCCTTTTGAACCCATTTCCCGATCTCCCGGCCATAGGGCGGATTGCAGAACACGGCTCCGTATCCGCTCCACGAACAGGATAGCCCATCCATTTCTGGCGTAAAATATCGTTCACACTTGGCGTTCTCAGGGGAAGCGGCGGCATCCAAACCAAAATGGAATTCCTGATCCAGTTCCCGAAAAAAGTCTTTCGGCGTTCGCCAGTCCATTTTTACGCTGCTTAACAGTGCTTTGTTCATCCCATCACCCCAACGGTTTGCGATTCCTCGCAGGCTATCAGAACTTTCATTTCTCGCTTTCCTCCACCGGGGAGCGGAGCCAGTCGAGCCAGTCTCCTTCCGTGCGGAACGTGTCGTTGCAAAGCCCACAAATTGGGCACTCTGAACATCCGTAGCTACGGCAACAGCTTCTAAGCAGCGCAGCGAGTGTTTCGTCCGTCATAGCTCGGATTCTGTCACTGTTTGTTTTCGGCTTCACCTTTCGCCGAGATTCAAGCTTCCACTTTGCTTCAAGCGCATCCTGAAAGCATTTGGCCGCATCGTGGAGACCGGCGGCCCATACCTGGTGCATCATTTCCATTTCCCATGCCCTGGGTTTTTTGCAGCACCCATTTTCTCCATGCTCGTTGTTTACTGGGTTTGGCGTAAGCTGTTCTACAACGTCGCTCATTTCGCATTTCCTTTCTGCATTATTTACTCCCCCTCCGGGAGTTCTTCAAATTTCATCCCGCCCGCCAGTTCTGCTACAAAGCTTTTTACTGCACCGGGCAGCTTTTGAAAATCGTTTTCCCGTTTCTGGCAAACCTGGAAGGATCGCTGAAAATTTGAGGCTACCACGGACTGCACCGTTTCTGCGTCCATCAATGCCCACTCTTTCAACTGGGCGGGGCTTCCCACCGTCCGCTGTACCGCCGGAGGGAGTTTTTGAAATTCTTCCGCAGCTCCGTACATGCTGTTTTGCAAGGCCTTTGCGACCAACCCCCATGCCTCCATCTGGGTCATCTGCTGGGGCGACTGCATCCGATGAAGCATATCTTTCAGCTGACCGATGGTGGGCATAAAGCCGCCGGTATCCGTTGCTATGTACGCCTTTGCAGCGGCGGCGACGGCCTCAAATGGCTCTTCGGCGAACATGTCCGCCCAAAGATTGACTTTTACGTTTGCCGCTTCTTTGGACATCCCTCGGAAAGAATCGGGATAATTTGCCTGTAAAAGCGTGAGAATCTGGTACGCTTCTTGCTTATCCATTCCCAAATTCCTCCCTGTACATCTCCGCCAGACGGTCAACGCCGCTGGTATAGCCGCCCGACTTCTGGTTTGCCGCAGGTCTAGCCGAATTCTGCTCCCGGGAGAGCCAGGAGTTGACAAACCGCATGATTCCGGCTTTTGTTTTCCTGTTTTTGGGATTTGCCAGAAGCCAACCACGCATATTCCGTAGCTGCTGCTCCACGTCCACGGCAGGATACAGACCGGACAACTCGGCAACCATCTCCACGGAAATCTCAAAATCCGTGCCGTCAACCAGCGGAAGCCCCGCCGCAGGCGGGGGGCTGCTCGGCAGCTCGCCGCAAACCTCCGAAGGAGGTATATTATCTATCTCTACCTCATTCTCTACCTCTATCTCTTTCTCTTTCTTGCTTGCGGTTTCCCCTTGCTTAACGTTAGCTTCCGGTTTGCTTCCGGTTTGCTTAGCGTTTGCTTCCGGTTTGCTTCCACCTTTCTTGCCGCTTTCGGAGCGTTCCTTTGCTTTGTCAAGCACAGGCCGAAGCAACTCAAAAGCAATCGCCACAGCATCGGAAGCGGATTCTAAATCAGGCTCTTCCTGATACAGAGCATAGGCGCAAATCATGTCGTAGGCATCCGCTTTGTCCGCTTTCTTCTTGATCCGGCTGACCGCCTTGAAAAAGCTTTCATAAAATGTGAATTGTGTGCGCTGCACTCTCTCACCACCTTATCATTCTTCGCCAGCCGCTTTATCGGCTTCTTTGTGCTGGTGTAAAAATACAATCTTGCTCCTGTATGGGTCTGCGTTTTCCCTGAGCCAGTCCATGGCGGTTTCCAGACTCATGTGAGACGCTTTCACACGTTCCTCGTATGAGAACACCCCTTTTTCCGTTTTTGCCGCCACACGCCGCTCCATGTCCTCCTGGGTGTAGTTAGCCTCTATCATGTAAAGGTCAAGCCCCGGTGCGGCAATGGGAATGTGGTGGGTGTCCGTGGCGTACATGGCCGTCCCCTGTTCCTCGCCGCCGCTTACGTTTACGATCCACCCAACGTTCGGCACGTCGTGCAGAAGGTGAAAAGAGGACATTGTAATGTCCGACCCGGTCAGAAAATCGTGGGTCTTCCCCGGCTCATCCTCCGGCCGAACCAGAAGAATCTTGTCCAGCGGAACCCTGGCCTGGGTCACAAGCGGGGTTATCAGGTTCGCCGCACACACGAACCGCAGAAGCGGTCTTGTCTGGTTCAGCTTTCGGATGGTTCTGATGTTGAAATGATCTCCGTGAATGTGGGTCAGAAATACAAGCCGGATTCGGTTTGCGTAGGGCTTCAGCCGCTTCCAGGGGATCCCGCAATCGAACAGGAGGAAGCCGTTCAGCAGAACGGCATTCCCTTCCTTCCCGGAGCTGGAAATGATCTCACAGTTCATCCATGCTCACCTGCTTGCCGGTCTTTTTTTGGGGAGCCGGACTGGCCTCCGGTTTCTCCGGTTCCTCCGGCGTGTCCTCCGCCACCTTCGGCAGCTTGAAGTAGTCCTCCCGTTTGGCGGCACCATCCCGCAGGGCGTTGTAGATGCCCGCCAATGTCTGACCGTCCATTGCCGTAAACACGTTCAGGGGGTATCCAAAGTACTGCTCAATGGACGAAAGCGGCACGGAATAGTTTTTCTGGAAACGGTCGGTCATCTCCCTCAGCCGGTCGATGAGAGGCCGCTGCTCGCCGCTCTGAAGCGTCCTGTTGCACCGCTCCACCGCAGCGTCAACCACGTCACCGGGGATGATATTCAGGATGCAGGCTCGTTTCCGCCGTGCGCCCTGGTTGGCTACCAGCTCATAAATGTCTCTGGGGTCTGTCAGTACCTTCATGCCGTTCTTGGTGGAAATCTGGTGTTTCACCGTGAAGATTTTGCATTCTCTGGTGTTGGTCTCGATGTCCCAGCAGTAGGCCATGCAGGTAGATTCTCCCTCCTGCTGGGAAAGTTCTACCACGCCGCTCTGGATGTTGCCCCAGCTCTGGGCGATTGCCTCGGCCAGCCGGATAGATGGCCCCGTCACGTTTGTGCCGCCCTTTGGGTAGGAGTAGGTCGCCTTGGCGGCAAGCCCCTTCCGCTCGCAGGCTCTCATGATCCGGGACATTGCGGCGTTCTCATCCCGTGGGAATCGCTTCGCCATGAAGACCGCCGTCTGTACCTCCTGGGCTTCCCTGGTGGAGAGCATATTGCTTGTGGGGGCGGAAGCGGATGCCGCCGCCATTTCCTGTGCCTGGTAAAGGCTCATTTCGTTACCCATTGTTGTCTTCCTCCTCGATGTTTTCCAATGTAATGCCAAGGGATAGTGCGTAGGCCTTCATGGCCTTCAGGGCGGCCAGAGTGCCCGTTGCCCGGAATGCGGTGGTGTAGGTCTCTTCCTTGGGTTTCAGCTCAGGAGCGGCCTCCAGGAGCCGAGCCATGGCCTCCTGCTTCTTTTGCTCGAATTCCTTCTGCTGGCTGACGTAGGTCTTCGCCGCCGCCTGCTCCTGCTTCCGCCGGGAGACCGTCAGCACCGCCTCGGAAAGCACCGGATATTTCCGGTATTCCGCCATGACCTCCTCGGCGTTCTCCATGCCAACGATGGTGTCCATGTCCTGCCGGACGGCGGCAATGCACTGGTCGATCTGCTCCATGACCTTAGTCAGGTCTCTCTTTCTGGCCATTGCCATATCCACCACGATCCCGCACCGGGAGAAGGGAATGAAGTCAATGCCCTTTGCCTGACAGGCTTCCGTGAAGTAGGCTTTCAGCGTTTCCGTGCAGGCGGCTTTCAGCTTGTCCTGGTAGCCGTCAATCCACCGTTTAAGTTTCTGATCCGCAGCGGTGTAGGGGGTTTTAATGTAGTCGTTGTATTTTTTCTCGGCGGTCTCGTAGGGAGCCATGACCATTTTTTTTGCGGTCTTCCGCTCCTGCTCCAGCCGGTCAAACTCCTTTGCAAGGTCTGCCCGGATGCCTTTCAGGTACTTCAGGCTCTCGTCGTTCACCGGAAGGCTGTCCATATCTGCCGTCAGGGTTTCGATGCTCACCCGGAAATTCGTCAGGTTCTCGGAGATCACCGGCGGTTGGGTGCATACGATAGCGGGCAGCTCTGTTTCCTGACAGTCGCATTTCTCGCCGGGGTCTAACGCCGCCCCGCAGTCGGGGCACTGATTCAGATAGCTCATCAAAGTCTCGCCTCCTCATTAAAAATTGTCATGTCCTCTATGCACCAGGGGCAGTAGTAGTCCTTCCGGTCGTCCGCCTCGATGCACAGCACCGTAGGATCCGGAATCGGTCGCCCACACCGGGCGCAATGGGGCAGCCGTGCCAGGTACTTATCCCAGGTGGATTCCCGCCGCTCTGCCTCCGTGTAAGGGGCGTTAATTTCCATCGATCTCACCCCAATCCAGCTTCTCCTGCGCTGCCCGTGCAATCCGGGCGAAAAAAACATAATTCGGGGTCTTGTCCTGCCAGGTCGGGACAGTTCCGTGCAGATAGCCTTCCAGCACCCTTTGATTGCTGTTTTGGAAGGCGTAATGGATGCAGCTCCGGATCCTCCGTTCTACCGTCGGTGCGGTACAGCCGTACTTGACGGCAAGGGTCTTGTAGATATTCCGGTGCTCGCCGTTCATCCATGCCAGGATAGCGTCTTCCAGCATGGAAAAGCCCAGCAGGTGCTCTCCTGCGCTGATGTCCAGCAGAATGTTGGTGATTGCTTTTCTTGCCTTCTTTTCGTCCATGGATTTATTCCTCACTTTCGTTTTCAATCGGGTAGTACAGCCGGAAGATGTACGACGCCGGGAAGACTGCGCCGCCCAGGCAGAAGGCCGCCGCCGCCCACACCGGGAAGGGGCTGAAAGCGGCGAAGCATAGGATTGCCAGGCACACCAGAATGTATCTTTTGATGGCCTCCGAAGCCTTATACTCCCGCTCCATGTCCTCCCGTGCGGCCTTGTCAGCCGCCACCCGCTCGGCGATCAGCTCGTCCCGGCTGAGTGCCTGGGCAGCTCTGGCCGCCCGGTGGGCGTTGATACCGGAAATCATTTCCGCTTCGTAGGCGTCCAGTGCCCGGTCTGCCGCCTGAGCGGCCTTTTCCTTCTGGTGGTACGCCACGTTGCGCTTAAAAATATCCTGCTCAATTTTGCTCATCTTATCGTTCCTTTCACACCGGCTTCACATCATGATCGGACACGGACTGCACTAGGCCGGTTCTGATGCTGACATACTTGGAAACACCAGGCCTGACAGAAATAAGTCTTAAAACCTTTTCGCCAATCGGGAAAAAGTGTCCAGGTAAATGGGCATTACCGGTAACAATAAACAAATGTGCCTTTTCCCAGGGTTCCTCTTTCTTGGGCTCTTCCTTCTTGGGCTTCTGCTTCTTGGCGAACAGACGGTTGACGGCCACCTTTGCCCCCTCGCCCCGGTCAAAGGTGTCTTCCGGGCTGCACCTGGCCTCTGCGCTCTTCGCTTCCCGCCCGTTCTTTATCAGCGCAGCTCTGGTCGTGTTCCCGTCAAAGCGGAGTTCCACGGTGCAGGGTTCCCGCTCAGGCTCTGCAAGGCCAGCGATCATGTCATCCCACCAGTACCAGCCGTAGAGACCTTCACTCAGATCCTCTTCCATTTTGTAGCCGAAGTGTTCCCCGGTCACAATGTCCGCTTCGTCTTTCCGGATCGTCATCACCCGCCCGAGCCACTTGTCCATCTTGGAATTCCAATGATCGGCGGTTCGCTTGCTTACAATCCGCACCTTGTCCCCGATTTTGTACTTTGTCATATTGCATTCTCCTTTCATGCCTTTTCTTCCAGCCACTTGTCAAAGTCGGCCTTCATAATGATGAATGTTCTTCTTCCGGTCTTGCCGGTTCTGATCTCCTGCCCGAAGGAAAAGACCCTCTGGCTGATTCCGTCAGCCAGGGTCTTTTTCGACATGGAGATTCCGTGTCGGCGCAGCTCTTGAACCACGTCCTCAAGCGTTAGTCTCATTGTCCTTGCCTCCTTCCTCGCTGCTCTCCCGAACGCTCAGGCCGTGCTTGAATCCGTCCAGGAATGCCTTTGCCCGCTCGTTGCCCTCGATGGCACGGGTCAGGTCTTCCACCTGCTTAGTGATTTCTTCTGACATTTCATGTCACCTCCGAAAAGATAAATAAAGATAAATGTATTTGCGTCACGCGGATTTGCGCACAAACGTTTCGGTTGCAATCGAAACGGGATTGTGTTAGATTGGGTTTGTCACAGCTGAGGAAGCAAAATCCATCCCCCGTAAATAGTCGCGCTCTGCCAGCTTCTCCCCGTTCAAAGACCAGTATTCCACGACGACCCGTGTCGGCTGATCCGCCGCACCAGACCCGCGTGCAGACTGCGTTTCAATGACGGGGATCACTCGTGCCGAATCGCATCCTCTGGGAAATAGACAATCTTTCATTCTCTTCACCTCCATCTTAAATTTTGAAAGGGACTTTCTTATGAGTACAAAAGAAACAACCTATCGGGTAAACTGCCCGATCACCGACAGACCCGAAGATGTCTACATTCGCTACACCATATGGGAGGAAGTGTTCGTCGCTTCCTTTACTGGCTGCAACGGCCAGTGGAGCAGTGCCCCGGAATGTGAAGCCTGCCGGAAAGCCGCTCAGGCTAGGTTTTCCGCAGAGCATTCAGGATCACCGTCAATCCATTGGCACAGGACTTGAGAAATGCTTCCTCGTCAAGCTCTGCGTAGTATTGGATTCGGCTCAGGGCTCTTTCCGGCATTCCCTGCTGCGTGAGCCAGCCCAGATCGTGCAGAATCCATGCGGAAAAATCCAACGCCTCCAGGTCAATCTCTTCTACCGTGCTCTTTCCCATCGTCGGATGGAATAACTTGTTGTTGAGCCCCTTTAGCGCATAACTCGACTGTCCCTCTTGTGTTGCGGGCTTCAGATTTTCCAACTGCTCTTTGGTTAACTCAAGTTCCGTTGTTTTGTCTTCTGTCAGATAGGTAACGGAAACGCCAAACAGGCTTGCTAATTCTCTGACAGTGGACAGCGGAATATTTTCAACACGCCCACATTCCCACTTACTTACTGCGTTCTTTTTCACGCCTACTTTTTCTCCAAGTTCACTCTGCGTAAGACCGGCTGACTTTCGCAGCTGTTTAATACGTTCTCCCATTGTCATTGTTTTCACCTCCATCTTAAATTTTGAAAGGATTGATTCTCATGGATTCTTACACACCGGAACAGTACGCCATGATGGAGCGTCTGAAATCCGGCCTTCTGTACCAGGATTTGAATGATAGGGAACAGGAGATTGTTCGCTATCTGGATGATGCTTGCCTCGCTCAGCCCAGAGCCTACATTGAAGACGGTTACTATGAGCTGAGCCAGGAAGGCTGCCGGGTGCTGGGTGCCCACCGCCAGGAACTATTCCACGCTCAGGAAGAGGAACGCCGCCAGCAGGAGCAGCTCGAGGAACGCCGCCTTGCCGCTGACCGCAAGGCGAGGGATGAGGCCGCCCAGCGTGAAGAGGATCAGAAGTTTCAAACTCGCCTTGCGCTGTTCTCTGCGACTTATTCTCAACTGCTCACGTTGCTCTTGGGTGCTCTGCTTGCCAACCTCGACCGGCTCATTCCGTTGCTTATCCGGATCATAAAAAGTATTGTCCATTAACTTCACCTCATTTCTGAAAGGAGATTCTTATGAAAAAACTATGGGAATTCATTGTAGGGATATCGGTCTATGTATTTTTTGCCTTCTTGGTATGGTTCCTTTACAGGACGTTTATCGATGCAGACAGAGGTCTTTCCATTGTGGTGTTCAGCTTAACCTGCCTGATACTGGTCTTGGATACACTAGATGCTGCCGCCAGCAACATAAAAGGGAAGCCATATAAGAGTGTCATCGGCGGTTTCCTGGAAGACAAAGACATGAATCCATGGTGTCATGCGGCATTGGCGGCCGTGTTTGTCCTTGGATGGATAAAGCTTGCCTTGCTTTAATATTGGCTATTGGATTGTGAATCTATATTAGCACTATATTTTTAGATTGTCAACCATTATTTTTATAATTTTGTGAATTAAATAGGTTGACAATCTAAAAATAAAGTTGTATAATAGTGGCAGTTCAACAAGAGGGGGGTGATACCTATTAAAGAAAGACTGTTTGAATTAAGGAAGAACGTTCTTAATATGTCGAGAGCAAAATTTGGCGAACCTATCGGCATGACTGACAGCGAAATCAAAAATGTTGAAACCGGTGCTACACAGCTAAAAGAAAACAAGATTCCGCTGATTTGCAATGCCTATAATGTCAACGAGCAGTGGCTCCGGACAGGCCAGGGGGATATGTTCCTTCCCAAGACACGGGCGCAGGAGATCGGCGAGATCGTCCGAAACGCCGCCACCCGTGACCCGGAGGAATCCGTGAAGTTCTTCACCGAACTGCTGGGCGATATGACGGACGCGGAAATCGCCATCATGTATGAGGTATTCCGGCGGCACTTCCCAAAATGAGAAAACCGGGGACAGCCGTCAATGGCCATCCCCGGTTTTCTTCAGGATAGGATACCGTATATTAGGTCGATGATGACCTCGCTCAGACTGCTGTCTTCCAGCCGCCGCCGTATCCATTCCAGCTTTTGCTCCCGTCCCATTTCGTATCCTCCTTATATTCAAATATATGTTCTAATATCATTATACCCCTGTTGTGTCCAATAAAGCGGACTGTTTGACCCCTGCCCTTCCCGGAATTGTCCGGCTCCCCAGTGCCACTTGGAAAGCCGGACGTGCCGCCGGAAGTGTGGTGTCCCTGGCCGCTGAGAAAACCCTACCATAAATTCAGATTTTGGAAAACCCACAAACTGGGAAGCTTCTCCCCCATTTGGCAAGCTTTCCCGGCAAAACCAGTGAGAGAGGATGTGCAACCATGATTTTACAAGACATTTCTGACCGATGTGACCATCTCCCCGCCGCCCTCCGGGAGGAGAAGGAGCGTCAGCACTACACCTACCCCCAGATCGCCCAGGCTACCGGCGTACCGGAGCACACCGTGGGCAAGTTCTTCTCCGGCTCCCTGTCCAATCCCAGCGTCTTTCATGTGGCTGCCTTCTGCATCCTCTTTCATGTTAGCCTGGATTCCCTGTTCGGTATCTCAAATCCCCAGACCGGATTCCCAGCTGCGCCAAGAGCTGGCCGTCACAAAGATGGCGCTTTCCAAGACCGAGGAACAGGTCTCCATCTACCGCACCGGCATTCAGGAGCGAAAGCCCCTCATTTATGGCCTGTGCGGTCTTTGTATATCCCTTTCCCTTATGCTGGCCAACTATGTCCGGCTGGACGCTCAGGATCCCTCTGTCGGTCTGATCCGCCGGGACAGCGTTTCCCCGGTGATCGTCCTTGGAATCTTGGCGGCGGTCTGCGCCGGCCTGTATCTGGCCTATGCCATTGTGAAAAGGGGGCGGAAGAAATGATTTGCCCCAAATGCAAAAAGGCCGCCCCGGACGAGGCGGCCTTCTGCCCATGGTGCGGCAAGCGGCTCACCGCCCAGGAGCGGAAGCACCGGAAGCGGGCAAACGGAACCGGTACGATCTGCCGCCTTTCCGGAAACCGCGCAAAGCCCTGGATGGCAAGAAAAAACGATGTGCTCATCGGTACCTTTGAAACCCGCTCGGAGGCTCTGAAAGCCTTGGAGCGGCTCACGGATACTCAAATAAACGAGCTTTACAACCTGACATTTTCGGAGGTCTACGAAAGGTGGGTGCGGGAGCATGGCCGGGAGGTTTCCGAGAAGCTGCTGAAAAACTACGAACTGGCCTACACCCAGTGTGAAGCCCTCCACAGCCGGAGAATGCGCTCCCTGCGCCGGTCTGACTACCAGGCCGCCGTCATTGCCCTGGAAGAGCAGGGGCTTTCCAAGTCCTCCTGTAATAAGCTCAGGACGATGCTTCGCCAGGTCTGCGAGTATGCCCAGATGGAGGGCATTCTCCACAGCAACCCCGCCGATGATCTGACCACCGTAGCCCGCCAGAAATCCATACGGGAAATTTTCACCGAGGAAGATATTCAGAAAATCAAAGCTTCTTCTCTTCCTGCCGCCCAGCTTGCCCTTATCATGATTTCCTCCGGCTGCCGCCCCGGGGAACTCTTCACCGTGCCCCTTGCCAACTGCGGCAAGGACCATATGATCTGGGGCAGTAAAACCGAGGCGGGAAAGAACCGGGTGATTCCCATCGGAACCGACGGGGTGGAGGCCTACCAGACCCTCACCATTCTTTCCACAGTCAAGGGCGGCACGCTCCTTGTGGATGGATACGGAGGAAGCCGCAACACAGAGAGTTTCCGGCGGCGGGACTGGGCGCAGCTCATGCGGGAAATCGGCCGGGAAGGCATGACCCCCTACAGCTGCCGGCACACTTTCATAACCCGTGCAATCCGTGGCGGCATTGACCTGATTTCCCTGGAAGCCATCGTCGGCCATGTGGATAAAGAGACCACAAAGCTCTATACCCACCTCCGGGCAAGCGATCTTGTCACCGCCGTCAGAGATTCCACCGCAAAAAATGCGGTTAGTAACAAATCTGCAACACGGAAAAACAGCCAGATTTCAAAAGCCGTCTAAAAGTTTGGAAAACGCAGGATAAAGCCCGGAAACATTCGTTTCCGGGCTTTATCCGTGGTACGCCAGAAGGGACTCGAACCCCCGACCTACTGATTCGTAGTCAGTCACTCTATCCAACTGAGCTACTGGCGCATGTCGCAATCGACTGAGATATAATAGCACATGCTTTCACAAAATGCAAGTACTTTTTTCAAAAAACCGGAAATTTTCCTATTCACCCCTTCTTGACAGGAAAGCCCATGCTATTGTAGAATAGCCAAAGAATCAAAAAGGGGGTGTCCGGATGGCGAAAACAGAAAAATGGGACAATCTCCCCCAGGTGCTTCTGCCCTGGTATCGGGAAAACCGCCGATGCCTTCCCTGGCGGGAAGATCGGAACCCCTACCACATCTGGCTGTCGGAGATCATGCTCCAGCAGACCCGGGTGGAGGCCGTGAAGGGCTATTACACCCGGTTTCTGGCCGCACTGCCGGACATCCGGTCTCTGGCCGAATGTGACGATGAGGTGCTACACAAGCTCTGGGAGGGTCTGGGCTACTACTCCCGGGTGCGGAACCTGAAAAAATGCGCCCAGGTGATTGAAGCTCAGTACGGCGGGGAATTTCCCACCGACCACGCCCAGGTGCTGTCCCTGCCCGGAATCGGCCCCTACACCGCCGGGGCCATCTGCTCCATTGCCTTCAATCAGCCCACCCCGGCGGTAGACGGGAATGTGCTGCGGGTGGTCTCCCGTCTTCGCAATGACCCCTCCCCCATCGACCTGCCCCAGACCCGGCAGGATGTGACCGCCCGGCTGGCTGCCATTTATCCCCAGGACGCCGGGGACTTCACCCAGGCTCTCATGGAACTGGGAGCTACCCTCTGCGGCCCCAACCGGAAACCGGACTGTGAAAGCTGTCCTTGCAAGGGCTTTTGTCTGGCCTTCCTGGAAGGAAACCCCCAAACGCTGCCGGTGAAATCCCCAAAAAGGGGGCGCAGGCAGGAGAATTTGACCGTCTTTATCCTCAGCTGTGACGGTCACTTCGCCCTGGAAAAGCGGCCGAACAAGGGTTTGCTCGCCGGACTCTGGCAGTTTCCCAATCTGCCCGGAGAGCTGGACACAGAGCAGGCGCTGAACGCTCTTCGAGCCTGGGGGCTTCACCCCAGAGAATTGTTCCGAGAAACCCGGAAAACCCATATTTTTACCCACATTCAATGGAATATGAAGGGCATTTATCTGGAAGTGGACAGCCCAGGCGGCGGCTTCCAGTGGATGACCCCGGAGGAAATCAACACGCAGGCGGCTCTGCCCACCGCATTCCGCCAATTTTGGGAGAGATAGAAAATGTACGACTACCACATGCACTCCCGGGTGTCCTTCGACGCCCACGACCCTGCCGAGAAAATGGTTCAGGCCGCACTGGACGCCGGACTGGAAGAAATCTGCTTCACCGACCACATCGACTACGACCCCAGAGGCAAAATGGGGAACATGGCCTTCGATACCGCCGAGTACAGCGCGGAATACGACCGTCTGTCCGTCCCGGGGCTGAAAATCCGCCGGGGCATGGAATTCGGCATGACCCGGGACAACGTGGCCCAATTCCGGAAGGATTTACAGCGGCGCCCCTTCGACTTCGTCCTGGGTTCCATCCACTTCGTAGATGGGCTGGACGTGTACTTTCAGGATTTCTGGGCAGGCAAAACCGTCTGGCAGGCGGAACGCCGGTGCCTGGAGGAAACCCTGGCCTGCATCCGGCTTCACGACGACTTTGACGTTCTGGCGCATCTGACCTACATCGGAAAAACCGCCGCCCATCCCGCGCCCCGGCCTGTGCCCTACGAGGAGCACCGGGAAATCATTGACGAGATTCTCCGGGTGCTGGCCGCCAAGGGCAAGGGATTGGAGCTGAACACCAGCGGCTTAGACCGGTGCGGCGGTTTTCTGCCCACCGAGGACTACTTCCGCCGGTTCAAGGAGCTGGGCGGCGAGATCGTCACCGTAGGCTCCGATGCCCACACCGCCAGCCGGGTGGGACAGTATTCCAAGGAAGCCTGCGAACTTCTGAAGGGCATTTTCGGCTATGTGTGCACCTTTGAGGAAAGAAAACCCATTTTCCATCGTTAAATCTTCGGGGGGTGTCTCGTTAAGTGCCCCTATGGGTCAAAATAGCCAAAATATACCATGTCATTGCGAACCAGTGACCGATGTCACTGGTGTGGCAATCCCCCGGATAGGCGTAAAACCCAAGATTTCCTAACGTAGATGTTTGAAAATTGGGGGGATTGCCACGCCAGTGTGAGCACTGGCTCGCAATGACATTGTTCTATTTGGTCACTTTGCTATTTTGAGACAGCTCCTTTTTTCCGGCTCTGGCTTGCTTTTTCCTGATTTTTGTGGTAAAATCTAGAGGATTATGGATCTTTTGCCCATTGGGGCAGCCGAAAAAAGGATGTGCAGACAGACAATGAGAAAATTAAGCCGCGGCGCTTATGAGGATATGAAGGGCTTTGTCCGGGTAGCGGAGACGCTGCTGGAAGTGATTCTGCTGACCCTGGCCTATTACTTTGCCTGGAAAATCGGCTATGACCTGGAATACTTCGTCTACAAAGGAAAATATGTGCTGATGGGCATCTACGGCGTTCTGCTGTACGCCCTGTTCCTGAACTCGGAATGCACCATGTTCGGTCAGCTCCACCGGCTGGATCTGATGATCGGGCAGATTGTTTCCCTGGCTCTGGTGAATTTCATCACCTACTGGCAGCTGTGCCTCATCGGCAATGCCCTGCTGCCCCCCTCCCCCATGCTGGCTCTGACGGCAGTCCAGATTGTCATTGCGGTGGCTCTGATTTTCGCCTACACCAGCCTCTATCACCGGCTGTACGCTCCCCACGACATGCTTCTCATTTACGGTCATCGCCGGGGTGTGGAGCTGAAGGTCAAAATGGATACCCGGAAGGACAAGTACAACATCAGCGCCCTGATTTCCTCCGATGAGGGCTTTGACGCCATCATCAAGGAAATTCCCAAATACGACGCGGTGATTCTCAACGACGTTCCCGCCCAGCTGCGAAACGATCTTCTCAAATACTGCTATCGCTACCGCATCCGCACCTATGTCTCTCCCAAGCTCACGGACATTATGCTCAGAGGTGCCCGGAACATTACCCTCTTCGATACCCCTCTGGTTCTGGTCAAGGGCACAGGGCTGACTCCTGCCGAGCGGGTGGCCAAGCGGATTATGGACGTGGTCATCAGCGCCATCGTGCTGCTGATTCTCGCCCCGCTGATGCTGCTGATTGCCGCCGCCATCAAGCTGGAGGACGGCGGGCCGGTGTTCTTCCGTCAGAAGCGGCTGACCCGGAACGGGGTGGAGTTTGACATTCTGAAATTCCGCAGCATGGTAGTGGACGCGGAAAAATACGCCGGTGCGGTGCTGGCCACAGACAACGACCCCCGGATTACCAGGGTCGGGCGAATCATCCGTCCCTTCCGGCTGGACGAGCTGCCCCAGCTTATCAATATTCTCAAGGGCGACATGAGCGTCGTAGGCCCCCGGCCTGAGCGAAAGGTCATCGCCGACGAATACTGCAAGGACATTCCGGAATTTGCCTACCGGCTGAAGGTTCGGGGCGGCCTGACGGGCTACGCCCAGATCTACGGCAAGTACAACACCAGCCCCTACGACAAGCTGCGCCTTGACCTCATGTATATCGAAAACTACTCTCTGCTGCTGGATGTCAAGCTGATGATTCTGACCATCCGGATTCTGTTCAGCAAGGAAAGCACCGAGGGCATCGACAAGGCCAAGGAGAACCAGGAAAAGGCAGACGAAATTCTCAAAGAAATGGATCAGAACGATTAAGCCTTACCCGGCGGCACCGAAAACCGGTGCCGCCGGTGTCAGTTTGTCAAACTGCTTCCGACAGAATCACCCATAGCAATCCGAAATGTTTGGGAGCGTTCCGGCGGTGCGGCCGGGGGATTCTGGAGGAAACACTGGATAAATTGGCAAGAGCTGTGGACGAGAGATTTTTCGGCCAATCAAGGCAGGAAAAGTGGAGGAATACTGGATGTATTTCCCACTTTTTCTGATGAAGAGTGGACGGAAAAGATCCGCCCACAGCCGCAGAGAATTTATTCAGTGCTTCCTAACGGGGGCGGCTTTTCGGCAGCGCCCCTTAAGCCGGCTTCTTATCAATTTTCTTGCCGGGACAAGAAAATTGCC
>ENA-ORSL01001819-ORSL01001819.1-human-gut-metagenome-genome-assembly--contig:-NODE-1819-length-16871-cov-2.958432_pt1 | contig 16871 bp, 25 predicted proteins | sample MGYA00242190_ERZ509157 | MGnify/ENA primary metagenome ERZ509157 (study PRJEB26280, sample SAMEA2338664) | human gut metagenome | biome: human gut; feature: human-associated habitat; material: faeces...
TGGAGCGGACATATCCACTGATGGAAACAGTGTCAACCTCACCAGTAGCAACACCAGTCTTGGGGTCCAGACGAGCAACGTTGATCTAAGCAATTACTTCTTCTCTCTTCAAACCAACCATGACAGAAGCATGATCGCGAGAGTCAATCACACGGTGGGTCCAGTCGCTAGAATAACAGCTAGAAACGTAGCATCCTACCATCTGCGGGGCATGTAAAGCTCAACGTAATTTCCGTTCTCGTTCTGCATATTAAACACGTAAAGAAGGGTGTGGAGAGTTTCTTTCTGAGAGAAAGCAAACCAGTCACTGCTGAATTCGATTGATGTGAAAATACATTCAGAGATACTGAGACAGCACGACGAAATTCCATCGTGGCCTCCATTTCATTCATTGTTTTCTTCACTTGATAAATCGAGGAAGGTAAGAAGGAGTGAAATTGTATTTGGTGTTCGTTTTTGGCCGATGATTACCATATTTGCTACTCTTGACTATTGAATGACGATACGAAACCAAGATCTCTGAGGTCTTTATATTCAACAAGTGATGAAAGCAATGTTTCGTCATGAACTCTTGTCATGATATATTCTACGAAACTGCCTTCCTTCTGAGTGTTGAATTGTGTCTGTTGAATTGGTGTGATGTAATACTAATTGGGAATCTCTCTGACTACTGAAGACAAGAATTAGTGTCATCTTTGATCTGACCGATTCAGCAATTGATGGTTGATGATAAACAGATAGGGACAACTGAATCCCGTGATGAATAACATCTTTTGCGTGACTGACATCATGTTGACGTTGATGATACCGAACTAGAGTCTCTGATTCTTCTATTACTCAGTGACGATAAACCCTTGGCTGTCTGAGTCATTTGATTCCACATGGTTTTTGAACCTTTTCTTACATCTTTGTAGTTGTGCAGTGGTCGCTGTTTGCTAGTGTTGGGGTGAGTTTTGTGTTTGTTGTACAATTTCGTCGTTCACTCTTCTGTTGTCATTTCCCTTCTTGTTTTTGTACCCAATTCATTTGAATAGCGATTTCTTGTTATCATTCGTCTTGTATCTGAAGTGTTCTGCCAAATCATAGAAAAAACCGTGGGTTCGTCTCATTGTTGAAATAGCATTCCTCTAAAAACATAGATTATCAATATGGCTGCTCTTGAAAAGAGATTAAAAGAGTTCCAGAAGAAGGCTGGAAACAAGAATTGCTTCGTTTGTAACCAGAAGGTGAGTTTCGAGAAGGAAGAGATAATCCACAGGGACCTCAGTATTTCGTAATGGATTTCCTCACTTTAGTGTGTACGGGATGCAGTGGAGTACAGTAGGAGTTGCCATTTTTCGCTTGAGGTGTTTAGTCGTGAGTTCAGCCATACGATCAAGCATCTGACTTTAGCCACCTGGACGAAGGAGGAAGTCGATCTCGTTACGTCTGGAGGCAACAAGGTTGGTGTGTTTTGGAAGAGTGATAGATAGAAAGCTGCAAAGAAGTATCTGAAGGGCTGGGATGAGAACAAATATCCTCGTCCTCAGACAAGTGATAAGGTGGGTGTTCGTGAGTTCATTCAGAACTGTTTTGTGGATCAAATGTAAGAGATGGAATTCATGTGACTTATGGTATAGTTGGGCATCCAAGTCTGCTAAGAAGGGTGGTTATGATGATGACGATTACAGTGATATGCCTCCTCCAAGGAAGGGTAAGAAGGGTGGTTATGATGACGACGATGATGATGATTTTGCTCCTCGCAAACCCGCTAAGAAGAGTCGTTTCGAGGATGACGACGATGATGATTTTGCTCCTCGTAAGCCTGCTAAGAAGAACCGATTTGAGGATGACGATGATGATGATTTTGCTCCCCGTAAACCTGCTAAGAAGCCTATGAAGAAACTGTCGATGGATCTGTCTGGATCTGAAGATGATTTTGCTCCTCGCAAACCTGCTAAGAAGCCAGCAAAGAAGGCTAGTCGTTATGATGATGAGGAGGATGAAGATGACTTTGCTCCTCGTAAGCCAGCGAAGAAGCCTGTTAAGAAGCCAATGATGGATTTGTCTGGATCTGAAGATGAGGATTTTGCTCCTCGTAAGCCTGCTAAGAAGCCTATGAAGAAGCCTAGTCGTTATGATGATGAAGATGAGGATGACTTCGCTCCTCGTAAGCCTGCTAAGAAGCCTATGAAGAAGCCAAGTCGTTATGATGACGATGAGGATGAAGAAGATTTCGCTCCCAAGAAACCTGCTAAGAAGCCTATGAAGAAGCCAAGTCGTTATGATGATGAGGATGAAGAGGATTTTGCTCCTAAGAAGCCCGCTAAGAAACCTGCTAAGAAACCTAGTCGTTATGATGATGAGGAAGAGGAAGAAGAACCTCCTAAGAAGCCTGCGAAGAAGGCTGCTCCTGTTGCAGCTAAGAAGGGAAAGAAGGTTCCTGTGGAGGAGGTTGCTGAGCCTGATCAGGGTTATGGATATGATCAGGGTTACGGTTATGACCAGGGATATGGTTATGATCAAGGATATGGATATGACCAATCTGGTTATGATCAAGGATATGGATATGACCAATCTGGCTATGATCAGAGCTATGGATATGACCAATCTGGATATGGATATGATCAAGGATATGGTTATGATCAGTCTGGTTATGATCAATCTGGATATGGTTATGACGAGAGTTATGGCTATGGCTATTAAGCAGTTGTGTGTAAGCTTGCTATTGTGCTTTTTGTTGATACCAATAGAGAGTTCCACTTTGTTCTCACAACTGCTTGTTTCAATGTTCTTGATTGAACATGAATTACATTTAAGGAGATTCCATACTATCCAAATCCAATAAACAGAAAGAATGGAGGAGATTAATCCACTGAAGGATCATTTGGATTCTATCATTCTCATTTCTTTTCTTGAATGTATTGAGCCACTATACTTCACTAAACAAAGACTCTATTCTTCTGTTTGGTTGATCCATAATAACAAGTGTTTTAATCCTTCTATCTTTGGAATCTCATAGGTTTATTCGATTTCTAAAGTATTCAATGAGATTAAGAGAGAACAAGAATGAATGACCAAAATAGAACTGATTTTGTCAAGGATTTGATTGATGATTTATTCCACAACTACAAAGTTGTAGTGTTGTTTAAAGTATGGAAATGATTGAAACAAGGATTAGAAATGGATTGATAACGATTGTGTAGTAGAATTGAGTTTGAAGATGGCTGGTTGGAAATTCGGAAATAAACAAAAGGAAGAAGAGGTGGAAGAAGAAGTAGAGTATGTGGAGGAAGAGGTGGAAGTGGATTCCAATGGAGAGGAGGTAGAATATGTGGAAGAGGAGGTGGAGGTGACGGATGATGAAGATGATGACAGTTGCAGAACCGAAAGCAGAATCTGCAAAGAAAACAACAAGTGTTTCAGGAGCTAAGTCCAAAATGGAAGAGGTATTTGATATTAGTATTGATTAATAAATAGCTGGAGAGTCAATTGGAGGAAGAACGAGAAAATGTGACGTTGCTTCAAGAGAGTGTGTTTCTTGGGTTTATGTGATGGGAATAGAGGTGGATGAGTTAGAAGCGGATAATAAGGCGAAAGATAAGGAGATTGCAAAGCTAACCAAAACAATCGCTAAGAGTAAGTCAAAGAAGGAAACTCAATCCCTTGTTGAAGAATTAATATCCTTGTTTCTCATCATCTGTAAGTGTCCTTCATTCGTACGAAGAGGCACGAGCAGAAGCAGAACAAGCCATGCAACAAGTACGTGCTCTTCAAGAGATGGTTCGAAGTCAACCAAGTGGAGCCAGTGGTTCCAGTGCTGATAGTGTGGAGATGAAGGTGCTTCAACGGAATCTGGAGGCAACACAGGCAGAATTGGCAAAAACAGAAGCTCGTGTGAATGAAGTTCTTCAGGAGAAGACAAAGTTGGAACAGAATCTGTTTCGTTCTCATCAAGAGTTGAAGGATCTACAGGACAGTTTGGATGCTCGTGTGGCAAGTAAGAGTAACTCTCTGAAGTTGGAACTGGATACAGTGAAGACGGACTTGGATATGATGCGACAGACGGTGAGGATGAAGAGAGGAGATGATAGATAGAAAGAACAGCTGGAGAGTCAAGTGAAGAAGCTGGAGAAGGAGGTGGAAGAAGCACATTTGACGAGTAGCAGCACAGCAGCAGAGAATGAAGAAAGAAGAGTGAATGCAGTACGCAAGGAGTACGAAGATCAGATAGCAGCATTGAATGAGCAAATCACGATTATGCAAACAGCTTTGAATGAGGAAGAAGTCAAAACAACCAAACTCCATGAAGAGATGGAAGTGAATGTGAAGGTGAGTGTGAGAATAGAGAATGAGAGATAGCTGAATCGAGAAAAGGAAGAACGATTGCAACAGCGTGTGGAATCTCTGAGTTGTGAGTTGAATGATGCAAATGAGCGAACTCGAGCTGTTCAGAAGGAGAAGGAAGAGAAGGAAATGGAGATAGTGGAGTTGAATCGTCGTGCTGAAGCAGCATTAGCAACAGCCCGTGTAGTACAAGAGAGACAGACAGAACAGGAAACTGTGAGGATGGATGAAAGAATTAATGATAGATTGTGGCTCAAGAGAAAGCAGCACGTTCTCAAGCAGAACAACGCAGTATCGCTTTGTTAACAGAGAAGAAGAACTGGGAATCAACGTTGAGTGATCGTGATGTGAGAATTGCTGAGCTGGAGAAACGTGTATCAGAGTTGGAGGAGTGTGAAGCTGATCTGAAGTTGGAACTGAAGGTAGGAGTTTGTAAGTGAGTTGAGATTGAGACTGTAACGAAACGAAGTGCATCTACAGTGGCTGAGGTGCGTGCTGAGATGCGTAATATCCAAGAGACTTGTCTTCAGCAGATCGAACAGGTACAAGCCGAGAAGGAAGCAGAAGCAGCTGTATGGGAGAAGGAGAAGGTTCGTTTGGGAGCAGAGACAGAAGAACTACAAAATACATTTGTGAAACAACGTGAAGCATTAGAGAGTGAGAACGACAAGGAAAAACAACGAATCATCAATCAATATGAGAAGGAGCGTACGAAGCTGTTAGCAGACTTCGAGAAACAGAAGAAACAGTTGGAGGCTGAGAAGGAAGGAGCTGTGAATAGTGCGAACAAGGAAGAGAAGACATTAACAAAGAAGCTGAAGGCTGAAGCAGAAGTTGAATGTGCTGCAAAGTTAAGTGAACTGAGAAAGCAGCTTGAAGCCGCTCATCAAGCCACCATTCAATGTCTCCAAGCTGAACAGGCAGCTCAATTAAATCAAGTTCAGACAGCAGCTCAAGAACAATTGAACAAGCTGAAGGAAGAGTGTATACGCCGTTTGGAGCAACAGAAGAAGGAGTTGGAGTCAAAACAGGCAACTATGCCAGATCTGGGTTTCTCAGCAGCCGTTATGATGGATCCATTCGCAGGAATCCCTACAGGGACAACACCTAGTTCGTCTCCTCAACCAGAGCCAGAATCTGTTGGAAATGCTCTTGAAGACTTTGGTGACTTGGGAGACTTCAAGTCGATTCCAATTCCTGAAGTGACTGTGCCTGAGGTAACAATACCTGAAGTGACTGTGGATACGAGTGCACTGGATTCATTGCGAGCTGTAAGGATTGGATTTAGGTGTGATGTGTAGGAGAATGAGTCATTGCGAGCTCAGCTAGAATCCCTGCGAGAAGAGAATGAACAGAACACCCAAGTATTGACCTTCAAGATGGAACAGATTGCAGCGATGCAACAGGCAACACAGGAAGTGGAAGAGAAATTGGCACAAGTAACTGCAGAATTGAATGCTGAGAGAGAAGCACGAGGAAAAGAAGCAAGTCAAGGAAAAGAGGAGAAGGAAGTGAAGTCATTGAAGGAGACGAAACAGACGAAGGAGACAGGTAGCAAGAATAAACTCCAGAAGAAACTGGATAAGAAGAGTGCTGTGAAGGAAGAGAAACCCAAGAAGAAGTCATTATTCAGTCGAAAGAAAGAAGAAACGAGTTCGAGTGATTCTGAGGACAGTGAGGAGGAAGCACTTTAAGTTTGTTTGCCTTGTTGTAGTCATGTTTGTTTCCTCCCAATGGCAAGTAGGTGATTGAGACTTGAAACGATTTGTAGCTCCTGTATCAACACCAAAGATCATCAATTTGGGAGACTACAGCGTTCCTCAACTTGAGAACCTATATCAGACAATGGCTAATGTAATTTGTTTTTCTATCTTGTGACATAAATAGCAACGGGATAATTACTTGTCGATGTTGAGTCAAATGGAAGATACGTGTCAAAAGGCAGACCAAGCGGTAAAAGCACTTCAATGTATGCAACCCATTAATGCTTGTACTAGGGTGATGTGGATAGAGTAATAGAATAGCAAATGACATTCTGATTCCTGTATCTGCCAGTGTGATGGTGCCAGGAAAGTTAGAGAATGTTGACCATGTGTTTGTATCTGTGGGAGCTGGATATGTGATTGAGAAGAGTGTGGAAGAGGCGCGTGAGTTTTTCAAAGCTAAATCGGGTATCATTGAACCAAATATCAAATCTCTACGAAACCAGGCAATGAGTGTGGAAGAACAGTTGCCCATAGTTCAACAAGTGAGTAATTCTTCCAAGGATAAAGGGTAGATGATTGAAGTGAAGAAAGCTCAGTTGAAACAACAACAAGCAGCAACCAAGTGAATAGAATGACTGTACTACTTTGTTCTGATGTTAACGAAACAAGTTACTTTCACACATAATCACCGGAAAAAGTCACTGACCTGAGCACAAAGGAGTCTGAATAGGCACATTGGTAGTTTCCCTCACAATCTCCTGAGTAAATGCATCAACCAGAACATGCATTTTCGTTTTCCAATTCGTCTTCTCTCCCTCACTAAACCAGTCTTTAGCAATCTGCGATCTAAACATCACACTCCCTCCTTATTGCAACCTGGGATGCGGGACATCAATTGCAAAACTCTGTGATAGTACATAGAACTGATATCCCAACAATCGAAGATGTGTGATCCATTGGACCTTATTCTTTCCATAATTCACAAAACGCTCATCAAAGTGAGGTGTCCTCTCTGTTAGCTTCACAAATACATAAGGCTCTTGAATGTCGTTGAACAAGCAAGGAAGAGGAGTTACAAATGTATCTGAAGGAAGCGTGTACCATTCATCGAAATGATAACTCTACAATTGAAGAAAAATGATGAATCAAACATGTGTTTTTGATGCTTCTCTGAAACGGCTACAATGACCACTTGACAAACAACCCTGTAGATCTGCTTTTACTTTTGGTAAGTCTTCCTTAATACTTCACATGAGATGAATACTACATTTCTTACTTGTTGATACAGCCCGTAAACGAATCACAAACTGTTCCTTTAGGTAGATTATATTCAAAAGCAGGAACGATTGTAACAGCATCATCCCGACTTAAAAACGAATGAGGTAAAGACACTAATGTATTGTATAAATCATCTATATGTAATAAAAATGGTTCATAATCACAAGCCGGCCACATATCCATATCTGCTAACCAAAAATGAGAAGTGGTGACGTGATCCATAGCGATATTACGAAGCATGTTAATTGGATAGGGATTTGCAGAGTCGCCGAAATACGCAATGACGTTCATGCGCTTGGGAATATCCATTTGCTGAATAGCCTGCTGATAAATGTGAGCTCCTTCACCATAGAGAAAAAAAGCCATCGAGATAGGACTATAGTGAACAACAAAGTCCAAACATGTACCCATTCCAGCGCTCTACCCAAAAAGGAAGAAAATACACACGCTCATAACTAAAAATGAGAAGTGATTTCTACTCAAACCTTGACTGCGAGACAACTGTGAAATCGTACTGCTCATTTCGGCTTGTTTTTCCTGTCATTGCAGCTGCACTTATACTGTTTGCTGAAGTCGAAGAAAAAGAAGATGCAGGAGACGAGCGTTTTGGGAGGAAATGTGTGATCTCCATGCTTTCGAGCGAAAGAAAGATAAATCCCACAAATAGAATAATAAAAAGAATAACTGAATTATTAAAGGTACTTGTGAAACTCATTCTCTTAGAAAGAAGCGGAGATTTGGGATCCCAAGTATTATACTAGCTGAGTTTGTATCAACTCAAAAGGTAGCAAGTGTATTCAAATGAAAAGCATACCAATAAGAGTTTATAACAAACAAATCCAATCATCTCTTCTTGAATCCATACTTCTTTTGTTCGTAGAACATATCAGTTTTTGCAGTTCCTATATTTACAATCTTTGGACAACCTACACGTTAGACACTGTACTAAACTCAAACCATCTCTCTACATATTAGCACAATACCATCACTACTTACATCTTTTTGCATAACAGTACACTCCTTGCAATAATATGCATCACTCACACCTGGACCTCCGCAAATTACGCAACGTCCTTGATAGGAACCATAATTGCACTCATCACAGATATGAACCAATGTATAGGGTCGAACATATGTATCGCAGATTACACACTTTCCATCACCTAAAAGGATTACTGTCAAATTGTCAGTCACTTACACTTTTCACAGAGACGACCAATAGCTAGAAGTGAATAAACCAATACAATCGTACCTGTTCCTGGCAATTTTCTGCACATTACCAAATCGGGATGATGCTTAGCCATTTCGGATCAATCTAACTTTGAAACGAAAAGAGTTGATCGAATACAATAAATCGTGACGAATTATGGTATTCGAATAGAATCCTCTATTTTCTAGAATCTGTCCTTTTGGTTTCTTTTGATATTCATCGAATGGCTCCTAAGGGAACTGTGAGGGCAGTCTATGATGAGGAAGAGAGAAAGTAACAAAGAAGATATGTGTAAATGGTAGGAAGTTTCTTCTGGGCTTTCACAACCGAAAACAAGAACGGAAGGTGGAGTATTTGACAAAGAAAGCATTAAGAGCGAAACAAGAGAAAGTCTTAGAGAAACTTGCAGTAGAAGAATAAGAGAATGAATATGAAATAGAGGAAACGAAATCTACTAAAACGAGAGAGAGAATTGGGATTGTTGGATTCTGTGTCTGATCGGAAGAAAGATAAGGACCATTTGGTAACATCAAAAGAGAATATAGATGATGAGTTTTCCAAGAATATGTTTGGAACAGAAGAAGTGACAGTAACAGTGGAGTATGAAGGGGATGAGAATGATCATAATGACGCAGAACTCCTTCAAGATGAAGAACAGGAGGTGGAGAATAAGAAGGATGAAGAAGATGAAGAATTGAATGAAGAAGAAGAGAAGATATTGGAGAATGTGACGTTAGAGCTGAGGAATGGAGTGAGAAATAGATTGACAGAGAATGAGATGCGTCGGATCCGTGAAGAAGCAGGGAGGAAACGGAAACACAAGAAGGGAAAGAAACATCGTAAAGGTCGTCATTGAGTCATTTATCAAACATGTTTCGCAATAGTAAATGTACAAAGTCAACTAATAACTCCTATACTCATGACAAATCACATTCGTGAAGAAACGAACTTGCTTTCCTTCTTGTGGTTTCTCAAGACTCTTACAAGTAGCAATTGGCAATGGAGGTAGAAACACCACACGCCTCCGGAAGGGCGGAATAGACCTATATCCAATTCCCTTCTCCATTCGCATCTGTCGACTCCGTCGTACCACTTTTGGATTCAAAAAGCCGTCTGGAACAATCTCCTCTTTTTCTGTCACGATTCGTGGAGATTCAGGCTTCTCTGGTGGCGACATGCGAGCAATAGAAGGAGGTACAACACCTAGATTTTCAGATGGAGCGAAGGGAATCCCGAGAGCACTCAAATCGACAAGATCTTGAGAGGCAGCAGTCGGTGAGACTGTTCCTCGACTACCATAGAACCCTGAAGGGAGAGAGGAATGGGTAGTCAAGATAGGTGTGGTGGGAAGCGAAGCAGGTTGTGTGTCGATTCGAGCCATATCCAACAAATCAGAATCAGAGTCATGAGATGAGTCTGAGACTACAGACAGATCAGCAACTCCTTTCTCCTTCAGAACAGGAGATTCTGGTCTGATCAATACAGGTTCATTCTTCATTCCATTCTCTTCATCCAAACGATCTAATTCATGATCACTGATCACACTATCATCAGGTGAGGACGGTTGTGCTGGAGGTGGCGAATGATATGACTGGATGCCATGACGAGTGATTCCATCCTTTCGTGAACCACGCTATGTATCAATCATCTCATCATTACTCACTGAATGACTACCAACACAAGCATTCACATTCAACCAGACTCGAGATTCTTGTTCTCCGAACTCCTCATCAGTCCATACTTCTGTGGCTCCTTCATTCAGATATGAGGGAGTAAGAGGCAATAGATCCAATCCTTTGCTGCTATTGCTATTCAAGTCATCGCTGTATGAACGATATCGATAATGATTGCGATGTACTCGAGCAGGTGAAGAAACACGATTCTCTTCATATTCTACACGATCTGATGCTCGTCGTTGAAGCATTGCTGTATCATACGAATATCGCTCCAGAGTAGGATCATAACTTCCAAGAATATTGTCAAATGGATCTCTCTTTTCAACATCACTTAACAAAGAATCACGATCACTTCCACGACTTCGAAGGGAGTTTCGTCGATCATTTCCTTCTTTCTTCTTTCCTTTGAAGATTCGAGAGAAGAAGCTCTTTCCATTACGTCGTGATGAGTCATCGGATCGACTGGATCCTAATTCAGAATGACCTCCACTTTGTCGTCGACCAATCGAAGAACTCACTTCCGATGACATTGTAGATTTCCCACGGGAACTCGGTCGAGCAATGATCAATTCCTCATCACTTGAAGAAGAGACATAACGAGAAGGTGAAGAACATATGGGTCCATCCAGAGGAGAGGAAGGACGCTCTGAAGCTTCTGTAGGAGTCGACAACAGATTAGCCATCGCTTTCGTCTTTCGGATCATTCCTTTACCCCATCTCTTGAGCTTGTCGTTTGCCATCACATCACTTCGAAATAGAGGATTTGTTAGCAACTTGGCGCGTGTCATAAGAGGATTAAAAAGCTCTGAAATTGATGTAAATTGATCTGCTACTAAGTTCAAACACTCAGGAAGAGAATTATAGGAGATGTTCATTTCCTCTTCCTCCATTTCATTATACAAATCTACAGATCATTTCAACACCATTTTTATACCTAGAGAAAATCCTTTGGCCACAAACTGCAACTTCTTCAACCACACATTGAATACTTCTGCAATTTGCTGTCCAGTGAGTACTCGAATTGATGCATAAGGAGCATTCACTCGAGTTACAACTCCAAGACAACGAATGTCCTACAGGTAAAACTCAATCGAACAGTGTACGCGGTCCTCACCTTGTGGCATAGAGATTAAATCATTCGGTTCTACAGGGATATGGTTCTTCTCCTGAACTACAACTCACTACTCTTTCCATTCAATACTGCAATGCTCTATGGAAACAATTGATGTTCTTGGAACCGTCCAGAGTTCAGATGAAGAAGTCTGAAACGAAATACAGGTAATACTACATTTCTGAACTACACCCTTCGTACATTGTTTCTACACATCACAGTACATACAATAACACAACATTTTCATCAACCACTTCCACTCGATCACCATCTCCACAAAATCCTCCATAATATTTGTCGAGAATGTCATAATAAGATGACTTCATCCCGAAGTCTCAACACTCTGGTCTCAAGGAAGGGTACAGAAGAGATACGACAATAGGCATTGCGACATTAGGATTTGCGACAATGGCGCAAAGACTGATTTGAAGGACAAATCCTTCTTGACCATCCCTGAAATAAGAATCTAAGATTGTACACACTCTGATTGATGTTACAAAGATGAAAGAAATGCATCCTAGGACTTCACTCTTCACCCTTTCAAAAGGAATGAATAGACTCAATGAAGCCTTCTAGTCATTCTCTTGAACATCTATCAAAGAAGCCAAAATAGGGTCGATTTTGACACTTACTTGTTTCTCATCATTTACAGCTCGTAGAAGCTATTTATATTAAAGGATATACTATTCAATGGATGCAATTCCTGCTGATGATACACTTGCACCGATTCAACCTGTTTCAGATGATTTGGACGAGCAATTGGAACGGCTGAAGAACCGTGAACTTCTTCCAGCGAATGTATTAATGGAATTATGTGAACGAGTAAGATTGAGTTGGGGTTGGTGACTTTGAAGGCGAAAGAGATTTTCCGAAAGGAAAGTAATATTCAAACAGTACGATGTCCGGTAACAGTATGTGGTGACATCCACGGTCAATTCTATGACTTCATGGAATTGTTTCGGATTGGAGGAGATCTTCCTGATACAAACTATTTATTCATGGGTATTAGAATTGTTTACGATATGAATTGTAGGTGACTATGTTGATCGAGGTTACTATTCGGTTGAAACAGCTGCTCTTATGATTGCTCTGAAAGTACGATGGCCAGAACGTGTTACTGTTCTTCGAGGAAATCACGAGAGTCGTCAGATCACTCAAGTTTATGGGTTCTATGATGAGTGTGTACGAAAGTATGGAAATGCAGATGTATGGAAGGCATTTACAGATCTATTTGACTATATGCCAATTACTGCGTTGATCGAAGGAAAGATCTTTGCTCTTCATGGTGGTTTATCTCCTTCATTGGATACATTGGATCAGGCCCGTAAGCTAGATCGTGTTCGTGAGATTCCTCATGAAGGAGCTTTCTGTGATATGATGTGGTCAGATCCTGATGATCGAAGTGGATTTGGAGTATCTTCACGTGGTGCTGGATATACGTTTGGTAAGGATATTACAACCCAGTTTTGTCGAGCAAATGATCTTGATTTCATTGCTCGAGCTCATCAAATGTGTATCGAGGTACGAATTTGTGTGAGAAGATGATGAATAGGGTTATTTATGGGGACATGACAAGCGGATTTGTACTGTGTTTTCTGCTCCTAATTACTGTTATCGTTGTGGTAATCAAGCAGCTATTATGGAGGTGAAGGAGGATATGGTTCAAAACTTGTAGGAAAGAAAGAGATGGTTGAGGTTTAGTATTCAATTTGATCCTGCTCCTCGTGATGAAAAGTTCAATTTGGTACGGAAGGTTCCTGACTATTTTCTGTAATCTGTTAATGTGTGTTTGTTGAAAAGGAAAAGAATGCAATAGCCGGGAATCGAACCCGGGCCTGATCCGTGGCAGGGACCTATCTTACCACTTGACTACTATTGCTTTGAATGAAGATTCAATTATGCTCTTTTGAGAATAAGGATCCATTGATCTTAACAAACATCCATAACCACTAAACTACTGCAAACGCATCTTTTCCATCTGATTGATAGTATCCATACAAACTGGATCGATTGACCATTGACTCAAAGGAACATTGCTTACTCTTACGCAATTTCTTTACATACTCCTTCTCATCCTTCTGTTTGAAATACTGCAGAATCGTTGCTTCAACACCAAATTCAGCTTCCAAACAACGATTTACAACTGTCTGTGTAATGAATAATCTCTCTTCTGACATTTCCTCCAAAGGCGATAGAATCTCTTCCATGCTTGGTTGACATACACTGTCTTTCTCACATCGTCTCACCTCTTCTCTAGTTTCTGCACGTACCATAACAGCTCGAATCGTCTTCTGTAACAATCGAATCTCTTCTTCATGATCCACCAACATTTGCATCAATTCCCGTGCTTCATAACTATTCTCTAATACTCTTCATCCATTGTTACCATTCTATCAATCCTTGAAGTTTCATTACACCTACAGTCTTCTTCTTATTCTCTGTGATATAAGTCACTCCTTTGGAGGCAAGTACAGATCGACTGTTTTCATCATTATCACTGCTATTTAGACTTCTGTTTCATGCCTACTTGTTCAGAATCACTAACAATTGTTTTGAGTAATGTAACAGACTCCAGTCATACTCTTCCAATAGTGTTACTAGTATCTTCAGATTCTACTCATGAGAGCAATGATTCATTCTGACTTGAGATTCTGTCATTTCTCGTAAAGATGTGGATATTAGCATATTATCATGAACCACTTCGATTCCATCCTCTCGATTCCAGAAACCATCCACTGCAAACACCTTCTCTGTCAAGTATCCGTTCTTGATCTGATAGTCATGACGCCACAGGGAGTTGGGAAGTGCTGGGAGATAGTAAGTTTCTTCTTTTGTTGGAGGAAGGAATGTGAGTCGAGTAATAGATCGTAGTACAAAGAACCAGAGGTAGATTTGACTCTGATAATGTTCATGTTCCATAGAATAACTGTCAATTGACGTAAATGTTGTCTCTGGTGTGAACAGCAGTATGGGAGTGTTCAACTGAATATGAAGAGAAGGAAAATGAACTTACATAGGAGATACAGAGATACGTCACATCATCAACCTCATATAGATTCACATTCATATTGGTTAGATCCATGATTCGATGAAGTTGCGATTGTTTCCGATCATTTCTAAAGTATCTATTGAATCATTCTTATTCCTTATTCTTACTCATAGAGATACCGATCACTGAGTACGAAATACCTGGATTTCATATCATTCTTCTCCCATAATACTCGACGTGATTTGTTATGAATCTTCACAGTAATATGAAGAGGATCATTCTTATCCATCTTCATTGACAGATTCTTAACCACATTATTCTCATTCTCTTCTGTCAATTGGTTTCCTGTCATATTACGACAAAGGAAGGATCGTTTCACTTCACCCATCACCATACACGTAGTGCCTGTCAGATTCAGCACTTCATAATATGATAATGGGAATGAGAGTGAAATGCCTCGCTTCTTCATGAATTCATCCAGAATTCGATCAGCTTCACATCCGTTCTCTGAAGGTGTAAGGATCTGTCGAATCCGTGCTTTGATACGAGATGTCCCTTGAAGACATTCTCTCATATACAGCAATAATCCATGATCCTTTGTATCTTCACTTGTTGTAGACCAGAAAGATAACCGTGGTTTGAATCCTTTGGATAATCGTGTGAAGAGGATGAATGCTACATATGGCTTCACCCATGGGAGATTCAATTCAAAAATACTCCTGACATCTTCCAGAGAACAGGTATATCCGACTAGTGAGTATCCAGCAGATGAAAGATGCATGAACTGGCGTAGTACAAGGTCTAGAAGTGAGAAAAAGAATGAGAAAGGACTGATTAAAATCTGTGTAGAACTGCTGACAGTTTTATAATTCATGAGAATGGAATCAGTAAAGGCTTCCAATTCAAACCATCCAACATCATCTGTACGAAGAATAGAAATGAGAATCAGAGTGAGAGCTTGTTCATATACACTCCGTCGCTTCATCTTCGTACACGAGAGTAAGAGAGATTTCTGAGAATCTGTCAGATCTGTGAACAATGCATAATTGTGATAACTCTTAAACAGAAGAAGAAGAACTGAAAGAATCAGATCAACTGTCTTCTCATCTTTCATTCCAATATATCGGAATAACATATCTACGATGAAATAGGAATGGCAGAAATACCCATTAAAATGGATTCACAATCAGATGCATGAAGTTCTGTAATGAGTTGAGAACTGGTTTGTTTCTTACCACCTTCCATATACACAATGAGAAGAAGAACAGATCGTAACACTTGAAGTTGACCATCTTCCTCCGAGCAAGCAAAGATTGTTTGTAGAGCAGTCACAGAATCATCCTCACTCCTACAGAGACTATTAAAGAATGAATCCGTTGTATCCAAGACGAAGGCATTTCGTTTGCGTTCATCATCATCGGAATCCTCTTCTTTTCGAGGACTTCGTATACGAGACAGAATGGAATTTCGAACGGTTCGAGAAGAGTTATGAATCCGAATATCATGAACAAGGTTATATTGAAGACGTCTGAGAAGAGTATAGAGAGTTGAAGAGAACATGTAGTTGGTAATCGTGTTTACGAAGCTGCTATTCCATTGACAGAGAAGTGTCAGTGTATCTACTGCCATTTTCACTAAGCGAATGTCATCTTGACGAAGACATGAAATAAGCACAGGAATTGCATCAAATTTTGGTAACAACTTGACATAAGGAGATAGATTGAAACTGAGAGAGTTCATAACTGTTGATTTACTCAAGTTCCCTTCCGTTTGTTCCTTTGAATACACATCCACAATGAGTGACTCAAATAGATTATTCATGATTACACGATTCTCATTCTCCATAAACTCATCTACACTTTGAATCCGGTTCTTCGTCTCTCGATTTTTGAATTCATATATTACAGTCGTAAATATCACAAAAGCACGTAGTACGATTCGATTGGTTCGTTTCCCAAAGGTTTGTTTCCAACTCTGATTCAAATAATACACCGGTAATGCCATTTGGTGTAGAAAGATGTAGGTTAGCTAGAAATGAACATATATCAAATCCAAGTCACATTCTTCTTCTCTCCTGACGAATACACTTCAGGAAGTAATCGTTTCACAATCACCTCCATGATAGCTTGAATTTCCACAGGGTTATCTTGATTCAGAGCCGAACAAAGATCCTGCATCGACATCAAGAGGTACTTTGATGTATTTGATGACTCTAGACGTGAATTGAAATTGAATGAACAAACCATCCATTGCGAATAACTATGCTGGAACGAAGTGTTTATAAGGAATCCCCGCGGTTGTGAATATCAAGTCAAATCATTGTTTATGGAAGTTCTTTTAAGAATCCGTTCTCCTTCTCTGCGCTGTACAAGGGTTTATATCGTATTAATGACTGTAGATCCTGTAATAACGTATCTTCGCCGGTCGTCATGGAAGTCGACCTTTTCGCGTTGTGTAGGAATAACTAGTCCTGTTCATGGTTAGCATAGTACTTCTATCCCTGAAAGGGGATTTAACATGCAATTGTGCTCATCGTTTTTGTTTAATTATTGTTGAATTATTGATTTCATAGGAT
>ENA-ORSL01001820-ORSL01001820.1-human-gut-metagenome-genome-assembly--contig:-NODE-1820-length-16866-cov-3.054072_pt1 | contig 16866 bp, 13 predicted proteins | sample MGYA00242190_ERZ509157 | MGnify/ENA primary metagenome ERZ509157 (study PRJEB26280, sample SAMEA2338664) | human gut metagenome | biome: human gut; feature: human-associated habitat; material: faeces...
CTCTTCTCGCTCTTGCCGGCGGTCGTGGTATCCTTAGGCACGGCTGTAGTGGTATCCTTTGGAGCCGCAGTTGTGGTATCCTTGGGTGCGGCTGTAGTGGTGTCAGCGGGGGGGGGGGTGTCAACGGGAGCTTCTGTGGTGGTGTCGACAGGAGCCGCTGTAGTTGTTTCGGCGGTGGTGTCCTCAGTCATGTTGGGCATAGCGTCTACTTCAATGCCGGTGCCGGCATAGATGACAATGTTGTCTACGTATGCGTCAAAGCCGGGGCCGCGGGAAGAAAAGCCGAAGCCGCCGTCATACCAAAGCGGCTGAACCTTGTCGGCATCTCTCCATTCCTCACCGCTGTCAAGGACATAGCGCTTGCCGTTGACGAAAACACGTGATTCGCCGTTTTCGACCTCGATTTTAATGCGGAAGGTGTTAGTGCCGAGAGCCGCCATGTTGGATTTTGTGTCGAATTCGGAATAGTGGGTACGGTATTTACGGCCCCAGGAGCCGTTGATGATGGTGCCGAGATGTTCGGTACCGTTGACGTGAGAGTGGCCGACGTAAATGCCGTTAATGTCGTCCTTGACACCGAAAACAAAATACAGTGTATGTCCGGCATCGGAAGGATTGGGGTTGGCGACCACCTGCCAGTCGTAAACGACGGTGAATTTGTCAAGGCCGGTTACGTCGGGGAAGGGCAGCTTGTAGATCTTACTTCCGCTGAAGCAGGTCAGTTCAAGCTTACCGTTTACTACGACCGCCTCGTAGTTGTCGTTTTTGTCGGTATAGTCGAGCGTGGGGTTGGTAAAGTCCTCAGAGTAGATGACTTCGCCGTCGGTGTAAGCTGCGGTGGGGATAATGAATGCGGCACATAACAGTGTCAGCGCGACTAAAATAAATATAGTCTTTTTCATGGCTTTTCCTCCTGGCATATTTTTATTAAGTTAAAAACTTTTACGGTGTAAGGCGGTTGGGACCGCGGAACAGGAACTCGGCTTCCTTGATTGAAAGCCCTAAGAACAGCATGGTCATGCGGTCAAGTCCAAGGCCGAAGCCGCCGTGAGGCGGGCAGCCGTAGCGGAAAAACTGGAGATAGAATTCCACATCCTTTTCCAGCCCCTTTTCCTCCGCCTGACGCTTGAGCACGTCAAAGCGGTGCTCACGGACGGCGCCTGTTGTGATCTCACAGCCGCGCCATATAAGGTCGTAGCCCATGGGAACACCGTTCTCGTCGCGCATGTGGTAGAAGGCGCGCTCTTTGGCATCGTAGTCGGTGACGAACAGAAACTCACTGCCGTATTTCTCCATTGAGAATTTGGCGCAGAGGTGTTCGGCGTCGGTAGTAAGATCGCCCTTGGCTTCGTCGGCAACCTTATATCCGTAGCGCTCCTCAAGCTCGGCATAGAGGTCGCGCAGCTTGATGCGTGGGAATGGCACAGCGGGCACGATGACCTGTTTGCCGAACAGACGGGCAATGTCGTCTCCGTGCTTTTCGGCAACCTTGCCGAAAGCGTATGCCAGCAGCTCCTCCTCCAGGTGCATGACCTCTTCGCAGCTGGTTACATAGCTGAATTCGAGGTCGAAGCCGGTGAACTCGGTCGCATGCTTGTTGGTATAGGATTTTTCGGCGCGGAATACCGGGCCGGATTCGAATATGCGGTCAAGCCCTGAGGCCATGGCCATCTGCTTGTAGAACTGGGGAGACTGTGCAAGATAAGCCTTGGTGTCAAAATATTTGACCTCGAAAACCTCCGAGCCGGATTCGCTTGCCGCGCCGATCAGCTTGGGCGTGTGGATCTCGACAAAGTTGCGCTCAAGCAGAAATTCGCGCAGAGCGGCGGTCAGCGTTGTCTGCATCTTTATCATAAGCTGATTCTGTTCGCGGCGCATGTCTATCCAGCGGAAGTCCATTTTGGAGTCGATCTCCGAGTCATCCTTGATTGGCAGCGCGTCTGCTATTGAGTATATTTCAAGTGTATCGGGAAGCATTTCAATGCCGCCCATCTTGACGTACTCGTTGGCGACTACCTCCCCCTCGACCGATACTACCGAATGTATTGTCAGCTGATCAACCTTGGCGGCAAGCTCGGGAAATTTTTCTTTTTCCAGTGTGACCTGCAGCTTGCCCGTTATGTCCTTGATGACCAGAAAGGCCATTGTGCGCTTATTGCGTAGGTTTTCAACAAAGCCGGCGATGCGGCAACGCGTACCGGGGGTAACTTTTGAGATGTAGGTTCTTTCCATTTTTAAATTTATGCCTTTCTCACTAAAATGTTTCGGTGTCAGTCGAGCGGGTTGCCGTCGTGATCGAACAGCGGCAGCGGCTCGAGGTATGTAATGTCGGAACGTCCGCGGGCATCGCCCTCGGCAAGAATGGTCATGCGGCCGCAGATTATACCGCCCGCCTCTCTGACCAGCTCCTCAATAGCGCGGAGCGACTCACCGGTTGAGATGACATCGTCAACAATGAGTATGCGTTTGCCCTTCATAAGCGCGGCATCTGCCGTATCGAGGTAGAGGTTTTGCTCAGCCTCCGTAGTGATGGAGCGGACAGTGACCTTCATGACTCCCGTCATGTACAGCTTGGGTGCTTTGCGTGCGAGAAAATACTTCTGATTTCCGGCGAGCCGTGCCATTTCGTGAACCAGAGGAATTCCCTTTGCCTCGGCGGATATGAGGTAATCATATTCAGGGGCCTTGTCAAGCAGGGCACGGGCGCAGGCGGTTGTCAGCTCGGGGTCGCCGAAGATGACAAATGCGCCGATCGACAGTTTATCATTCAGCGGACAGATCGGCAGGTGTCTTTCAAGCCCTGCGATAGTCATTTTATAGCTTTTCATACCAAGTCCTCACTTAAATTATCTTTCCTTTATTAATTATACACACAAATAAAAAAAAGTCAAGATGCAGGCAATATATTGGAGAAGAATCTTAAAATGTGTACACTGCTGTCAGTAACGCGAAAAAATAAGACGACACCGCAGTGCGGTGCCGTCTTGTTATTTATGCCGGATTACTGAACTTTTGCAAGATAATCTGCGATAGCAGTTGTGTAAGCGGCGGTCGAAGTATCGGCGGGCATATCGCCAAGTCCTGTCCAGACTGCGATGTTGTCAACATAACCGTCAATAGCGGCACCGGTCTTGAGGCAGAGTGCGTAAGCCTCAAGTGCGTTCCAGTAATATATACCGGAGGCACTGATATCGGGCTTGGAAACGCAGACAAATTCAGCACCGGGCTGGCTGTTGTCTCTCATATAAACTGTGGGACCTTCGTTGTAGTTTGCCTGATATCTGATGGTTATAGATTTATCCAGCAGAGCGGGAACATTCTTGTCGAAGTCCTGACCGGTCAGCTTTTTGAGTACCGAAGTTGTGCCGTCGCTGTCATCCTGGTCGGCAGAGTAGAAATCAGAGCCCTTCAGGTCGTATGCATACCAGGCACCCAGGAATCTGGGCTGGCTGTTTGCGGAACCGTAAACGCGCAGGTGGCAGGTGTTGTACGAATTGTAGCCGTCGTAGTTAGCCACCAGAACGATGTAACGGTCGTTTGTTTTGGTAGCGGTGTACTTGATATCGTACTGAATGGTGTAGTCACCCTGGCAGGCGGCTGCCATGTATTCGTTAGTAGTGATCTGTATGTAAGAGTCCTTACCGTCAATGTTGCCGCCGTCATAGTTGACCAGCTTGAGCGCGCCGGATTCGATGGAATACTTGGTGGTATTGTCGGTCAGAGCGCCGTCAGCAATATTACGGATCTGCCAGCCGAGCAGTTGGGCAACTGCCGCGGAATCCGCGGTGTCGGCATAGCTGTCAAAGTTTTCAAAGTAGACCATGGTTCCCTCGGGAATTGCGGGGATCTCTACCTTAGGAGCCTCAGTGGTGGTGTCCTTGGGCTTTTCGGTAGTTGTGTCCTCAGCCTTCGGAGTTGTGGTATCCTGGGGCTTTTCGGTGGTTGTATCCTGGGGAGCGGGTGTCGTGGTGTCTTTGGAAGCGGGTGTCGTGGTGTCTGCAGGCGTATTGTTGTCGTTGCTGCAGCCGGCAAACAGTGCGGCCACCATGAGAAGGGCAAGAACTAAGGTAATAACTCTTTTCATGACGAATTTCCTTTCGTAAAATTATATTTTGATTGTAAATTGATTATAACACACCTAAAGACGCTTTGTCAATCGAATTTTGAACGGAAATTCAGCCAAGACATGGTTTTTGTTGATTATGACGGTTAAGACATTTAATATTTGTAAAAATAGTCACATATATTTTAAAGTTTTTTCTTTTGACACAACAATCGCCCCACCGGGCAGAAAATCCCGACGGGGCGTTGCCTTATTTGCCGGACTTACGTATTCCGAAGAACCGCCGCAGCAGCGGCGCCAGCAGGGCAGGGGACCTGATTATCACTATTTTCATGACTGACCTCCGCACAGCGTTCTGATATCAGTTTATGCGGCGGTGAGCCGTTATGTCAAAGCATGACAGTGCATTTGGTGACTGTCGGTGGCAGGAGAAGTTTGCCACCGTGGACGATCGAGCTTTCCTCAGGAGCGCGGTATTGCACGTTCTCCCGCCGCGCGGAATGCCTCGGCGATAGCTGTGCGAAGAGGAGCGTCCATGGCGATATTTCCGGCCTCGGTGGCACCTCCGCGTGTGGCAACACGACGTTCAAGAGCCGCAAAACAGTCGCTTTCTGCGGCAACTGAGTTCTGAGCGCAGGTGTCCGTGCCGTTTTCCTCGGTGTACTCCGCCGCATAAGCGAACATGCGCCGTACTATCGCGGTTGATTGCACCGCGTCAAAGCCGAACTTCATACATTCGGCGCGATATGACTTCAGTATATGTGCGGCAAAGCCAAGGCCGCACGACGCTGTGACTGTCAGCCGGTCGAGCATGGACTCGTTCATCGGAATGGCGTCGCCAAGAGACTCAAGCAGCGGTACGACGTCACCGAATGCCGCCGCGTCCGAATAACCTAATATATCGCAGGCTTCGGCGGCCGCGAGTGTGGGCATGACGCGCAGCACGGGGCAGCCCAGAGCTGCTTGTATTTCGTCTATGTGCACGGCACACATGACGCTGATAACGCGGTGATTGCTTCCCACATATGACTTAAGCTCTGTCGCCAGCTCGCGGAATACGCGCGGCTTGACGGCCAGAACAACAGTGTCACAGCATGCAAACAGTTCGGAGGCGGCCGAGCATGTATTGTGTCCGGCGGACGCGGCGGCGTCAAGCGTAGCCCGGGTATGTGCAGTGACGGTGATATCGGCGGGGGTGAGAGGGCCACCCGGCCGGCACAGGCCGTGCGTTAGCGCCCGGGCGAGGTTACCGTATCCTAAAAAACCTAATTTCATTGATTCGTTGTCCTTTCTGCGGGTCAGGCGCCGGCGGTGAACAGTGTTCCGATCGGCTTGCCCGCTACGATGTCGTACAGTATATCCGGATTGGATCCGTTGGCAATTATCATGGGCACGCCCGCGTCGCGGCAGATCCTGGCGGCATCCAGCTTGGCGCGCATGCCTCCCGTGCCTCTTGATGTTCCGGCACCGCCTGCAATGCTCTCAAGCTCGCTGTCGATATGGCTGACGACGGGAATGAGCTTTGCGTCCGGGTGGTCCTTGGGATTGCGGTCGAACAGACCGTCAACGTCAGACAGGTTGACCAGCAGATCTGCTCCGACCAGTGCCGCAACGTAAGCGGCAAGTATGTCGTTGCCGCCGATCTTGATCCCTTCAAACGAAACCGTGTCGTTTTCGTTGACAACGGGAATGCTGCGTCCGCTAAGCAGAAGGTGAAGCGTTGACTGCGCGTTTTCGCGGCGCAGCGGTATATCGACTACGTCCTTGGTCAGCAGTACCTGCGCGGCAACATAACCGTAATCCATGAAATATTTATCGTACATACTCATCAGCTCGCACTGGCCGATCGCCGCGGCGGCCTGCTTTTCGCTTATTGTATCCGGGCTGCGCGACAGTCCCATTTTGACCCATCCTGCAGACACTGCACCGGACGACACCAGTATCAGCTTGATACCGCTGTTCTCTATATCGCACAGCACGCGGCACAAATGCTCGATTTTACGGATATTCAACATTCCGGTTGCATGTGTCAGGGTAGATGTTCCCACCTTGACAACAATTATTTTCTGATTTTTTTCCATTTGCTCTTCAACTTTCGCGTGTTTTATGGTATGATATATATATTCTATAATAAAACTCGGAATTTTGCAAGATGATTTTTAAAATCATGCAAAGAAAGGCGTAAATTATGACCGAAAAAGAGTTGATATCCATGTGTAACGCAGGGAGGAGCGTGCTTGCCGCCCTTGCGTCTCCCGAAGCACGGGACAAAATTCTGGCCGCCATACCCGGTGCACTGCTGGCGGCGCGGGAGCATATTCTGTCTGCCAATGCCCGCGATCTGGTTGCTGCGCGTGATAAGGGACTGTCGGCGGCAATGCTTGATCGGCTGACGCTGACTCCCGAACGGCTGGACGGTATTGCAGCCTCGGTCGAGCAGGTGCGTCAGTTACCTGACCCGCTCGGAATTGAATATGAGGATACCAGACCGAACGGTCTTCACATAACGCGCTGGCGTGTTCCGCTCGGTGTTATTGCCATGATATACGAGGCGCGTCCCAATGTCACGGTTGACGCATCGGTGCTGTGCCTTAAGAGCGGGAATGCCGTGATATTGCGGGGCGGAAGTGAGGCATTGAACACCAACCGGGCGATCGTTTCGGTGCTGCGCGAGGTGTTGACTCCCTTCGGCGCGCGTGACGCCGTTGCGCTGGTGGGAGACACCGACAGGCAGAGCGTCAATACAATGCTGACCATGCGCGGGTATATTGATCTGATTATTCCGCGTGGCGGTGCGGGACTGATCCGCAATGTCGTGGACAATTCGCGTGTGCCGGTCATTGAAACGGGTGCGGGGAACTGCCATGTTTACGTCCACAGAAGTGCCGATATTGATATGGCGGTGAATATCATAGTCAATGCCAAGACGTCGCGGCCGTCGGTGTGCAATGCGGCTGAAACGCTGTTGTGCGACAATGCCATAGCGCCCGAATTTCTGCCCCGCGCGGCGGCGGCTCTTGCGGCACGCGGTGTTGAGCTGCGTGCGTCGGCCTCGGCTATGCCCTATGTCGCGGGTGCCGTCCCTGCGACCGAGCAGGATTTTGCCACCGAGTACAACGACTATATTCTTGCAATAGGCACGGTGGAGGATGTTCGCGAGGCGGTCGCGCATATCAACAAATACGGTACGCGGCACAGCGAGGCTATTGTGGCTGAGGATGCGGCTGCGGTCGAGTATTTTATGACGCATACTGATGCGGCGGCGCTTTATCACAATGCCTCTACCCGTTTCACCGACGGCGGCGTGTTCGGTATGGGCGCCGAAATAGGCATATCGACGCAGAAGCTGCACGTTCGCGGCCCATTTGCAATGGAGGCGCTGACCACAACCCAGTACAGGGTGCTGGGCGACGGTCAGGTGCGGTGAGCGCAAATATAAACAGAACAATACTTTCCCGCGGATGATACGGCATCCGCGGGAATATTTTCTGCTTGGTAAAAGCATATTTACGTCTCGCGTCATATACTGGCATATCATACACAAACGGAGGTGTAATATGAGAATCGCAATAGCAGGCTACGGCAATGTAGGGCGCGGAGTTGAGGCCGCCGCAGGCGGCTTTCCCGATCTCGTACTGAGCGGAATATTCACACGGCGGCCGCGTGAGGTTGCGGAGCAGACTAATGTTCCGGTCTGGCCGTACAACGATGCCGCACAGCACGTCGGCGAGGTCGACACCGTAATTATCTGCGGCGGCAGCGCAGACGACCTGCCGGTCATGTCGCCGTATTTTGCGCGGTATTACAATATTGCAGACAGCTTTGATTCACACGAGAACATGTCCGAGCACATCGCCAGAGTGGACTTGGCGGCGCGGGGTGGAGGACATGTCGCCGTGACGGCGGCGGGCTGGGATCCGGGACTTATGTCGCTGGCACGGCTGTATTTTGCCGCCGTACTGCCGGGTGGTGAGACGCTTACACGCTGGGGCCCCGGAGTAAGCCGCGGACACACGGAGGTGCTCAGGCGTATGCACGGCGTGGCCGAGGCGGTGCAGTTTACGGTACCGGACAAATGTGTTGATATGCCTGACCTTCCTGAGAGTGGCAATTTCGCAGGCGGCTCTGATAGCGACCTGCGTCAAGCGCACCGCCGGGAGTGCTATATTGTCCCGCTTCCGGGGACTGATACTGACTCGCTGGCCGATGCGATACGCCGTCACCCCTATTTTGAAGGCTATAAGACCGATATCAGTTTTGTTACACAGGACGAGTTTGATGCTATAGGTAACACCGATCGCCACGGTGGACTTGTGGTGCGTCGTGGCGACTGCGGAGGACTTTGCAGTCTGACCTTCAAGGCCGCGCTGGCATCCAACTCCCGCTTTACCGGTTCGGTGCTGTGCGCCGCCGCCCGCGCCGCAGACAGGCTGGCCGGCAAGGGCCGGACAGGATGCTTTACACTTGCTGATATCCCACCGGTCCTGCTCTCGGGAGATGAGACGGTGATGTGGTAATTTGAAGGGGTTTCACGCCCTGCGGGGCGCGCCGAGGGCTGCTCGCCCTCGACCTCGGGCGCTTTTTGGGAAAAGCGCCGCAAAAACCTTTCAACAAAGGAAAATATAACGCTTATCTTCAAAAGACGTAAGTACAAGCTTAACCGTTCAAACGCTTTAGCATAACTTCACGTCTGTCCGCTTACCCTATATTTCCTTCTTGGTGAAAGTTCTTGGTGGTCAAGGCCACTTCTTTCAAGAAGGAGCCTTGCGGGGTCCGGGGCGGTGCCCCGGTAATGAGTTGCCGGTATTTACTCCGTAAGTGCGCCTTTATCGGGCAGAGGGGCGCCGGCCACCTGCTTATCCTGCCTGACAACTACAACCTTTTCACCCGAATAGCTGCCGTTCACGGGCACCAGATACACAAACCGCCCGAGATCCTCCAGTGGAGAGTCGCCCAGCGTGCCGTTAAAGCTGACAGTAACACCGTCATCCGATTTTGTTGCACTGCAATCAAAAATCCAGTCAGAGCAAGACGCAGTGGCAAGCACGGCGATAATATATGCGTCATTGAAATAGTCTTCACTGTATGTACCGGCGACAAAATCGCTGTACGCTGAGCCGTTGAGATAGCGCAGGCAATACCAGTTTTCCGGATCGGACACATAGCTGTACACTTCTGTAAGTTCCTGAAAACTGTTAATAATGAAATATTCGGTGCGCCAACTGCCATCCTGCATCCCCGGGCCGGCAAAAAAGCCGGATATAATCCCGGCCGGCGCGGAATCGCCAATCGGTTGGATACTTGAAGAGGAGGTGCTTATTTCACCGCCCGGCGTTGTTGCACAACCCGCGAGAACAATAAAAAGGCCTATTATAACACACGCAATTGTTTTTTTCATTTTCATTCCTCCTACAGATCTATTGATACCGAGAGCAGACCACCCTCGCTTTATTATACCATACTTTGGAAGTAATGTCAACCGAGTGCTACCTTCGCCGCTGCGTGCCTCATAGAGAAAAAAACGTTGAAAAAGCATGAGTATAATTCTTTTTGTTCTTCCGCACCTCTGAGATTTTCGTCATATTATACAGAAACCCCCTCGTACAGTTAGGTCTGCGCGAAGGGATTTTTGTGTAATATTACCGAGTATATGCGAACAGATAATTGTAAGCTCGCAACCCGCGTTATTTTGTTACTATGCCTGCCTCGGTCAGCGGAGAGTTCTGCTCACCGATAACCACGGCTTTCCAGCCGTCCGCCGTGCCGTTGTAGTTCACCCGGCTCAGTGCCGTGCAGCCGTCAAAGCAGCGCAGGTATACATTTCTGAGGCTGGAGGGCAGCGTGATCGTCGCCAGCGCGGTGCAGTCGCAGAAGGTGGCGCCGCACTCATTGCTGTCTTCAATATATCCTATCGACACGACTCCCTCTGGAATGACGATCTCGGTCAGCGCGGTGCACTTCTGGAAGGTACTTGCACCGAGGAAGGTGAGCCCGGTTCCGAGGTCAACCTCCTTAAGATGCGCACAGGAGCGGAAGGTGTAGTCACCTAGCGAGGTAACGCCCGTCATGCTGACGCTCTCAAGGCTGACCGCATATGCAAATGCAAAATCGGAAACTGTTTTTACGCTTTCGGGAATGGTATAGCTCTTGTCGGCACGGCCGGTAGGATAGTATACCAGCGTTGCCTTGTCAGCCGAGAACAGCACACCGTCAACAGCCGCAAAGGCAGAATTTCCGGCGGCGACCTCAACCTTGTTCAGTTTTGTGCAGGAGCCGAATGCATTGGTCCCCATTTCGGTCAGCGCGACGGGAAGCCCGATGCTGTCAAGCTCGCTGCAGCCGTAAAACGCATACCTGCCTATGCTTTTAAGCGTGGACGGAAGCGTGACGTTTTTCAGCTGCGCACACCCCATAAACGCTTTTTCGCCGATAGCGGTAACACCCTCGGGAATGACAACTCCGGTAATAGTCACCATGCCGTTAAAAGCTTCGTCTGCAATGACGGTTACTTTTTTACCGTCGTACTCGTCCAAAATTTTGATCTCACCCACCGGCGTGTCACAGCCGATGACCTCGGCGTGATCGTCATAAACCTTGTACAGCACCTCATTGACGAGCATGGTGTCGGGATTTTTAAGCTCGCTGTCTATCTGTGACAGTATATCCTGAAGATTTGTAGTGGTATCATCGGTCTTGCCGGGATTCCGGCTGACGCACGATGCAGCAGTAAGCATCAGCGCCGCAAGCAGCACCGACGTAATAATTATTTTTTTCATTTAATATCTGCCTTTCTGTATCACAATCAGTCAATTAATATTTTATCGCAAAAACAAACATTTGTCAATGCCCGCAGGTGTTGAAGTTGTGAACTTGATGTTACTTTACTGAAAAAATTGAGTTAACATATGCTGATATTACATCTGCCTGCTTGATATATCCGGTTTTGGAAAGGTGTACAACGTCGGTGATCATCAGCCGTCCGGTATCCGAGTAATCTGAAAGCCTTACCTCCTCGCGCACACGGTCGTCTTGCTCATTTATGACCAGATTGGCGGGTATAATATAAATCCCCTCGGCTTCACGTCCGCCGAAAGCTTGCGTCAGGCGCTCAAAATACCCGGCCTGTGCGTGGCGGGTAAAGGCCGCATCAAAAGCATAACCGAGGCAGAAGCCGTCGGCAGGAGCCAGATATTCGGTCATGATAAACACCCGGACCTGTTTTCCGCGGGACTTGCCGGCGGCGGTTACCGATTCGACAAGCCGGGAGTAGTTGTTCACCGACAACGCACTGTAGCCGTCGTTTGCGCCGAGATAGAACACCACAAGATCGGGACATTCAAAGCCATTGGCGGTCAGATAGTAATCAAAATCGAACTCCGACGTCTTGGGGTTGAAAAATGCATTGTCCTGCTTGACCGCCGAAGCATATGACAGATAATTTGAGGTGCTCCAGGCACCGCGCCCCTCGTGCGCGTTGCCGGCGGCTGTTTTTTTGGTTCCGATAAGCGTCAGCGAAGCGCCCCATGTGGATTTCAGGCGGTTGACCAGTGTGCCGTCCGACACGCGACTGTCGCCGATCACCAGCGCACTGATAATGATATTTTCCCGCGCCTCGGATATCAGGCTTACTGTCTTGGTGTATATCACCACCGGGCGGCCATCGATGTACTTACGCAATGTGACGGTCAACTCGGCCTTCTCGGCCGCGGTGGGCGTTATTGCAACGGAATCTGCCGTAACAACTTTTTTTCCTGTGCCGCTGTAGTCGAACGTCACAGACACGCCCTCTCCCGGCCATTCCATGAACTGCCCTGTCTCAAAGCTCATCTGCTGTCCCACCATAAGGCGGCAGCTGTCAGGCAGATTGACATCGGGTATATCCACATTTCCGAGATTGACCGCACCGTTTTCCGACACCACCTCAAGGTAGGCACTGGAGGCATAGCACACCTGACCGTTGTACAGCACCTTGCTCCACTTGTTGCCGTCCCGGCCGATGCCGATGCGCACAAGCTCACTGCCCATAGTCAGATATGTGATGATACGGCTGTCTGTCGTGTTAGGGGCAGAACGTATGTTCAGCGCCCCTGCGGTAACCGACACTATCTGGTTGACAACAGTATAGCCGTCCTCGTCTGTCTCACCCGGCTCACCGTTGCCGCCTGTTCCCCCATTGTTTGCACCGGTATTTTCGGTGACACCGATGTATCCTGCGTCCATAACCGTACCGTTGGTCAGCCTGACAATAAGATGCCGCTCGGCGTTGACCTGCACCGACGCAATTCCGACACCCGCCGTGCCCTCCTGCTGATGCGTTCCCATAAGCTCGGCAACCCATTCCGCCTCACTGCCCGTATAGCCGTTTTCAACCGCGCTTTGATAGGCGGATTTTCCATTCTCGCCGTCCTTGCCATCCTTGCCGCTCAGACTTGCAAGCCACTCCTCGGCCGTGCCCTGAAAACCTGCCTGGCAGGCCAACTCGTATGCCGAGGCACCGTCCTTGCCGTCATGACCGTCGGCCCCCTTGAGCGACTCCACCCACTGAGCCTCACCGACACCGGTCAGTCCGTTTTTAACAGCCAGCTCGTAAGCGGACAGCCCGTCCCGGCCGCAGGAGGACAGCGTCAGTACGGCGGCGAGCACCGCCGCCAGCAGCAATGCCGGTCTGAGCCGTGACTTTCTTGATATATTACCTGAATCGTTCATATTTATGCACGCATGCGCCATTTTCATATCCCCCGGCCTTATTTTTTCCAGTCATTCACCTGATTGACCATGGACGTGCCCTTAGGCTGATCCACACCGTGCAGCTCTGCCTGCTCATAGCGACGGTATTGCTCCCAGTATTGCTGACCGTAAATATGCTGCTGCTCGTCCCACTCATCGCAGAATTGCTTCATTCTGCGGCGCAGGCGCCCGACTATACCGTCATAGCCTGAAAAATCAAACAGATTGTACATTTCCCACGGATCGCTCTGCAGATCAAACAGCTGTGTCAGCTTGAGGTTTTCCGTGCGGTACTCTATCAGCTTATAGTGCCCGTCGGCAACGCCGCGTATGCGCGCCTGGAAGGCGTAATATATCTCCGGCCGCGTCACAAGAGCGGCGTCCTCGAACATCCCCGCAAAGCTGATACCGTCAACACTGCCGGGAATGTCAAGCCCACACAGCCGGCACAGCGTCGGAAAAATGTCAAGCAAATATACATACTGCGACCGTATCTCTCCGCGCGGGATACCCGGCCCGCGCATAATAAGCGGCACATTGGTGCTGTGCTCGTACACATTCTGCTTGCCCATCAGCCCGTGCTGACCTATTGCCAGTCCGTTGTCGCCGCAAAACACAATAATTGTGTCGTCGTACATGCCGCGGTGCCGGAGCGCGTCGAACACACGGCCGATGCAGTCGTCTATGTGGCTTATCATGGCGTAATAATCGGCAATATGGCGCCGTATTTCGTCGGGACGGCGGGGGAACGCGGCCGTAGCCTCATCACGCCCCTTGTCCGACCAGCCGAAGCTGAAATCCGGCATGGGGCGGAAATTAGGCGGCAGTGTTATATCATCCGGATTGTACATATTGCGGTATTTTTCAGGCATGGTGCGCGGATCGTGCGGCGCCAGCGTTGACAGATACATGAAAAACGGCGCTTCGCTGTTATAATTCTCGATAAACTCCACCGCGTCGCCTGTGAACAGCTCTGTCGAATGTACCCCCGCATGGATTTTATCTGCCAACACCCGAACGGGCGTCATGTTTGCCGAAAAATTGGGGACAAAGGGTATTTCGTGGTCATATCTTCCGTCACTGCGGTAGTCACACACCGGCACGTTCCAGTGATCCCACATGCCGCCGAAAAAAATGTCCTTACCGCCGTTGAAGCTGCGTGAAAAGCCCTCGGTGCCGTTGTGCCATTTGCCCACCCCGAAGCAGTTGTAGCCGCCGTGCAGAAAAGACTCCCCCATCGTGGCGCAGTCATCTGGAATGGTCTTGCCGTTATCCTTGAAATTGAAAAGCGTTTTGCCTGTGTTTATCATGGCGCGGCTGGGCATACATACCGCTGATGCCGTGCCTCCGGGTATGTGTGCACCGGTGAATGACGTACCTTCCCTGACAAGGCTGTCGAGATTGGGTGTGATTATTTCGTCATTGCCGAGCGCGTGGACGGTTCCGGCGCGCTGGTCATCGGTCAGTATAAAAACAACATTGGGGCGTCCGGTTAATGCCATATTAATCTCCATTCTGCCGCTTTGCGGCAGCACAAATAGTAATCAGTGAATTTTGCCTCGGCAAAATTCGTGCGTGAAAAAGTACATTTCACTTTTAGATGGAAGCAACTTTCACGCTACTCCTCCGTACCGCGCCGAAAAAGCTCCGCGCGGTGTTTTTTCTCCTTTTATTATACCAAATCCTGTGTGACATTGCAATACAATGTGAAAAAAACAGGGGGCTGCCGTTGACAACCCCCACAATATTAATGTTTTAGTGTTCTTCGTCTTCAACGGAAACCGGCTGTGCGAGCTTTGTCACAATAGCGCTTTCCACTCTGCGCTCGGCAAAGCGGTCAACCTTTATGTGCAGTCCGCAGCAGTCGACCTCAAAGGTCGCACCGTCCTCGGGTATCTCGGTCAGACAGCTGATCACAAGTCCACCCAGTGTGTTGGCTTCAACGTCATCAGGAATATCCACACCCAGCTCACGGCGTACGTCATCAAGCTCGGCGTTGCCCGGAATACGCCAGGTATTTTCAGCCAGCTCGACAATAGCATCGTTATCCTCGCTTACATCGTCGGTTTCGTCGTAGATGTTACCCAGAATTTCCTCGATCAGATCCTCCAGTGTGACAATACCCACCAGCTCACCGTACTCGTTGATGACCGGCACCATATGGCGCTGATCCTTCTGCATTTCGGTGAACAGCTTGTCGCAGGGAATGGTTTCGGGCACCATGCAGGTCGGGCGCAGAATTTCGCGCAGCGGCTCGGGATGCTCGGAGCGGAGATTTAGCAGGTATTCCTTGACGATAAGTATACCGATTATGTTGCCGGGATCGTCCTCCCACACCGGGATACGTGAAAATCCGCAATCCGCTATGGCAGTTGTGATAGCCTCGTCGGTATCGTTGATGCTTACGCTGATAACATCGGGCATACGCGTCATAACATCCTTGGCCGTGCTGTTGTCAAACTCGAAAATGTTGTCGATCATTTCACGTTCCTTGGAATCGATCGTCCCGGATTCCTCTCCGATATCCACCATCATACGAATTTCGTCTTCCGTAACCTTTTCCTCTTCGGCCTTGTCCTTGATACCGAACAGTCTCAGTACACCGGCGGTCGACACCGACAAAAGCCAGATAACAGGCTTCATAACGATCGCCACCGCGCGAACCACGGGAGTTGTAAAGGCGGCGACCTTCATAGGTGAGTGCATTGCGATGCGCTTGGGCACCAGCTCACCCAGCACCAGTGTGAAGAATGACAGTATTATGGTGATAAGCACCACAGACAGTGTGTTGAGCGCCGACTCCGGCAGCAGTGTAAATTTAACGTCGTCCACAAGCCACCTGACTAAGCTGTCCGAGAAGTTCTCGGCGGCAAAGGCGCTGCCGAGGAAGCCTGCCAGCGTTATACATATCTGTATTGCCGACAGAAACGAGGTAGGTTGCTCAACCATTTTGAGCATACGCGCGGCCTTTTTGTTGCCCTCCTCAGCATCTTTTTTAAGCTTGTTGGCGTTAAGCGAGACCACTGCGATCTCTGACGCGGCGAAAAACGCGTTTACAAGTATAAGTAAAAATTGTAAAAGCAATTGTCGCCCTATTGGGTCGTCCAAAAAAATGATCCTCCTGTAATAAAATTTATGCGATAAGTTCGCATATTGCATAAATTATATCACATTCGCGTATTTTTTGCAATAGTATTTTTGACATGTATATAGCTGTTCAACGGCAGTCAATTAGTGCAATTTGTACAATATAGATCACGTCATCATCTCGGAGCGCAGAAAAGCCAGTATCTTCTTTTCTTCCCGGGACACCTTTACCTGGCTCAGTCCCAGGCTGTCTGCCGTTTGCTGTTGGGTCATATTACGGTAGTAGCGCAGCATGACGATGCGCCGCCACATAGGCTGCATTTTGGCAATGGACTGTGTCAGCGCGATATGGTCGGACAGTCGCTCAAGCTCCTCGGTGCCGTCCGACACAGTGGACTCAAGCGTGACGCCTTCATCACCGTAAACCGTATCCGAGAGCGAAGAGACCGGCGACATGGCATCAAGAGCCATCGCCGCCTCCTCACAGCTGACGCCGCATGCCGCCGCCAGCTCACTGATAACCGGCTCACGCCCCTCACAGCTGACAATGCGGTTGCGTTCCCGCATGAGCAGCATACCTAAGCGCTTATATCCCCGTCCCACCTTGATCATGCCGTCGTCCCGCAGATGACGGCGTATCTCGCCTATTATGAGCGGGACAGCGTAAGTGGAAAATGCATTGCCGCGGTCCAATTCAAATGAGCGAATCGCCTTAAGCATACCAAGTGTGCCTATCTGAATCAGGTCCTCAAGCTCGGTGCCGCGGTCGCGGAAACGCAGCGCTATACTGCGCACAAGACCGCCGTTAAGCTGAAGCAGGCGGGCGGTTGCCGACTCGTCCCCGGCCTGAGCCTGCGCGATAAGCTGGCTGTTGCAGGAGTACTGCGATGCCGCCTCCGGCTGTTCTGTCATATTAATCTCCATTCTGCCGCTTTGCGGCAGCACAAATAGTAATCAGTGAATTTTGCCTCGGCAAAATTCGTGCGTGA
>ENA-ORSL01001828-ORSL01001828.1-human-gut-metagenome-genome-assembly--contig:-NODE-1828-length-16798-cov-2.752971_pt1 | contig 16798 bp, 15 predicted proteins | sample MGYA00242190_ERZ509157 | MGnify/ENA primary metagenome ERZ509157 (study PRJEB26280, sample SAMEA2338664) | human gut metagenome | biome: human gut; feature: human-associated habitat; material: faeces...
GCCGCGGGGTATCAGTTCATGTTCACGCCGCGCTGGGAAAAGCTGGCCGATCCGCAGGTCTGGATCTGGGCGATGGGTCAGGCGTTTTTCTCGCTGTCGATAACCGGCAGCGGCATGATCGTGTATGGCGCATATCTGCCTAAAAACGAGGACGTGGTGTCCGTGTCCAAGAACACGGCCCTGTTCGATACAATTGCGGCGGTCGTCGCGTCGCTGGTCATAATACCGGCGTGCTTCTCATATGGACTGGACGTGGGCGCGGGGCCCGGACTGCTTTTCGTGACACTGCCCACCATTTTGCAGGGCATACCCATGGGCCAGCTTTTCGCGGTGATACTGTACGTGGCGATGATATTCGCGGGCGTGAGTTCGCTCCAGAACATGTTCGAGGCCGTGGCTGAATCACTGCTGCACAAGTTTCCCAAGCTCGACCGCAAGGCGGTGCTGGGCATACTGTGCGTGATATGCCTGGGCAGCGGCATCGGCATGGAGGCCATATCGAAGTGGGGGCCGTGGATGGACATGGTGTCGATCTACATCATACCGATCGGCGCTATGCTGGGCGCGGTATCGTGGTTCTATGTGATGAAGAAGGATGTATTCCTCGAGGCGGTAAACGAGGGCGTCAAGACGGCGCACGGCAATGCATGGTATGCCGTGGGCAGATACATTTACGTGCCGCTGGCGGTTATACTCTGCGCAATCGCGCTGTTTGAGAAGGTGGCGTTCTAAGGCTTAAATAATATGAGCAGTCTGTCGATTAACTTTCGGCAGACTGCTTTGTTTTGTATGTTTGATTTTCAGGTATATTGATTCGCTTAATTCAGCCAACTATCTTTTTAGCCTTGCGAACAAATATGCTTTGCACCACGTCCAGCCTGCCTATGCCGGTAAGGCGGCATTCCACCTTAAACCCAGCCTTCTCCAGCTGACTCTTCCAGCTGTCCTCGCCGTCGCCCGCCATGTCCTTGAGCGTGTGCCCGCCCACCGACATCAGCAGCGGCATCAGCGTTATCTCGCGCTCGGAATGCCTGAGCAGCTCCGGCATAAGCCACGCAAGGTTATCATGGCCCGACAGGCACGCCAGATACACGTTTTCAGGCAGTCGCTCGCGCAGGCGCGCGTATGCCGGGTTGCCGCTGGTCGGACTGCCGTGCCCCATCAGCACCAGCGGCCTACCATTCTTACGCTGCACTTCGCCGAAGTACCCGGCCAGCGTGTCCAGATCAACGTCGTCGGCAAGCAGCGGCGTGATTACATGCAAGTCCTGAGACGCTGCCTCAACCGACTCAAACTCACCGCCCGGCGACACCAGCAGCGCCGCAGCCGCTATGCGTTCTGCGCCGTCCGCACGCGCCTGTGCGATTGCGCCTGCCGCATCGGGCACTTCCTTCCCCTGCTTTGCCAACCTTGCGCGCACCAGCGGCGAGGTGAACGCGCGGCGCAGTTCCCAGCCCGGCATTGCGGCCTGCAATGCGCTTTCTATGCGGCCTATGTCCGCCGCCAGCGTTTCATCCGACGCGCCGTATGAAACGGAAACAAGTATGCCCTTAGCCATAAAAATCTTCCTTTCAAAGCAGCCGGTCGGAGAAAGCTCCGGCCGGCTGAACTTTTGCGACGTTTTATTGGTTATTCGCCGAAATCGATGTCGGGGTAGATGATCTCAGCCAGCGTCTTATACGCCTCAGCGAAGTGGCTGTTGGGCTTATAGTGGAACAGGTGCGGCTCCAGGAAGTAGATCTTGCCGTCCTGCACCGCGCGCAGCGACTGCCATACGGGGTTGTCGCCATACACGCCCTCGAGCTGAGCCGCGTCATCATCGGTGCTGGCGTGGCACTGAACCACAATCAGATCGGGATCGGCCGCGTATACGGACTCAAGGTTGATCTCGATGCGATCCGCATCGGAATCGGCGTCCGCGTCGGATATGTTGATGGCGCCCATCTCGCTAATCATGCCGCCCAGCACGGTGTTGGAGGTGTTAGCGGTGATGTTATCCTTGGCTGCGGAGAACATCGCGAATACCTTGGGCGGGTTCTCCTGATCGGCGGGTATTCGGCAGAGCACGTCAACTACCTTATCCAGCGCAGGCATAGCCACAGTGTCCCACAGTTCGGGCTGGCCGTTCAGGTTGCAGAACACCTTGAACCACTTCAGGTAGTCGGAGAAGTCGTTGTACGACATAGCGACGACGGGGATGCCTGCGGCCTCGGCGGGCGCGGAGATAGTCTTGTAACCGCTCATCGCGGTGCTGCATATGATAAGGTCAGGCTGGAACGCGATGATGGTTTCGGTGTTCCAGTTTTTGCCCGCAGAGGACTCAGCCAGCACGGTCACGCCCTCATCCTGGGTCACGTCGCGGCCGATATAGAGCTCATACAATTTAATCGAGGAGCTGCCGCCGATCACACCGTCCGCCTTGCCGCCCGCCTCGTACCACAGGGTGACGAAGCTGCCGTACAAAACGGCGGTCTTGCCGGGGTTTTTGGTAATCTCAAGGGGCGTTTCAGAGGCCGCGTCGGTAAAGATGACGCTGGTATCGGTCACGACAACCTCGTCGGCCTTTTCAAGGAATTTGGCGCGAATGGCCGCAGCGCGGTCGGTATCGGCGTTTTCAGCCACAACGGGCAGCGCAGCGCACAGCAGGCACAGGGCCATCAGCAGAGAAAACAGCTTTTTCATTGAGTGATTTCCTCCTGTTTACATTTTTGTATCTGTAGGGCTTTCGCCCGCAGTACCGTTTAGAATGCGCATAGGGATAAAATAGGGGCAATTGTGCCCCGCGTCATGGGTGATATCGGCCTCGATGCGAAACACCTCCCGCAGGGTTTCCTGCGTGATGACCTCGCCCGGCGCGCCGCCCGCATACAGGCCGCCGTCCTTGATGACATACAAATAATCGGAATACCGTGCGGCCATGTTGAGATCATGCAGCACCATCACAATGGTCATGCCCATTTCCCGATTCAGCCGGCGCACTAGCTCCAGCACTTCCATCTGGTAGCTGATATCCAGATAGGTGGTCGGCTCGTCCAAGATCAGGATTTCAGGCTGCTGGCAAACCGTCATGGCAATCCACGCCCGCTGGCGCTCGCCGCCTGACAGCGTGCGCAGTGTACGCCGCTGCAGGTGCTCAAGGCCGGTCAGCCGCAGCGTTTCATCGATGATCCTGCCATCCTCAGCACTCAGCTCGCGCCCCATCTTCATGTATGGATAGCGGCCGTAGGACACCAGCGTGCGCACGTCAATATCTGGCGGCGAGGTATGCACCTGCGCAAGATAGGCAATGTGTCGCGCCAACACCTTGGGAGCGTACGCGTCCAGCGGCAGCCCTTCATACAGCACGCGCCCTGCGCTGGGCGTAACGGCCTTGGAAACCGTCTTGAGCAGGCTGGATTTGCCGCAGCCATTCTGCCCGATGATGGTAACAATCTTTCCCCTTGGAATGTCCAGCGTCACATGCTGAAGCACCGTTTTGGTGCGAAAGGCAATGGTGATATCCTCAAAGCCAAAGTACATTACCCCTCGCCTCCCGTCTCGCGCGTGCGCAGCAGATACAGGAAGAACGGCGCGCCGATAAAGGACAGGATGATGCTGACAGGAATCTCGCCCGGCGGCATGATGACGCGGCCAATCGTATCGCAGGCCACCACCAACGTAAAGCCCAGGAAGGCCGAGGCCGGAAACAGATATTTATAATCCGACCCTACCAGCAGCCGCGCGATATGCGGCACCACAAGACCCACAAAGCTGATCAGCCCCGCCACCGAAATGGCCGCACCCGAAAGGAGCGAGGAAATGGCGATCAGGAAGAAGCGGAACCGCTCCGTGCGCAGACCCAGGGAATTGGCCGTTTCATCGCCCAACATCAGGATGTTCATCTTGGAAGGCAGCAGGAAGCACAGCAGCACGCCGCACAGCGCGTAGGGCGTAATCATGCCAAAGTGCGACCAGCCCGTGCCGTTCAGCCCGCCCACCAGAAAGCCCGAGGCGTTGCCCAACGAATCGGCAAAGAAGGTTTTGATCATATCGTTGAACGCGCCGAACAGCGCCGATACCGCCATGCCGGACAGGATCATCTTGACCGGGCTGACGCCCTTTTGATAGGCCAGGGCGTAGATCAGCATGGTGGTCACAAACGCACCGACGATGGAGCCGATGGGCAGCAGATGGGAAAAATTGGGGAATACCACCAGCGTGATATAGCCAATAAAGCTTGCGCCGCCCGTCACGCCAATGGTGGAGGGCGAGGCCATGGTGTTGCGCATTACACCCTGCAAAATACAGCCGGAGAGCGACAGGCACACGCCCACCAGCCCGCCGCACAGGATGCGCGGGAAGCGCAGATGCCAGATCAGCAGGCGGGACGTGCTGTCATCCGCCACAAAGAGACCGCGCACAATCTCCCGCAGGGAAAAATGAATGGTGCCGATGCCCACGCAAACCAGCGCGGTCACGACGCACAGCGCGCCAAAGAGCGTGATCAACACTACGCGAAAGCAGCGATGAGATGCAGTGTTCATAGCTTTTGCAAAAATACCTTCATTTCGTCCTGCAGCTGTGCCAGTTCCTGCGCATCGGGATGGCCCAGCGATTCCTTCTGCTTTTCAAAACGCTCCGGACTCAGGTGGCCCTTTTGCCCTTCTGGAATGCGCAGGCGGCGCGCCGTGCGGTTCAAATCGATGCTGCCCCGGCACAGGTAGTGGCCGATCAGCTGGTTGTTTTCGCGCACGAGGTTTTCCACATTCTCGCATACCTTTTGAGCATGGGCAGAATCGCGCGCCGCGCCCAGGGTGCCGATGATAATGATCTTCTTGCCCTGCATGCGGTGAATCAGGTCAATCGTATCGTCGTCTGCCGTGCCATGATTACACCAGTAGGACAGCACGAAGGTGTCGGACAGATCGATCACTTCCTGGTTGACATAGCGGATGTTATAGGGGCCGACGTGGTTGGGCGTTACCGCCGCGGCCGCCTCGGCCAGGCGGAAGGCATTGCCGGTGATGGTGGAAAAAATGATGGCGATTTTATCCATGAGCGCGTCATCCTTTCATGCTCGTTTCGTTAGTTAGATATATCTAACATCAGTAGATTAAGAAAACCGCCACAGCGGTTAAGCATATCTAACACCGATAGATTAGCATGATTTCCCGTCTTTGTCAATCCAAAATAAACCACCAGATTTCACATCAAAAAGCCCGCCGCTGAACATGCAGCGACGGGCTGAAAATCTCTTTTTACTTTTTGCGGCGCAGATAGGCAGGCACGCCCAGATCATCCTTTTCGCTGGCCGCCGGCTGCTCCTGCACGGGCGCAGGCGCGGCAGGCGTTTGATAAGGCACATAGGGCTGCTGCGCAGGCTGCTGAGGCATAGCGTAGGTGGGCGCGGCGTAGGGCGAGGGCGCGTAGGGCACGCTCGTCATCGGGCGCTGCGCGGCCATGGGCCGCATGCCGGGCGCAAAGGAATCCGCATCATAGGTATTGAGGGGAGCCGGCGCATCCTCGCTGACAGGCTCGGAGGGTGTGCGGTTCTCATAGGGATTCATCGCGGCGCTGGCCATGCCGTAAGGGCCGGTAGCGCTGCGCGCGCTGGGGCGCTTGCCCTTGGGATCGCGCGTCGGGAAGGGCGTTTTTTCAAAGCCGGTGGCAATGACAGTGATGCGCACTTCGTCCTTGAGCTCTTCGTCGATATTGGCGCCGAAGATAATATTGGCCTCGCTGTCGGCAGCCTGCATGACCAGGCTGGCGGCCTCGTTGACGTCCATGATGTTCATATCCTTGCCGCCGGACACGTTGATCAGCACAGCGCGCGCGCCGTCGATCTTGGTTTCAAGCAGCGGGCTGGAGATGGCTTCCTTGGCAGCGTTGACCATACCGTTTTCGCCGCTGCCGGTACCGATGCCCATGTGGGCCATGCCGCCGGATTCCATCACCGTGCGCACATCGGCAAAGTCCAGGTTGATCACCGCAGGCACGGCGATCAGATCGGAAATGCCCTGAATACCCTGACGCAGCACATCGTCCGCCTTGCGGAAGGCTTCCAGCATCGTGGTGCCCTTGCTAACCACCTGCAGCAGGCGATCATTGGGGATCACTACCAGCGTATCCACGCTTTGCTTCAGCTCGTTGATGCCAAGCTCTGCGTTCTTCATGCGCTGCTTGCCCTCAAAGAGGAAGGGCTTGGTCACAACGGCGATGGTAAGGCAGCCCAGCTCGCGGGCGATTTCTGCCACCACAGGGGCCGCGCCCGTGCCGGTGCCGCCGCCCATACCGGCGGTAACAAACACCAGATCGGAGCCCTTGAGCGCGCCGGCGATTTCCTCGCGGCTTTCCTCCGCCGCGCGGCGGCCGATATCGGGCACAGCGCCCGCACCCAGACCCTTGGTCAGCTTCTCGCCGATCTGAATCTTGGTACCGGCCTTGCTCAGACCCAGCGCCTGACGATCGGTATTAACGGCGATGAAATCCACGCCGCGCAGCCCGGCGTCCACCATGCGGTTGACAGCATTGTTGCCGCCGCCGCCGCAGCCGACTACTTTAATAGAAGCAAAGCCCTGATTCTGTTGATCCATTTGGAGTTCCAGCATAATGTTCCCTCCGGTAATTGATATTGGCTGCGGCCTGCATCAGCCGCCGAAAAGGTTATTGAAGAAGGCGCGCACGCCGCGGTTTGCGTTGGCGTTGACCAGGGTGTCGATGATCAGATCCAGCAAACCCAGCACGCTGGTATAGACGGGGCTGGAGAGCTTGCCGGTTTTGCGCGGCAGTTCGCGCACAGGGCGATCCAGCTTGGCGCTGAGGAAATCGCGGCCGCCGCGGTTGATGGCCAGGCCACCGCCGGTCAGATACGCCACCGACCAGTTGCCCAGGCGCACGCCGCTGCCCTTGACCGCGTCATGAATAGCCTCGGCAATTTCCTCCACACGGGGCTCGAGCACATTGGCCACTTCCTCGCGGGTAAAGGATTTGCTTACGCCGTCGCGATCCAGCGCGTCGTATTTTTCATCCCCGGCGGATACGCCGAAAACGTAGGCGCGCTTGATCTGCTCGGCAGAGGACAGGGGGATTTCCAGCCCATAGGCCAGATCGGCCGCGATATCGCCGCCGCCCATGGGGATGACCTTGTGGAAGATCACCGCGTCGCCCTCCACGGCCATGACCTCGGTGTTCAGATAGCCCATATCCACCAGCAGAGCGGTACGGTCGCGCTCCTCATCGGGGATAAAGAGCATAGCCTGTCCAACCGGGGTGGAGAAAAAGCTGTTTACGGTGATGTTCAGCGCGCGGAAACGCTCGCTTACATCATCCAGGAAAAACTGATCGGCCACCACAAAGGAGACCAGCGCGCGCAGCGAGCTGCCGCGCATGCCCATGGGCTCCAGGGTCTTTTTGCCCTCATCCACCATGAACCAGGCGGGGCTGCGATGGACGATCACGCCCTGCACCTGCCCCAGCTCCTCGGTGGCGCGGCGGAAGAGATCTTCAATATTGCGCACCGTCACATGCGGATCGGCGCCCTGAAGATCGATCTTGGTTTCGATTGCATACACGCGGGAAAACTCGCCCGGCACGCCCACGTTTACTTCACGCACGCGGGTGTGCGATTGCGTTTCCGCCTCGTGCACCGCATTGGAAATAGCCTCGTTCAAGGCGTTAGGCTCGTTCCACTGCCCATCGGCAAAGCCGGAATAGGCAGAGAAGCCCGCGCCGATAATATCGCAGCGCTGGCGGCCGCTGGTTTCCGCCACAAGGGCGACAATCTTGCTGGTGCCGAAATCAATGGCCGTTACAGTGTTCTTCATTACAACCCTCATCCCCCGTCCGTCGCAGCGCTCACGCCGCCGCGTGCGCGCATGGCAAACTGCCGAATGCGCCCATGTCATTAGGATACTTAATTGTAACCTTTTTGTGACAGTTTTTCAAGTAGGTATTTCACAAATCTTTACAAATATTCATCAATAATTTACCGCCCGCTCGAATATTTTACCCCTTGAGGGGGCTTTTGCCTCCTTGCGCGCGGAAAAATGGCGCACTGCGCCGTTTATAGCTTATGTTTATTGAAGACGTTTTATGCTGTGCTTCGCCCTTTTTGCGCCCACCGCCACGAAAACGCATCCGTATCGCCGCGCTCAAGCGGGAAGAATGTCGGATTCTGCAATTTCGTCGTTTTGAAAAATGCAAGTGTGCCCCTGCTAAAATTTGAGATTTTTTGATTGACAAAGCGGTCTTATTTCTGTATAATCTTAACAAAAGGATTCCTTTCCATTGCGGAATCCCACAATTTAACAACGGAGGGTCTAACATGAAAAAGGTTCTCTCGATTCTCTTGGCCGCCATGCTGCTGCTTGGCATCGTTCCTGCCCTGGCTGAAACCGATACCATCACCGTGATGGTTCCCCCGGTCACCGGCACCTATCTGACCGATATCGAAACCTGGGCCAATGAGTTCACCGCCATCCATCCCGAAATCAAGGTTGAAATCATCAAGACCTCCTGGGACGAGCACAATGGCAAGCTGACCACCCTGGCCAATGCCGGTGAAGCCCCCGACATCGCGGAAGTCAGCTATTCCACCATCGGCACCCTGGTAAACCTGGGTGTCGGCATCGAAATTGACAAGTACATGGACGCCGAGCGCCTGGCTGATTACGATCAGAACGCGCTGGACTACATGTCCCTGGAAGGCCATGTATACGGCCTGCCCCTCTACATCACCATCCAGTCCATCGGCGCCAACAAGGATATGCTGACCGCCGCTGGTGCGGACGTGGCCAAGATTCAGTCTGAAGGCTGGACCTATAAGGAATTCCTGGAAGTCATCAAAAACGGCACCACCGACAACTGCTTCGGCTTCGTGTTCGCCAACTCCGGCGTTACCGCGGCTGACTTCATCAGCATCTTCGGCGCTTCCGCCGGCATCACCAACGATTTCACAGCGGATCTGAAGTATGCCTATACCTCCGAAAACATGCTGAACCTGCTCAAGGCCGTTGAAGAAATGACCTCCTCCGGTTATATGCCCAAGTACGCCGTAGAAGCTGGCCAGCGCATGGTAATGTGCGAAACCGGCAACGCCATGATCTTCGGCAAGGCCATGCCCCTGTTCGAGCTCAACATCAACAAGAACAACGCCGCCCTGGCCGCCAACGACGGCAAGGCCGTTGAAAACTCCATCCATGTGAACTATGCTTTCCTGCCCATCCCCACGATGGAAGGCGTAAAGGAAACCTGCTTCGGCTCCGTGGACGGTCTGGTTGCCCTGCGCAATAAGAACACCACCGACGAGCACCTCAAGAACGTTTGCCTGTTCCTGGATTACCTGTGCTCCGGCGATCGCGCCGCGATGGTAGACTCCACCCTGCTGCTGGATCCCGTGTGCAAGAGCGGCCGCGAAGTTTATGCCAAGTATGCCGTCACCGGTCTGGACGAAGGCAACGCTGCCTGCGCTGCCCGTGAAATCGGCCTGGTCGTTGCGCCTCCCTCCGGCGTTTCCGCCGAGCAGAGCACCAACGCCCGTCAGCTGCGTGACGAAGTGATCGTACCCAAGTTCCAGGCTCTGCTGGCTGGCGAAGCCACCGCTCAGCAGGTATACGACGCCATCTGCCAGGAAGCTGTAAAGCTCTTTGGCGCGGACGGCTGTGCGAACGGCCTGATCTAATCCCCGCCTGAACGGCAAAAGGAATTGCCGCCCGCCCCGCTGCATCGGGGGGGGCGGCTTTTCTATTGACTGCGAGCCATACCAAGTTTGGAAGGAATGAATCACATGACGACAAGCAAAGGCGTTTCCCTTGCCGCGCGCAAGCGCTTCCGCCTGACCAGCGACGATCTGTGGGGCTATGCCTTCATCGGCGTATCCATGCTGGTATTTTGCATTTTCACGCTATATCCCGTTATCAGCGCTGTGGAGACGAGCTTTTTAAAGTATCGCCCCTTTGGCTCGCAGTATATCAAATGGCAAAACTATGCCGAAACCTTCAAAAACGTGCTGTTCTACAAAGCCACCAAAAACACGCTGGTGTATACCGCCGTGGTGGTGCCGCTTTCTCTGCTGTTGGCGTTTTCCATCGCCATCATGATCCTGCCCTTCCCGCGCAAGGTGCAGTCAGTGTTCAAGTCCATCTACTACCTGCCGGGCATCGCCTCGGGCGTCGCGCTGTCGGTGGTATGGCTGTGGATTTACGATTCCTCCCCCCAGGGGCTGTTCAACCAGGTGCTTTCTTTCCTGCACCTGCCCACGCAAAACTGGCTTTCCTCCAGCAAAACCTCCATGCTGTCGCTGATGTTTATGGCCCTGATGTCGGGCCAGGGCAGCAATATCATCATCTATATTGCGGCTCTGTTGGGCATTGACAACAGCTATTTTGAAGCCGCCGAGCTGGACGGCGCCACCTTTATGCAAAAGGTGCGCTACATTGTGTTTCCCCTGGTAAAGCCCACCACGCTGTTCCTACTGGTAACGGGCGTGATCGGCTCCTTCCAGGTTTTCATGAACGCCTTTATGATGACGGGCGGCGGCCCGGATAACAGCACCACCATGATCGGTCTGCTGATTTATAAAAACGCGTTTGAATATTCCAAGTATGGCCTGGCCTGCGCGCAGGCGATCCTGCTGGCAATCGTCATCGCCATCATCTCGCTCCTGCAGTTCAAGCTCATGGGCGTGGATGTGGAATATTAAGGAGGTGGGCATATGGCATCTACGGGCTTGTATTCGCAGCATCGCAACAACCGTGGCCTGCTGCACCTGCGCAACACGCTGATCGCGCTGGTGCTGGTCATCTTCGCGGCACTGGCACTGTTTCCCATCTTCTATATGATCACCTCTTCCTTTGGCCCCGCCGTCTCCACAGCGGGCAACATGCGTACCATCTTTCCCAAGCGCTGGACGCTGGATTCCTATGTCGCGTTCTTTGATTTCAGCCCCTATTCCCTGCGCTGGATCGGCAACAGCTTTATCACCTCGGTCAGCACGGTGCTGGGCAATGTGATCTTTGCTTCCATGGCGGGCTACGCCTTTGCCAAGATTCCCTTCAAAGGCAGCAAGTTCCTGTTCGGGCTGATTCTGGTGGCCATGATGATCCCCTATCAGGTCACGCAGGTGCCGCTATACATCCTGGTAGTCAATAAATTCCACATGTCCAATACCTATGTAGCGCTGATCCTGCCGGGCATCGTTACCTCCTACAATGTGTTCCTGGCCAAGCAGTTCTTCGCCAGCATCCCCACGCCGCTGATCGAAAGCGCCAAGCTGGACGGTTGCAGCCATCCGGGCATCTTCGTGCGCATCGTGCTGCCGCTGTCCAAAACAGTGCTGGCAGTCATGGCCATCAATACCTTCATGTCCTCGTGGAACACCTTCTTCTGGCCCTTCCTGGTCACCAGCAAGGACCGCATGTATACCATTCAGGTGGGCCTGAAAACCTTCAAATTCGCCAATGAAACGCTGTTCGCGCCCATGATGGCCGGGGCCACGCTGTCCGCGCTGCCCATGTTCATCCTGTTCTTCGCGCTGCAAAAGTACTTCCTGGAGGGCGTCACCATCGGCGCTGTGAAAGGCTAATATGCAAATCAGACATTATATTCCTTCCGATGCGCCGGCCGTGCTCCAACTGTGGAACACGGCCGGTGTGCGTGCCGGATACGCCCCGCAGGATGAGGCTGGTCTGCGCGCCCTGCTGCTTGCGCATTCCGATTTCAGCGCCGCGCACACATTCGTGCTGGATGTTGACGGCCAGGCGCAGGGCTTCATCAATGGCTGCACAGGCGCGCATCTGGCGCAGGGCGCGGTGCGCGGCTATGTCAGCTGCCTGCTGCTGAGCGAGGCGCTGGATACTGATGAGAACGCCCGCGTGCTGCTGACAGCTTTAGAGGACTCTTTCCGTCAGGCTGGCAAAAGCGTATCCGCCGTTACGTTCTTCAATCCCATCCGTCTGCCGTGGATCATCCCCGGCACGCCCGGCCATCAGCACAACAACATGCCCGGCATCCCGCGCGATCTGCCGCTGTATCAGTGCATGCTGCAATACGGCTACCGCGAGGCCGCGACCGAAATGGCCATGTATCTCGATCTCTCCGCCTATGCTTATCCCCCCGCAATGGCCGAAAAAGAGCGCGCCATGGCGCAGGAGGGCTACACCGTGGCACGCTATCAGCCCGGCCTGCATGAAGGGCTGGACGATATGCTATCCGCCCTGTGCAACAGCATGTGGAGCAGCGAGATTCCCGCCGCCGCCAGCGCCGGGCAGTACCTGCTGGTCGGCCTCAAGGGGCATACGGTCGCAGGCTTTACAGGCCCCATATATCCCGAGCCAAGCGGCCGCGGCTACTTTGCCGGGCTGGGCGTAGCCCCGCAGTATGAAGGTCACGGTCTGGGCACGCTGCTGTTTAACAAGCTGTGCCTGGCCGAGCGTGCCTGCGGCGCGCAGTATATGTCGCTGTTTACGGGCGTGAATAATCCCGCACAGCGCATCTATCAGGCCGCAGGCTTTACCCCCAGGCGATATTTCGCCGTGATGATCAAGGAGCTGTAAGCCATGAACAAAACCATTTTAGCCATCGGCGCGCATGTCGGCGATATGGAATTAACCGCCGGCGCGCTGCTTGCCTCCTGTGCCGTTTCGGGCGGCCATGCCGTCACCCTGGCGCTGACGGCGGGTGAAAAAGGCGCGCCCGCCGGGGCGGACGTCGCCGCCTACCGGCAGGAAAAAATCGCCCAGGCGCAGGCCTTTATGCGCGATCTGGGCGGCGAGGCCATCGTGCTGGATCACCCCGACGGTCTTTTGCCCAACAACGACGCCGTGCGCTTTGAGGTGTGCGATATCATCCGCCGTGTCAAGCCGGATATTATCGTCACCCACCATGCCTGCAGCATGCACAAGGATCATATGGCCTGCCATGCTATCGTGACGGACGCATGGTTTTACGCAGCCATCGCGGGCTTTGAGCGTGAGCTGCCGCCGCATTTTGCCCGCACGCTGTACTATGCCGAAAACTGGGAGGACGCGCAGAATTTCAAGCCCTATGTATACATGGACGTATCGCAGGGCTTCGCCCTGTGGGAAAAGGCCATCAATCACCATGCCTTCACCGTGCACGGCAGCTTTCCCTATAAGGAATACTACAGCCATCTCAAACGCCTGCGCGGCATCGAAGGGCGCAGGCAATACTGCGAGTGCTTTATGATCCCGCCCGAGCAGGTGAAACTGGTAAAAACACTGGAGGATATGTAACCCATGGAGGATTTGAAGAGTATCCGCACCGAGCAGCGCAACCCCGAAACGATGCACATTGATGAATTGTCCACGCTGGATATGGTGCGGCTGATCAACCGCGAGGATCACCGCGTGGCTGAGGCCGTAGCGCATGTATGCCCGCAGATTGCTCAGGCCGTGGACATCATCGCCGCCCATCTGCACGGCGGCGGACGGCTGGTTTACTGCGGCTGCGGCACATCAGGCCGCCTTGGCATTCTGGATGCGGTGGAGTGTCCGCCTACCTACTCTACCCCACCCGAAATGGTGGTGGGGCTGATTGCGGGGGGCTATCCGGCCATCTTCAAGGCCGTGGAGGGCGCGGAGGATAACCGTGATCTTGGCCGCGAGGATTTAACCAGCATTTTCTTTTGCAAAAACGACGTGCTGGTGGGCATCGCCGCCAGCGGCCGCACGCCCTATGTGCTGGGCGCAATGGCCTATGCCAAAGAGCTGGGCGCGCCGGTGATCGGCGTTACCTGCTGCCCCGGCTCGCAGATTGATACGCTGGCCGATATCGGCATCGCGCCCACCCCCGGCCCCGAGGTCGTCACCGGCTCCACGCGCATGAAGAGCGGAACCGCGCAGAAAATGGTGCTGAACATGCTGTCCCCCGGCGCGATGATCCGCCTGGGTAAGGTGTACGGCAACCTGATGGTAGACGTAAAGCCCAGCAATGAAAAGCTGATTCGCCGCTGCGTGACCATCGTGCGCGAGGCCACGGGCGAAAGCGAAGGAGCTGCCGTCGACGCGTTGGAAAAGTGCCATTATGCCTGCAAGCCCGCCATCGTCATGCTGCTGCGCGGGGTAGATGAAAACACGGCCAAGCGCCTGCTTTCTCAGGCAGATGGCCGTGTTGCGCTGGCGCTGCGCGCCGTTATAGACTGATTTTTCCCATCACCACAGGATGCCGCGCGCCCGTGGCGCCGGGGGCGTTATTGCAGCTGGCAAAGATGGTTTCATTGGCCAGCAGGGCAAAGGCAACCGCCTCCTTGGCGTTGCCATCCAGCCCCAGATCCTCGTTGGTCATCACCCGGCAGTCGGGCAGCAGCGCGCGCAGATGCGCCATCAGCGTCAGGTTATAGCATCCGCCGCCGCCCACAATCATGCGTCCCGGACGACAGGGGCTGAAGCGCTGCAGGCCATAGGCAATGCACTCCGCCGTAAAGCGGGTGACGGTTGCCAGCGTATCCAGCAGCGATACGCCATGCGCCGCAGCGTAATCCAGCAGCGCCGCCAGATACGGCGCGCCATAGGCTTCGCGGCCTGTGGTTTTGGGCGGCTTTCGCTGCAAATATGGATCCTGCATCAAAAATACCAGCAAGCCCGCATCCACGCGCCCCTGCGCGGCCATTTTGCCCCCTGCGTCGTAATGCTGCCTGCCGTTCGTCAGTCGCTCCACAAGCGCGTCCATCAGCATATTGCCCGGGCCCGTGTCAAAGGCAAACACATCCTCCAGCCGGCAATCGCGCGGCAGCACGGTCACATTTCCGATGCCGCCGATGTTTTGCAGCGCCACGCATTCCTCCCGGCTGCGATAGAGCAAAAATTCGGTATAGGGCACCAGCGGCGCGCCCAAGCCGCCCGCGGCCACATCGCGCACGCGGAAATCCCCCACCGTGGGGCAGCCGAAATGCTCGGCCAGCATGGCGGACTCGCCCAATTGGAAGGTGCTGTGCTGGGACCTGCCCAGGTAGATTTCCTCCTGCGGAATGTGCCACAGCGTCTGCCCATGGCAGCCGATCAAATCCACCTGCGCCCGCTCAATGCCCGCCTGACGGCACAGCGCGTCGCCCGCCTCGCAGTATAGCTGGCCCAGATGAAAATTGATGCGGCAAAAGTCCGCCGCCGCCGCACTTCCGCCGCCCGCCAGGCGCAGCACCTCTGCGCGCGTGGCCTCGCCCTTCGGCGCAAGCTGTGCGCCGCTGCGGCCGGAGATCAGCCCGGCTGCCACGGCCCAGCGCATTGCGTCGCCGGCCCAGGGGCTGACCTGCGCGGCATCAGCGCCGCGTCCACGCCGTCAGCCGACGTGCCGGACATGAAGCCGATCACCAGGCGCTCGGGCTTATTCCACAGTCTTTGCAGGGGATGTTCCATACAAACCCTCCGTTTTCCTATAAATTGCCAATGTCAGTGTATCCCCTGCACGGGAAATTGTCAAGAAGGAGTGTCTACATGGATCTGCATGCTATCATCGGCCAGCGGCTGGGACTCGGCTTTCAGGGGCCGGGTGAACGCCGTGGATGACCTGATCCCGGTGGACCAGGTATTCGGCTTTCAGGGGCCGGCGCTGACCGAGTCCTTCCGCCAGCTTGTGCGGCAATATAAAATCGGGAATGTCATTTTATTTCGTCACAATGTGGTGGATAATGCCCAGCTTCGTGCCCTGTGCACCGATATCCAGCAGCTGGTTCAATCCGAAACCGGCCATCCCGCCTTCATTACTATCGATCAGGAGGGCGGCATGGTATCGCGTCTGGGCGCGGACGCCGTCGTCACGCCGGGCAATATGGCTGTCGCCGCAACGAGCGATCCCGTAAACGCGCGCATCGCAGCGCAGATCACCGCGCGCCAGCTGCGCGGCCTTGGCATTAATCTGAACCTTGCCCCTGTGCTGGATGTAAACAGCAACGCGCGCAATCCCGTCATCGGCGTGCGAAGCTTTGGCGATGATCCCACGCGCGTAGCAGATTTTGCCCGCGAAGCTGTGCTTGGCTATCAAAACGAAAACGTTTGCTGCTGCGGAAAGCACTTTCCCGGGCATGGCGATACGGCGGTGGATTCGCACATCGGCCTGCCCTGCGTGGACAAGGATTTGCCTGCGCTGGAAGCCTGTGAGCTGCTTTCCTTCCGCGCGGCCATCAAGGGTGGAATCCCCGCCATCATGAGCAGCCACATTCTGTTTCCGCGCCTGGAGCCGGACGGCGTGCCTGCCACCATGTCCCGCCGTATCATGCACGATCTGCTGCGCGGGCAATTGGGCTTTGACGGGCTGATTCTGAGCGACTGCATGTGCATGGACGCAATCCAGCGCCATTACGGCACGCCGCAGGGCGCGCTGGCTGCCATGAACGCGGGCGTGGATCTGGTTTTTGTCAGCAGCAATGAGACCCTGCAACGCGAAACCGCCGAATATCTGCGCGCCGCAGCACAGGAAGGCAGACTGGATGAAACCCAGGCGCAGGCGTCCATGGAGCGCATCCTGCGCGCCAAGGAGCGCTATGCCTTTACCAGCGCGCAGCCCGAGCTGGTCGGTTTGATCCCTGACCGGGAAGCCGCAGAGTGGATGCTGCGCCGCGCGATCACCCACGTCAGCGGGCCGCTCTTCCAGCCGGACGAGCGCACATTCTTCTGTGGGCCGGAGGATTACCGTGCCTCGCTGGCAGGCAACGCGGCATCGGCCATGGAAGCCGCTCCGCTGCTGCTTCGGCGCTGCTATGGCGGCGGCGCAGCCGTGTGCGGCAAGGATCCGGACGAGGATGAAATCGCCCGCCTCACGGCGCAGGCAGCCGGCTATGACAGCATTCTGCTGCTTACCTGCAACGGGC
>ENA-ORSL01001833-ORSL01001833.1-human-gut-metagenome-genome-assembly--contig:-NODE-1833-length-16723-cov-15.324394_pt1 | contig 16723 bp, 17 predicted proteins | sample MGYA00242190_ERZ509157 | MGnify/ENA primary metagenome ERZ509157 (study PRJEB26280, sample SAMEA2338664) | human gut metagenome | biome: human gut; feature: human-associated habitat; material: faeces...
TCAGTGGTTTCAGACTTTCGCCATCACGACCATAAGCCACACCTTTCCAGTGCATTACTATATTGCGTGGTGATGCTGGTATCTGGAATAATAAAACTCGTTTGCCTTCGATATCTAAAGGTACAATATCTCTAAAGATAAGGTTGTCGGTGGTATGTTGAGACATATCTTGCTTCAAACGGTTGAGTGCAACTTCACCATCCTTGAATGTTGTACCGATAATCTGATGTTTTTTTCCCAAACGCCAAATACAATCCAAGCAAACTCATGGTCACGTAAGTTTGCTTCATTGCTAAGAGCGGAGAAGTATTTGCCCAACTCATCGATATCAAAGTTGGTCTCTGCTTTCTTAAACTCGACAACCTCATTCTCTGAGTGTTCCCAAAGCTTGTTGAATATCTCTATATATTTTTCCATTGTTTCCTTCTTTATTGTTCCTAAATGAGCCTACTTAAAAAGTAAGGCATTGTCTTAGGACACATTTATATTAAACAGCTACAAAGATAGCATTTTTCTTTGGAAATAGGGTATATATTCAGGAGGAAAATGTATTTTCTTTGTGATTTTTTCAGTTTTGGGCGAAAAACTCTATGTATGGGGATAAACTAAAGTGGTGTGTGTAATCGCAAGAAATAGTGTGAAAGTATGTGAAATGACACCTTGCTTTTGGCGGTCACTATAGATTAGCATTGAAATATGTTACCAAAATGTTGCCAAAAATAGAAAAGAAAAAATCCTAACTGCTCATATTCAAGCAGTTAGGATTCTGTGTGGTGCGCCTGACAGGGCCCCATAACTTTGCACAGGAAAAAGCAAGGGAGGCAGATGGCACGCTACCGCTTCAATAAAAAAGTGAGGTCGAACAAAAGGGGCGAAAATAAAAAATTAGATACAAGAAAATACAAGCTAGCTATAACTTATTGATTATCAGCAAAGAGAAAGAGAGTTATTAGAAAAAGAATATGTTAAATAAAAAGGTATATCGTGATTTTCGCGCCTATATTGCAAAAAAGCAGTTCCTTTGTACCCGAATTTTGAAATCATAGGTAGAATCCCATTAAAGAAGGAGTCTCCTTAAAATAAAGAAACGTAAAATGAGAAAAATACTATTCCTCCTCTTGTTGGCATTTCCATGCACAAGCAGGATTGCGGCGCAAGACATCCATTTCATAGGAAAGCGAAGTGTGGACACATGCCATGCAAAAGCAAATTGTAAGAATCCCATCCTTTGGAAATTGAAGACCAATCTATTGTATGACGCATTTGTGGTTCCCAATATTTCAGCAGAAATGCACTTGGGAAGGAACTGGTCGGCAGGGCTAGGCTATTGGTACACCTGGTGGAAGACCAATCCATGCCATAGATACTGGCGCAGTTATGGAGGAGAAATAGATATAAGAAAGTATTTTGGAAGCCAAGCATTAAAAAGCCACCTCACAGGCCATCATCTTGGAGCGGTGAGTCAGATAGGAATGTATGATGTGGAGTTCGGCAAGCGAGGCAACATGTCGGATTTCTCCTATACGATAGGAGCAGAATACGGCTACACATTCCCCATCAGTCCAAGGGTTAGCTTGGACTTAGCCATGGCCTTAGGCTATTTTGGAGGAACATACAAGGTGTATGACCCGATAGATACCCACTATGTATGGCAAGAGACCAGGAACAGGAGATATTTCGGTCCTGTGAAAGCAGACATCACCCTAGCATTCCAGATAGGCAAGAACTATAGAACGGAGAAAGGAGGCATGAAATGACGAATATCAATCCTTCCAAAATCATCTTGAAAGTAAGGACGGCGATGTGGTACCTCTTCTTCCAGACCATAGGAATCTGGCTACTCAGCAGTTGCGAGCAGAAAGATCTATGTTATGACCACAACCATGCCTCCAACGTAAAAGTCACTTTCGATTGGGAGCAATACCCAAATGCCAACCCAGCATCCATGTGCTTTTACCTTTTCCCAAGGGAAGAAGGCGAAAGGACTCTCAAAAGGGAATTCATCGGAAAAAACGGCGGCATAGCCCAAGCCCTAGTTGGCGTAAGTTACACGGCATTGGGATTCAATTCCGATGCTAGAAACACAAGTTTTCGCTATAATATCAGCACAAACAGCATTGAGGCAAGCTCCAAGGATGCCGGGGCTATAGATAGAATCGGAATATCAGCCAGTCTTTTGCCAAGAGCAAAGGGAACCGAGGGAGAAAGAATGTCGATGGAAGCCGACAGCATCTATTCCAGTGCTTCTGAGAAAGACATTCTAATATCACTGGAAGAGAACGACAGAGGTGACACATGTAAGATAACGCTTAGTCCAAAGCGAAGATTTTGCACCTATAGGTTGAAGATAATGAACATCGATAACCAGCAAAACCTCTCATCCTCCATTGCCGGTTCCATCTCAGACCTTGCTGGAGGCATCAACCTTTCCACTGGAGAAAAGACAGCGGCAAAGGTCACCATTCCATTTGCGGTTGGCACAACAAACGAAAGCACTTTGGAAGGACAGCTTCGATGCTATGGGAACAGCCCATCAGAGGATGCCGCCAACTATTTGGTTATATATACCGTGTTAAAGGATGGCACAAAGTGGTGCTACATCTATGATGTTACCAAGCAAATCAAGGAAGCCCCCAACCCTTATGAGGTAGAAATCGTTCTGGACAAACTCCCTGTGCCAACCAATATAGGCGGCAATAGCGGTTTTACCCCAGGCGTTAGCGACTGGAACATCATAGAGATACCAATCGTTATGTAATATTCATAAACAAGATATAAGTATTATTCATTCAAAAATTTAAATTTATGTTCAAAAAAAGTATGTTTTGCGTAGCCTTAGCCTCTTTGGTATTGGCTACATCGTGCTCACAGGATGACTTGCAGACAGCCAAGTTCTCCCAAAACCCGATTAATCTTAACGCTGGATTAGGCAGTCAGCCTATTTCTAGTAAAGCAGTAAAATCTCGTGCAGTAGAGACCACCATCACCAACCTCGGTTCGTTCACCATGAACGCATTCCAAGATGGTGAGACCAACTACATGAAAGATGTGAAATACACCTCTACCGATGGTAGCGTATGGAACACCGACGCTGGTACATTCTACTGGCCAGTGGAGGGCAACTTACACTTCTATGCGTATGCACCAGAGCAGCCAGGACAGGCAGGAACATTCAAGTTGGACAAAGATGCCCAGACACTCACCGACTTCGTTCCAAACACAGCCGCTGCCGACCAGAAGGATTTCGTGTATGCAAAATCAACAGGCAACAACAAAGCCAATGGAACGACAGGTATAGATATTGATTTCCAGCAAGACAGAGAGAAAACAGCAGATAGACACATTGCTGTCACGTTCCAAGCAAGGGAGCAAGGAAATGTTTCTCGGTTTCATGGAATTGGCAGAGAAACATCTTGCCGACCCAAATTCACCGCTGAGGAACGAAGAATGTTACATTCCCTTCTTGGAGTATGCGATAAAAGAAGGGAAAATTGACGAAGCCTACAAGGAACGTTACAGTTTCCAACTACGTAACGCCCTGAAGAACAGAGTTGGCACAATAGCCAACGATTTCACATATATAACAAGAGAAGGAACAACAGGCACATTAAAGAGCATAAAAGCCAACTACACGCTCATTTATTTCAACAATCCCGATTGTCACGATTGTAAACGAGTGTATAACATCCTAGCAGGAGATAGCCCCACCCTCGCCCACCTGGTGGCTAGAGGAGAACTAGCAATCCTTGCCCTTTATCCAGATGAGTCTCTAACCTCTTGGAACAAGAACAAGGGAATATACCCTTATAACTGGATAGTGGCAAGATATGCAAGGGACATCGACCGAGAAAGGTATAACATTCCAGCCATTCCTAGTACCTATCTCTTGGACAAAAACAAGAAAGTTATATATAAGGATGCCATTATCGAGGCTGTAGAGAGCTATCTAAGACATAAATACAAGCTATAAGAAATTACATTCATATCAAGAAAAGAACAAAACAATAGTAAAAATTTAAACTTGAATTGGCTCATTCTTCTCTGTGAAGAGCGGAATGAGTCTTTAATTATACGATAAGCGAATTATCAGAAACCTACCATATAACAGGCATATGGAACATTAAAAATTAAATGACATGAATAAAAAGAAAACAAAAATAATCCATGTCCACTTCTTCAGTGGACACAAGAACTACTATTTTGGGAGTGTGACCGCCATCTTCAAGATGTTCACATCCAAGGAAATAGACTGCACGGAAGCCTATCTTCGTCATCAGCTCACGGAGGAAGGCAATCATTACATCAACGCCCAGGTCTTGATAATAAGGTCTGTGCTACATAGATAAAACGGATGGCTTCCACACACAAAGGTAGAAGCCATCCGTTTTTACCTTACCACAAGGCAACCTTTCCAATACCAGGCATACTAAAATACGCAGAAATATTCATTGCCTTAAAAACTCTAGCCATTGTAGAGAATGAAAGATTTGCCCCCCTTTCCATCCGTGAGACTTGAGATTTTTTCACTCCAATCAAATTACCAAGTTGTTCTTGGGTCAAGTGTCTCTCTTCCCTTGCTTTCTTGATAGCTTCCCCCATCAAGAATGTTTTCAAATCAGCATCCAATTTGTCTCTTCTTGGTGTACCTTTCTTACCAATGACGCTATCCATCATTTCATCATGAGTATAAAGTTTCATCTGTTCCATACTTATTTATTATTAAAATATTCCTTTCTAATTTCTTCTGCCTTTAATATCTCTTTGAGAGGAGTTTTCTGTGTCTTTTTAACAATGCCGTGAGTGGCTACCACGAACGCCTCTTTATCCTTATCCCAAAATGCAAAAAGACGATATGCCTTCTTATTATACAGAGTTCGAAACTCCCAGATTTCTGAATTTTCAAGTTTCTTGAATAGCTCTTTATCTGTATAAAACCTACATTTATTGATATTAAAAGCTATTTTATCTTGAACCTTAGAATCAAGAGATTGCAAAAAGCTCATAGCTTCCTCTGTATAGAGAATTGTAAATTTTGGCTTTTCTTTCATGTGACATTATTTTTTTGCAAAGTTAGGAAAAAGTTCTAATATCTGTAAACTTTTTCCTAACTTTCTTGTTATATACACGAAAATTTAACACTTAGTAACAGTAAAAATAGCTCTTCTCAAATTTTAGGTTACTTTTTCAATCTCAGCCAAACAGCCTCATAGACAGAATCAATAGTGGCAGAAATCACGTTATCGGAGATTTCGAGTTTTTGCCAATCCTCATCCACCTCTCCCTCGGTGTTTCTCCCTTTGTATAGAAGAGCCTCCCCATCGAGTTTTATCTTGGTGACCTGAACCTCTTCCATCGTAGTGTCACCATAGAAATATCTTATGAGCCAAGCCGCTCCAAAGACATTTTCCTTGTGAAGGAGGTCTATTTCCTCCACCTCCGCCTCTTTCATCAAATCAACGATAGCCCTTTTGCAGTTATTATGCAAATGAAGTCTCTGTGCAGTAAAATCTATGTATTCCATATTTTGTTACGTTATGGAGAGGTGGTTAGCCTCTCCGTTACCTTAATTATTATGCCACAAGCTCATATTCGTGGAAGTAGATGTAATCATCCCCCTCGTAGTGGTCATCGTTCCACTTGTCTATTTCCTCCAAAGTGACGGTTTCCACCCCCATTCTTCGGGCTACATAGGAAAGTGCTTGTTCCTTCGTGTCGAAGTATTCCCACTCGTCAGCCCCATCCACGCAAGAGTCAACCAAGAAACGATAGTCGAAGAATCGTCCTTCCTTGTCGTTGGTGGCATAAACCTCCCCACCTTCCTCTTCCACGATGAAGTAAACCTTCATTCCCTCGAAATGTTTTTCAAGGATGTGTCGGAAGTCTGTAGCACCCCAAGCCTCCTCAGCCTCGATGCTTAGGACATCATCCTCCAGTTCACAAGTCTGGATGAATCCACGGAGATAATACCCTTTGGTGTTCTCTCCCAGTTCCAGGGCAACATTACCCTCCCAATCCTTGGAAGCGTTGTCTTCCATTACAGGACGCTTGCCGTCCATAAACTCGTTAATCAACTCATTCAGAGTTTTCAAGTCCTCTTGCTTACCCTCAATTCGGTAGCTTGTACTAATTTGCCCAATTTGCCATAATCATTCTATTTTATTGGGTCAACATAAATGAATTTATACTTCGGATTTCTGGAATCCTCTAGCCTTTACAGCTTTTCGTTCCGTTCGATCCGATATTTTTTTTATCATACCCCGGCGTGTCCGTCGTCCCCTGTAGCCTTTTTACGTGCAGAAAGGATGGCAGCCCAGCGAAGTCAGAACGCCAAGGAATTTGGTAGAAACTTTTCTGGAATACCCAAATATGCAATATTTGCGGAAGGCTTCCAGAAAAGTTTTAGCCAAATAAGGAGTCCTCTCCTGGTACTTGGCATCTGGCAGGGCTGCCATAACTTTGCACAGGAAAAAGCAAGGGGGACATCGAGCAACGCCGCTACCGCTTCAATAAAAAAGTGAGGTCGAACAAAAGGGGCGAAAATAAAAAATTAGATACAAGAAAATACAAGCTAGCTATAACTTATTGATTATCAGCAAAGAGAAAGAGAGTTATTAGAAAAAAAATATGTTAAATAAAAAGGTATATCGTGATTTTCGCGCCTATATTGCAAAAAAGTAGTTCCTTTGCACCCGAATTTTTAACAAAACAAAATCAAGACAATGGGAGCATTTTGGATATTCGCAGCAATATTGACATTTGTCTATATCGTCTATTATGCCGTTATAATGGCCATGGACACTGTAGGCGACAAAGGTAAGAAAAAGAAAGACGTAGAGGTGTTTGCCGTTGGCAATTCCTCACAAGAAGCGTTTGTCGAGGAACCAACCTTCATCAAGGAAAAGGAAGCCTTGCCAGACACCTCTTCGGCGAAACAAGAAACCACCCCATCGGAAGCCACCGTCCAAGAGTCTTCCATCTCGCCAGAGGAAAGCGGCGAGGACATAGCCTCCAAGATTATGGCAACGGAAGACTCCGAGCTATATGCCAAGGCTGTGGCAGCCAAGGTTGAGATGGTGAAGGTAGTTGCCGAGAGCGAGGATGAGATAGCAGCCGCAGACTATGACGACAAACGCCTAGCCTTGTTGGTTGCCGAAGGCGATGATATGGCAGAAAGGATGAGCATATGAGAAAGATAATGAAGAAAAGGTATTTTCTAGCCTTTCTATTCACGGCAATATGCCTTACGGCCTCCGCCTCCTGTGGTACAACCGATTACAGCGGAAGCTCAGGAAAGCTCTATGACATGGTAGTATATGTCGTTGCCATGTGCAGTTTGACTGTTCAGCTACTATATGCCATTGCAGCCGTCCTGTCCATCTACAGTGCTACCAGCATCTACATCAAGTTGCAAGCAGGAGAGGAAGGCTTCACCAAGAGTGTGATGGTGCTTGTAGGCAGTTGCCTCTTCATGATAGGTGCAACCATCGTGATGCCAGCATTCTTCGGATTCAACTTTGGTTAAATAGAATTATCAATAATAACAATCAAAATAAAAAAGTATTTATGAAAATTAGCATTTTGAAAAACGCAGTAAGCGCAAAGGACTTTGTGTGCTCTGCAACCAAGGGCACAAAGGCTCCAGTTGGCAACCCAAGAGTAGCCATGGTGTTCACTCTCCTCTTTGTCTTTACCCTGGGAATGTTTGCCCAGAACACCACAGTTGACTTTTCGGCAGGAACAACAGCCTTGGAATCGGTGACCACCGAGATTGCCAAGTATGTTCCAGTAGTGGTGAAGCTCTGCTATGCCATTGCAGGTGTCGTTGCCGTGGTTGGAGCCATCTCCATCTACATTGCCATGAACAATGAGGAGAACGACATCAAGAAGAAGATTATGATGACCGTGGGCGCATGTATCTTCCTTGTGGCAGCTGCCAAGGCATTGCCATTATTCTTTGGTGTAACCAACTAATCGTCATCAATAAATTATGGCAAATGAGAGTCAAGAGCAATATCCTGACTATCCAGTATTCAAGGGACTCCAAAAGCCCCTTGAATTTATGGGTTTAAGGGGTAGGTACATATATTGGGCTGCAGGAACCGTTGGAGGAGGCATTTTAAGTTTTCTCATCGGTTACGTTGCCTTCGGTTTTCTAGTAGGCCTTGTCTTGATTACATCCATCGTAGGCTTTGGAGGAGCGATGATATTCATCAAGCAGCACAAGGGCTTGCATTCCAAGCACTCCCCTGTGGGTGTTTTCATCCTTGCCCATCTTGCGGAACATCAGAAAAGATGAGCAAGTTTATCATTTAATAAATTCATAGATATGATTTTACTTTTCGTTTCGGTCGTTTTCATTTCCATCCTCGTAGGTATGGCTATTTCCGTAGGTGCGTTCGGCACTGGAGGAAAGAGAGCCAAGATCTTCGAGGATATTTATTTCAGCATAGAGGAAGTGGATGGCATCGGCGTGGTATATACCAAGAAAGGCGACTACTCCGCCGTTCTGAAGATGGAGAATCCAGTAAGGAAATATTCCGCCGACACCGATAGCTATTACGAGTTCACATCACTCATGGCGTCAGTGATGCAAGTGCTTGGAGATGGCTATGCCATCCACAAGCAAGACATCTTTGTGCGCAAGCAGTTCGACATGAGCAGCATCAAGGGCAAGAACAAGGATGCCAAGAAGCGTTTCCTCTCAGATGCCTACTTCCGCTTTTTCAACGGAAGAAGCTACACAGAGGCAACCACCTATCTCACCATTACCCAGAAGGGCAAGAGCGGCGGCCTGAAAGCCTACGACAACAACAAGTGGAGAGATTTCAACGTAAAGATACAGAAAGTAGCCGACCGATTGAAGAGTGGTGGAATCACATGCCGCTTCCTTGGCGCAAGGGAGTGTCAGGAGTTTGCCGACCGCTTCTTTGCCGTTGACTTCAAGAATCCTACCACAGGCATGACCGACTTCAAGGTTGACAGTGAAGAAATCGGCATGGGCGACCAACATGTAAAAGTATATAGCCTGCTGGATGTTGACAACGTAGGTTTGCCAGGCATGATACGCCCCTACAGCGACACCGTGGTGAACAACTCGGTGATGCCAGAGGACTTGCTGTCGGAGCTAGACCATATTCCAGGTGTAGATACTGTCATTTACAACCAAGTCATCTTCTTCCCGAACCAAAAGAGGGAGATGGCAAAGCTAGACAAAAAGAAGAACCGTCACGCTTCCATTCCAAACCCATCCAACCTGATAGCCGTAGAGGACATAAAGGCAGTTCAAGACGAGGTGGCAAGAAATGGCAAGCAACTCGTATATGCACACTACAACCTGGTGATAAAGATAGAGGCAGACAAGGACTTCCAGAAAGTCACCAACAACCTAGAGAACATCTTTGCCAAGTATAGCATCCATATCTCCAAGAGAGCCTACAACCAGCTGGAGCTGTTTGTAGCGAGCTTCCCTGGCAACTGTTTCCGTCTCAACCAAGACTACGACCAGTTCCTCACCATCTCGGAGGCCGCGTTGTGCCTGATGTACAAGGAACACCAGGCGAAGGGCGACAACTCCCCCTTGAAGTGTTACTATACCGACCGCCAAGGAGTGCCAATGCCAATAGACACGACAGGTAAGGAAGGAAAGGTGAAATACACCAACAACAGTAACTTCTTCGTCCTAGGTCCTTCGGGAAGTGGCAAGAGCTTCTTCATGAACACCGTGATGCGCCAGTATTACGAGCAAGACACGGACATCGTGATAGTAGATACAGGAGATAGTTACGAAGGCTTGTGCAGTTACTTCGAGGGCACCTATATTTCCTATAGCAAGGAAAAGCCAATCTCCATGAACCCTTTCAAGATTACCAAGCTGGAGTATGACCAGAACTTTGGCGAGAAGAAGAACTTCCTGAAGAGTCTCATCTTCCAGATATTCAAGGGTGCGGAGATGCCGTCCAAGATAGAGGACACCATCATCAACCAAACCATCGTGGAGTATTTCGAAGCCTACTTCAATCCGTTCGAAGGCTTTACCGACGAAGAGCGGCAGAAGATGAAGGACACCCTCCTTCTCCAAGACAAGACCAACGGCAAGTATGAGGAATACGAACAAGAGTTGGAAGAGAAATATGGAGAGGACTTCGACTTTGATTCAGCCACGTCAGATTCCAAAGAAGGCAAAGACCTCACCAGACAGCAACGCCTGAAAGGGAAGTTGCAAGCAGTCATCGATGACGCAGCATCCACCGAAGGTGAAAAAGAGAATGCCAAGAAGAAACTGATGCTTCTCACCCCGGAGGTGATAGAAAACAACTATCTCATGCGCATCGAGCGCAAGCTGGAAAAGATAGAAAGGCAAAAGAAAAAGCTGAAAGTAAAGGAACTGTCCTTCAACACCTACTATGAGTTTGCCTTGGAGCGCATTCCTCAGATACTGCACCAACAACATATCGAGTTCAACATCAATGACTTCGCCGCCATCCTCAAACCTTTCTACAAGGGAGGAGAGCAAGAGTATATCCTGAACAATGACTTGGACAGCAGCCTGTTTGATGAGAAGTTCATCGTTTTCGAGATAGACAAGGTCAAGGACGATCCAGTTCTCTTCCCTATCATCGTGCTCATCATCATGGATGTGTTCACCCAGAAGATGAGAATCAAGAAAGGCAGAAAATGCTTGGTCATCGAGGAAGCATGGAAAGCCATCGCCACCCCAGTGATGGCCAACTATATAAAATACCTCTACAAAACCGCCAGAAAGCACTGGGCGATGGTTGGTGTTGTGACACAGGAGATACAAGATATCACCTCCTCCCCTATCGTGAAGGAAGCCATCATCAACAACTCCGACGTGTTCATGTTGCTAGATCAAAGCAAGTTCAAGGACAAGTTCGATGACATCAAGGCCACCCTCGCCCTCACCGACAACGACTGCAAGAAAATCTTCACCATCAACCGTCTGGACAACAAGGAAGGCAGAAGCCCATTCAAGGAAGTATTCCTGAAGAGAGGGCAGAACGGCGAGGTTCTTGGAGTGGAGGAGCCACCGGAGTGCTACATGGCCTATACCACGGAGAAAGCCGAGAAGGAAGCCTTGAAGCTCTACAAGAAGCTCATGGCCACCGACTACCAACATGCCATCGAGCAGTTTGTGAGCGACTGGCACAACAGCGGCATCAAGAAGAGCCTGGAGTTCTCCCAGAAAGTACTGAAGGAAAAGAAAGTGTTTTACTACAAGAACAAGCAATGAAAACCATGCGTAGATTAAGTGCCATAATAACTATGCTGTTGCTAGCCACCTTGCCGATATTCTCCCTGTCCTATCATGCGGTGAACGTTGACAAGGTGACGGCTGCAGCCATGACCGCAGCTTACGCTTCGGAGGCAGAGATGGAGGCGATGAACACCAGCAACCTGCAAAAGATCGTTGACCATTATAAGAGTGCCACCGTAGCCACTGCGGGAATTTTACTATCAAAGAAGAAGGACAGGGATGCCATGCGTAACCCTGGCCTTTTTGCGTCTGAGGAAAACTACTATTACAAGCGCATCCTCAACCTCGTGAAGGACGGTATCATGCCAAAGTTGATAACCGTAGCCTCCAAGATGGTGAAGCAACCCCAAAATGCCATCTACTGGGGGCCTTACCTGTTCAAGACCACCGAGAACGTGGAACAGCTTTGCAAGCAGTTCGAGCTAGTTTGCACCAATGGCAAGCTTAGTTTCAAGGATGTGACGTTCCTCCTTATCAACGATGACCTGCGAAAGATATTCGACCTAGCACAGATGGGTGCAAACACCAACTGGGGCGATCTGTTGGACAAACTTGGAGACTTTGGCGACGGACTCACGAAAGAGGACATACAGGAAGACTTCAAGAACCTTGGTAGCCTCTTGGCCTCCATTGGTGGAAACACCATCGACAGCAACTTGCAAGAAGGAAGCAAGATAGGCAGGATTTTCCACATGAAGCCCAAGGAGATTGCAGACCTCTACAAGAACTTCAAGGAGCAATACGACAAATACAAGGAAGCAGGAAACGTGGAGAACATCCTGATGCAAGTAATCCAGACCGCCGATGCCGACGGCGTGGCCAGACTTTTCAAGGTTGACGACTACAACATCACAGGCTATATCAGCAACTACATCAAGGAGATGCAGGGACAATATTACACCCAAAGATGGTACATAGCCCAGGTGAACAGTGGCTCGCAAGTCCTCGCCACCTACAAGCCGTCCCCACCTACCAACACCAACAACAACTACAACTGGCCAGGATGGACATTCAAGTGCAATTCCCAAAAGAAGACAGCCCCACCCTATCCAACCCTCACCACCTCGGAATACAATCAGTTAAAGAGCGCAGCCGAGAGTGAGACAGGATGGAATGCGACTAAAAAAGCTGATTACGAGAAAAAGAATCCAGGACATACCATAACCCTCAGCTATCAGACCGTTTCCTATAATTACATCTGGGACAAGAGCGGAGGAACCTTTTCGCATTCCAAGCACGAAAGAGGTAAGCATTTCTGCGTATATATGACAGTTACGGACACTTGGAACATCAAGGATGAGGTGTATGAGGAAATCTTTGATTCCCAGACCATGAACCTGGAAATCTTCAAGAAGAAGATGGAATCTCGCTTGAAATACTACCAAGACCAAGAGGCCGACAAGGAAGGCAGCACCCTCTCCTATAAGCTGTGCTCCGACCCACCAAGATACTATGCCATGGCCGATGAGAAGAAGATGGAAGGCTGCAACTCCGTAAGTTTCACAGCCACCTGTGACGGAGGAGCATCCCTAGGAGAAGGCAGCTTCAACTGGAAGGAGAATGGCAAGCAAGGCAGTTCCCTCAATGAGAAGTCAAAGGAGTTTGCCATGCGCAGCACCCCGGACTCAGAAAATAACAATGTGGATGACCTTCTCACCAAGCAAAAGGAGTATGAGGCACAGATTTCCACCTTGAAGCAACAGATTTCCAGCAACGACAAGAAGCAGCAAGAGCTAATAAAGCAAATTCAGCAAGCCCAGTCGTTGGGCAACCAGGACAAGGTGAAGAGCTTGCGCAGCCAATATGATTCCATCACCAATGAGACGGCAAGCTTGAAGCAACAGCTCAACAATACACAGAAATTCCTCAACGAGTTGAACAACAATGTAAACGAGTATTACGAAGACCTTGCCGACAACTTGGACGGTCCCTACAGAATACCATCCAACATGAAGGAATTGGAAGGCATGTACCAGCTGCAATGGACAGACGATGGCAACTGGGTGGAAGGCAGCAGCCAATATATCTTCGTAAGACATGGTTATTGTCCGTCGGTGAAGTCAACGGTGACCTATACAGCCACCCTCACCTTGCAACAGAAGCCAAAGTATTTCCTTGGAATCAGAATCCATCGAGCCATATTGTCCGTGGATTTCAAGCTCACAAGCGAGTATTCCAGCGACAATGTTGTGGCAGTCATCAAGCTAGACATGAGCAAGAGCGAGAAAGAAAGAGCCGACGAGGTGAATGCCAAGCTGAAGGAATTGATGGAAGACATGCCCAACTGCAGCATCAACATCAAGTACAACTATGCTTCAAAAGCTGATGATGACGAAGACGAAGACGGCATCCATCTGCTATGGGCTAGCGACCGCCTGGATGTAGCAAGAGAAGTTGACTACCAGCTCACTTCCATCTACTCACAGCTTGTCATCTTGGAGAAAGTGATGCAAGACAGAGAAACCATCCTCGACTTCCTGAAGCACAAGATATTCGATGTAGTGAGCAGGGCATCCAGAGGAGCCATCGCCGAGTATGCACTTACAAGATGGGAAGATGCAAGTATGGCGGCAATGAAGAAACAGGCAGGAGTAGAGGACAAGAAAGAGAATACCCCATCCACACAAAAGTCTGACAAAAACGTTTAAGGTCACAATTTGTGATTTTGAAAATGAATATAAATATGGTAGATACAACAGAAAAGATAGAGAACAGCGAACTGGTCACAAATCGTGATCAGTTGGTTGTCGTGGATAACATAGAGTCTCTAATAAAAGTTATTAGAGGACAACAAGTTATGCTTGATAAAGATTTAGCAATGCTATATGGGGTAGAAGCTAAAGTTCTCAATCAGGCTGTTAAACGCAATGTTGAACGCTTTCCTGATGATTTTCGGTTTCAATTGACAAAGGAAGAATGTTTAAGGTCACAAATTGTGACCTTAAACGAAAAACAAGGTCAACATCTCAAATATATGCCGTATGCTTTCACTGAACAAGGTGTGGCAATGCTTAGTAGTGTTCTCCGTTCAAAAACAGCCATTGAGGTCAATATACAAATCATGCGAGCCTTTGTTTCCATGCGTCACTTCATGGTGAATAATGCTTCTGTGTTCAGCCGCTTGGAAACAATAGAATATCACCAGTTGGAAATTTTACAGCATCAACAAGATACAGACAAACACTTGCAAGAATCCGACAAGCGTATAGAAGAAGTGTTCCGTAGATTGGATGAGGGTAACGCAAAACCGAAGCAAGGTGTGTTCTACAATGGGCAAGTTTATGATGCCTATACTTTCGTGTCCGACTTGATTAAGAGTGCGAAGAAACGTATTGTCCTTATCGACAACTATGTTGACGAGACTGTACTGACATTGCTCGATAAAAGAGATAATAACGTGTCTGCAATCATCTACACTCAGCTGATAAGCCGTCAGTTCCAACTCGACATAGACCGCCATAATGCTCAATATGCACCGATTGATGTTGAGACATTCCGTTTGTCGCATGACCGCTTCCTTTGTATAGACGATGATGTATATCACATTGGAGCCTCCATCAAAGACTTAGGTAAAAAGTGGTTTGCCTTTTCCAAGTTAGACATACTATCCCCAGATATGCTCATTGAAAAAATAAAAAGTAACAATTAAAAACGAACGGTATGAGAAAAAAGAACCATAGGTACTATACCTATTATATAATAGTGGCATTATTGGCATTGCTCCCGATGAAGGGGCACGCCCAGTTTGGCATCAACGACATACCATCCATGGAAGCGATGATTTCCAACCACAAGGCAGTAAGGACAGCCTTGGAGGTAAGAATGATAGCTGAGCTAGGAGTAGAACAGGTACATGAAGGCTCGCAGAAAAGCATCGAGGAATATCAGGAATCCAGCAAGAGACTTGACAAATACAAACGCTGCTTTGACATCATCGACCTCATTCTTAATGGAACAGCCACGGCTTTTCATGGAGTAAGAACCTATCAAAGCTGCAGTAGCAACATCAAGAGCTACCTACAGCTTCTGAACGAGTATGAGGAAAAGATACTCTTGAAGGGCAAGATATGGTCATCGGACACCATCATCTATACAACAAGCAAGCAAACCATAGAGGATATAAAAAGTTCCGCTTCCAGCATCTATAAATCCTATATAGATTTGTCAGCCTACCTCACAGGAACGGCAGAGTGCAAGACAGAATCCATGATGCTCTGCTTGCAATGTATCAATGAGAACATGGATGCCATTGACGCATCTGTCAGGAACGCCTACCTAACCCTTTGGAGCTATATGACCATTCGCCTGGGGTTCTGGAAGAAAGAGATATTCAGAGCCAAGACCATCAGGGAGATGGCGTTGGAGGCATACGACACATGGAAGAAATCCCAGTATATTGCCTACAACAACCTTCAAAACCCTTCCACCGAGAAACATAAGGCATTGGGAGGAGGGGGCATTCTCGGCGGCAGGTCAAGAGAAGACATTTAGTTCCAATGGATAAAAGGCATATATAAGTATAGGCTTATATAAAACAATAAAGAAACAGACATATAAGTATATAAAAATATAATTATATTAAGCAATAATCAATGAAACATATAAGAATTTTATTTTCATTAGTGGCAATGTTATTCATCTCCACGACATCAAGAGCGCAAGGAGCCGAGGTTACCTATATTCATGAAGATGACATCATGAATCAGTTTACAGTAATGGAAACTGGTGCTGGCAGTCTTAAACCAAGAGAATACTATCAACTTATGCACAAGAGTTACCAAAAAACAGCAGCAGCCACCAACAAGTTGAGTTTTCGCTTGGAAAATCAAGTATTGACCAACAAGGAAGTCCCTTTGGCAGAGAAAGTGGATTCCGACTTGGTAAAGAGAGAGAAGGTAGAAGCCACCAACATCGCCACAAGAATGCCAGGTGCGGGCGATGTCGCCTGGATGATGGAAAAGGGAAAGATAGAGAGCAAGATGAACACCTTCGAAAGCAACATCAACAAGATAGTAAGCTATGGAGGCAGCAGCGATGACTATAAGAACTGGAAAGACATCTACAATTGTCTCGACTGTGCCATCAAGCTCATCAGAAAGTCCTATCTAGACCTAGGCAGTCGAAAGAAGGAATATTTGGCCATCTACCAAGACATAGTGAAGCGCAACCTCTCCCTCACAGGGCAACTAAGATATTGGAAAAGTCTAAAGACTGTCAAACAAGCCCAGCAGAAAGCAACGAAAATAGACAGGCAATCAAGCAATACGGTGATAGCAAACAATGCCATGCGAAGATGGCAGAACGCCATGGCCGTGGATGGTTTCTCCAAATAAGCAAACAAATACACCTATATTCGAATAATTATATAACCATATAAAAATATAATTATATAAGAAAATCCTTAATTCCGCAACACTATAATTTAATATTTTTTATAAGCACCTGAGC
>ENA-ORSL01001841-ORSL01001841.1-human-gut-metagenome-genome-assembly--contig:-NODE-1841-length-16680-cov-4.031398_pt1 | contig 16680 bp, 19 predicted proteins | sample MGYA00242190_ERZ509157 | MGnify/ENA primary metagenome ERZ509157 (study PRJEB26280, sample SAMEA2338664) | human gut metagenome | biome: human gut; feature: human-associated habitat; material: faeces...
ATGCAGATGTAATAAGTAGTTCAGGAGAATTAGAAATAAAAGTAGCAGACAAGTTATTAAAAATAGAATCAAATGAAGAAGGAGAAATCCAAACAAAAGAAATAATATATGATGGATTAACAAGGAAAGAATTTGAAGAAATAAAAGAAAAAGTAAAAGTAGGTGGCTATGTAAATTACACACCAACATCAGCAACAATACAAACAGATCCAAGCAAAACAGGATATGGAGCAAAAGAAACATTAACGACAGATACAAGTGCAAAATGGAGAATACTAAGCATAGATGAAGATACGGGAAAAGTGTTAATAACAACACAAGATTCAGTAAATAAAGTAACCTTGCAAGGTGCAACAGGTTATTTATTTGGTGCAAATGAATTACATAGATTATGTGAAAAATTATATTCAAATACATCAAAAAATTTAGCTGCAAAAAGTATGACAATAGAGGATTTGAACAAAGCTTGCAACTATACAGCACAAGAAAGCAACATTAGGTACGCATGGTATCCTGCAGATGCAACAGATGAAGAATTAAAACCTGTAACAGCGGGAGGAAAATTGTACACAGCCAGAAGACATACATCATCATTAGCAGTTGGGATAAATAGACCAAGATTTTATACATGGGATGACGAAAATGGTATTAGACATATGGCAACAAACGAAAATGCATATAATGACAAAATAGGTAAAACAACGCCAATATTGACGTCATTGCCTATAGAAAGCTATTATACATATAATCCGGGATTAAATAAGCCATTAATAAACGATATCCTAGGTGGAAACGAATCAAATAAGGGATGGATGGCATCAGCTTACGATGGAATTGATTTAAATACACAATATGCCTATTTTGTTATGCGTTATGCATATTCAGGTCTTGTACATGGTAGTTATTTATATGATTCTGCAGGCTTTGAAGGCAATCATACATATGGTCTTCGTCCAGTTGTTTCATTTAATATAAATCGTCTTAATATATCTGACACAACTAAAACTGGTTCAGAATCAGCATCATGGGAGATTAAATAGTTTTGAATTTGAAGTAATTACAAATGAGAATATATTTATAATATTAAATAAGATTAAAAATTGAAAAAATGATTAGATAAAACGAACAGAATCCGAATTGTTAGACAAAATGTAACTACTACATTAGTAAGTATGGTACATTGTAAAATTTAACAATAAGGGTTCATTTTTTTGATTGAAAAATATGCGAACGTATGTTAGAATATATTTTGAATGTGTATGTAAATTACTGATTTGGAGGGTAATATGTTAGACTATATAGAAATAAGGGGAGCAAGAGTTAATAACTTAAAAAATATAAATGTGAAGATTCCTAGAGATAAGCTTGTTGTGGTTACTGGATTAAGTGGCTCTGGTAAGTCATCACTTGCGTTTGATACAATTTATGCCGAGGGACAACGTAGATATGTGGAGAGTTTGTCATCTTATGCAAGACAATTCTTGGGTATAATGGAGAAACCAGATGTTGATTATATTGAAGGACTTTCTCCTGCAATATCGATAGATCAAAAAACTACTTCTAAAAATCCACGTTCTACTGTTGGAACTGTTACTGAAATATACGATTATTTGAGGCTTATGTATGCTAGAATTGGTGTGCCACATTGTCCTAAATGTGGTAAGGAGATTAAACAACAATCAATTGACCAGATAATTGATGCTATTATGGATTTGGGTGAAGGTACTAAAATTCAGATACTTGCACCAGTTGTAAGAGGTAAAAAGGGCGAGTATACAAAATTGATAGAAGATGCTAAGAAGGATGGTTTTGTAAGAGTTAGAGTTGACGGAACAACTTATGATTTGAGTGAAGATGAAATAGAAATAAGTAAAACTAAAAAACATAATATTGAAATTGTTGTTGATAGAATTATTGTGAAAGAAAGTGCAAGAAATAGGATTAGTGATTCTGTTGAAACAGCATTGAAACATGCAAATAAACTTGTATTAATAGATGTAATTGACGGAAAAGAAATTTTATTTTCACAGAATTATTCTTGTCCAGATTGTAATATAAGTATAGAAGATTTATCACCAAGATTGTTTTCTTTTAACAATCCTTTTGGTGCTTGCCCAACATGTAGTGGACTTGGCGTGTTACTAAAAATGGATGAAGATTTGATTGTGCCAGATAGAAATATATCGCTATTAGACGGTGGATTAAAAGGCATGGGGTGGAACCAAACAAAAGAGAATAACATGGGGGTAATGTATTTAAAGGCTTTGGGTGAGCATTACCATGTTGATGTTTCAAAACCAATTAAAGACTTACCAAAAGATTTTATGGATAAAGTTTTATATGGTACTGGTGATGAAAAGTTAGACTTTAGATATGAAAGTTCTACTGGCGTTAGAAACTTTACCGCACCTTTTGAAGGCGTAATCAATACTATGGAAAGAAGATACAGAGAAACGTCTTCAAATGGCATGAGAGAATTTTATGAGATGTATATGACAGAATCACACTGTTATGAATGTAACGGTGCAAGGCTTAACAAATCTGCACTTGCTGTTACTGTTGGTGGGAAAAATATATATGAACTTACATCTATGTCTGTTACAGAAATTAAAAAGTTTATTGAAAATTTAAAACTTACAGAAAAGGAAAAGATAATTGCACAACAGATTGTTAAAGAGTTAAATGCAAGGTTGCAATTCTTAATTGATGTTGGTCTTGAGTATTTAACCTTATCTAGAAATGCTGGAACATTATCTGGTGGTGAAGCTCAAAGAATTAGGCTTGCAACTCAAATTGGTTCTGGGCTTATGGGGGTTTTATATATACTTGATGAACCAAGTATTGGACTTCATCAAAGAGATAATGAAAAGCTTATTGCAACGCTAAAAAAATTGAGAGATTTGGGAAATACTTTAATAGTTGTAGAACATGATGAAGATACAATGTATGCTGCGGATCATATTATAGATATTGGACCGGGTGCGGGTGTGCATGGTGGAAATGTTGTGGCTGAAGGAACTGCAGAAGAATTAAAGAAAAATCCTAATTCAATTACAGGAAAATATTTAAGTGGAGAATTGAAGATCCTAGTTCCTGAGAAAAGAAGAAAGGGAAACAAAAAATATCTTGAAGTAATTGGTGCTGCAGAAAATAATTTAAAGAACATTGATGTAAAAATACCACTTGGCAAAATGGTTGCAATAACCGGTGTTTCTGGTTCTGGTAAGTCATCACTTATTAATGGAGTATTATACAAAAAGCTTGCAAATGAATTAAATAGAGCAAATCTAAAACAAGGAAAATATAAAGAAATAAAAGGAATTGAAAACCTAGACAAAGTAATTGCAATAGACCAATCACCAATAGGTAGAACACCACGTTCAAATCCAGCAACATACATTGGTGTGTTTGATTTGATAAGAGATTTATTTGCAGAAACAAATGAAGCTAAAATGAGAGGATATTCGAAAGGAAGATTTAGTTTTAATGTTGAAGGAGGAAGATGCGAATCTTGCGAAGGCGAAGGCATTGTAAAAATAGAAATGCACTTTTTATCTGATGTATATGTTCCTTGTGATGTTTGTGGAGGAAAGAGATATAATAGAGAAACTCTAGAAGTTAAATATAAAGGCAAAAATATTTATGATGTCTTAAATATGACCGTTGAAGAGGCTTTGGATTTCTTTACAAATGTACCTAAAATTAAAAATAAAATTCAAACACTTTATGACGTTGGATTAGGTTATATAAAACTTGGACAATCTTCTACAACTCTATCAGGTGGTGAAGCTCAAAGAGTTAAACTTGCAAATGAGTTATGCAAGAAATCTACAGGGAAGACAATGTATATTTTAGACGAGCCAACTACAGGATTGCACATGGCAGATATTCACAAACTAATTGAAATACTTGATAGATTAGTTGATGCTGGTAATAGTATGTTAATTATTGAACACAATCTAGATATTATTAAAATAGCTGACCATATTATAGATTTAGGCCCAGAGGGTGGAATAAATGGTGGACAAATAATTGCACAAGGAACACCAGAAGAAGTTGCAAAAGTTGAGGGGTCTTATACAGGTAAATTTTTAAAAAAATATTTGAAAAAATAAAGATAAATGTGACTATTTTCTTTTGTAGAAGATAGTTATATTTTTTTAAATGATATCTGTATACTTTTTATGTTTTCTTTACATAAGCAAACTTGCAAATCCTTGGGAGAGTAAGACTTAAATGACAAATTTAGTCTTTGACATTACTACAAAAGTGTGCTATACTTGAGGCATACTGAAGAATAAAGGGGTGGTTATTGTGGGTATTGAAAAAAGCAATATTAATGAGGTAAAGAAAAATATAGAAGATTGTGTTGGTCAAAAAGTACTACTTCGTGGAAGTCTTGGTAGAAATAAAAGTTTCGAAAAGCAAGGCACCCTTGTTAACACTTATCCCAATATATTTGTAGTAAAGATGGATGATAGCCAAAGAAACGTTACATACAGTTACACAGATGTATTAACAAAATCAGTTGAATTAGGAATTGAAAGTAATGGGGGATATAATTCAATTCTTGACACAATGGCTCCAAAAACGAATCTTTAAAGAGAACTATTACTGGTTCTCTTTTGTTTTCTAATGATATAACTAACATGTTATATATAATAATTTCATATATGATTGAATATAAAAAGGTGAAGATATAATTTTAAAACTTTATATCTTCTTTTTTTATCTGCTTGTTCTAAAAAAATATCTCTCTTAATATATTTGAAGTAGTACATACTAAAAATATTAGGAGGGATTTTTTATGAATATAGAAACTATAAACCAACCAATAAATATGACGAAGTTAGTTGGAAGTGAAAAGAAAACTAAAGTAATTGAAGGTGATATTAATGTGCCTGATATAAAGCCAGACATATTAAGTTTGACGTGTGTTGAAAATGAAGTTTTTATAACTAAACAAGAAATATTAGATGGAAAAGTAAATGTAGAAGGCACAATGGAAGTGTGCATAATTTATATGTCTGAAGACGAGAATGGATCTTTTAAAAATTTAACTGGTAGTTTTAATTTTACAGAATCTTTTAATATGAATGGAATTAACGAAAATTCAATAGTTGATTTGAGAGTGTTTAAAGGACCAATAGAATGCAAAGTTGTAAATGCTAGAAAAGTAAATATAAAATCACCTGTAACGTTAGATATAAGAGTTATGAATACATCAGAATGTAACATTGCAAAAGATGTTGTAAATGAAAAAAATCTTGAGTTACAAAAGAAAAGTATCAATTTAAATGTGTTGCAAAATTGTAAAATGCAAGACATAGATATACAAGAAAATATAAGTCTTGACGAAGGCTCAAAGCCAATAGGAGAATTGTTAAAGTGTTCATTAAAAATAACAAATGAAGATTACAAGATTAGTTATAATAAAATTTTTGCTAAGGCAGATGCTGTTGTAAAGATAATTTATGTTGCTGATGATGAAACGCAAAGCATAGAATCGTTTGAAACTTCTATACCAGTGATGGGTTTTGTAGATTACGAGGGAATAAATGATAATAAGGAAGTCACTCTTGATTATTGTGTAAGATCTTATTGTATAAAACCATTGTATCAAGATTTAAAATCACTAAGCTTTTCTGTTGATGGAAAAATTGGAGTCAGAGTTTGTGTTTATCAAAAAGAATCAACTGAAATAATAGATGATATATATTGTCCTGATTGTAATTTAAAATGTGAATATGAGGATGTAAGGTTATTACAAAATATAATTAACCAAACAGATAATGTGGAAATTAATCAGGGATTATTAATACCAGAATTAGATAATATTAAGATTTTAAATATTAATGCACAGCCTAATATAAATACAAAAAATGTTTTAGACGGAAAGATTGCACTCGAAGGAAATGTGAATTTTGATATATTGAATTATAATGAAAATAAAAAAGTGCTTGAGGATAAAAAGATGGAGTTACCATTTGCTCAAGTTGTTAAAGTTCCAAATTTACAAAGTGGAGTGAATGTAGATGTAGAAATGAATATAAGAAATATAGAGTTTGCAAAAGTAGACCCTAGCCAAATTCAAATGAAATTGGATGCAAATGTTGTAACTCATGTTAATAAAGAAGAGAATCTTAATGGTATAAAAAGCATCGAATCATCAGATGACGCACTTCCAGAAATGCCAAGTATTGTTATATATTATGTGAAAGCAGGAGATACTCTTTGGAATATTGCTAAAAAATATAGAACAACTGTAAAAGAAATAATGACTTACAATGAATTAAAAGATGATAAAATATATCCAAATCAGCAACTTATAATACCAAAAAGAAATAGCAAGATGACAGCACCATTGTTATGATATGGAAGAGCGTTTTGGGTTTAATAATCACAAAAAGAAAATTTATATATTGGAGTATATAGCAGTATTGTTAGCAATTTGGTTAGCTTTTGAATTGATTACATATTTAGCAGAACCTACAATAATGGAACTTTGTAAAGTTAGAGCTGAAAGCCTTGGCATTTCAATATCGAATAAAGCTGTTCAAGAAGTTATGAATGATGTTGGATATTTGGACTTAATAATATTAGATAGAGATTCAAGTGGAAAGATATTAGCACTTCGTGCAAATGTAATAGAAATGAATAGAATTGCAACTGAAATATCGATTAGAATTCAAGAGATGAATAATGAATTAAAAGAATCATTTGTAAGAATACCAATAGGAAATTTTACTGGAAACGCGTTATTAGCAGGAAGAGGGCCTGCTTTGGAAGTTAAGCTGATTCCGACAGGAACAGTAAGTATAGAATTTAAGACCGAATTTATATCGACTGGAATAAATCAAACACGTCATAGAGTATATCTTGAAATTAAAAGTAAAATGGGAATAGTAGCTCCATTCACAAGTGAAAGAGTAGAAGTAGTAAATCATGTAAATGTTGCTGAAACAGTATTAATAGGAGATGTACCAGATACATTTTACAACTTAGAGGGATTGGACGAAATGTCTCCGAATACTTCACTCAACTTGTGGCAGTAGTCATAAGACAATAAAAGGACTATACAAACAATGTAATAAAATGTATAATTATATTAATTAAGAAATGTGAGAGGTGAGCTGTTGAAATGGATGGGAGAGTCGAAACAGAATTAAGAAAATATGGAATAGATATCAACTCTAAATTTTATGATTATATTGGACGTAGTATAGCTTTGGGTATTAAAATGAATGAAATAATAAGCAAAGTTAAAAATTCACCAGACGTAGTAAGAAGTATAGAAAATGATTTATTTAATATCCAAAATATCAATAATCAGATAATTAGAACTAGATATTCACATTATAATATGCTTAGAAATGCCGGAAGTAGTAGACCAATTGAAGCAAAGCTGGATGCAAATGGAAGATCATATATGGATAGTAATGTTTTAATAAATTCTGATAAGAGAACATACATGGGTGCAAAACAAATAGATGAAAGCTTAAGATTAGGAGATCTTATTCAGGCAAGATATGTTGCACAAATGATGGATAAAGATTTAAGAGCTATTTTAGATATGGATATCAGAGTGAAAGAACAAAGCAGAAGCATGGAGAATATTCAAGAAGATCCAAGAAGACATTACACACCACAGGGCACAACAGCAAGACAAATGGCAACTCAAAAAAGAAGATTGAATAAGAAGAGAGTGGTAGGAGTTGCCGCCGCTGCATTGCTTTTAATTGCAGGAATAAATAAAGCAACAACTATAAATGATCCGTCATTAAAACAAATCGGATATCATCCTGTTAACAATATTCCATATGAACAACGTATTGAGGATATGGGATATACTACTTCCATTTATGCAACACAAACTCCAACACAGCAACCAGTACAAGAAGTCAAACCAACAGTAGCACCTGAAACAAAAATTGTTACACCTGCTGCTACTGAATATAAAGATCCATACCAACAATATCTAGAAATGATGGAAAGGAGAAATACTGAAGAGGTTGGACCATATGAATCTAGACTCGAAAAAATGTCACCGGAACTTATTTCATGTTTAGCTGATGCGATTAAAGAAGGCGACAAGAATCTTCCATCAATAATTTCTTCATTCGTGCTTTCTTCAAGTATGGATAGTGATAAAGAAACTGTGAAAAGGTTCCTTAGAAGAGTAGATTCTGTAATAGGGGAAGATAAAGATCCATTTATAATTGCATATCATGTGGGACCAGTACTAGATACTTTGATAAAATATGATGTTATGCAAAATAAGGATGGAAAGATATCTATGGATGAGATGGATTTCTATTTTAAATACGGTCCAAAACAGAACGCTGTTGCAGTATCTTTGCAAAAAGTAAAAGTGAACTCAAGAGGATATAAAGAAAGAGTAAAAGATGCAAAGTATTTGATAAATGGTAATACAAAATCTAATAGTAGATTAGTTAGATTAAGTTTGGCTAGAGGAACCCTTGCATATGTACTTGGTGAGGGAGATGAAAAGGCTAAAATCGGATTTACAGAAATATCACAAAATTCCGTTATTGGTGATGCTTTAAGTGTTGCGAAAAACGGTATGTTAGATCTTATAGATGACATAGAACGTGGAAATGAAATGGATAGATAAATAAATATAAAGAAAACCCTACAGTTGTTTGAAACTGTAGGGTTTGTAATATATAAAATATTATCTCTTACTGAATTGTGGAGCTTTTCTAGCTTTCTTAAGACCTGGTTTCTTTCTTTCTTTCATTCTTGAATCTCTTGTTAATAAACCAGCAGCTTTAATAGCAGGTTTATATGCTTCATCAGCTTTAACTAAAGCTCTAGCAATACCATGTCTGATAGCACCAGCTTGACCTGTTAAGCCACCACCCTCAACTTTAACTATAACGTCATATTTTCCTTCTGTACCACTAACTGCAAATGGTTGTTTTGCAACAACTCTTAAAACTTCAGTAGGTAAGTACTCAGCAATATCTTCACCATTTATAGTAAAAGCACCTTTACCTGGCATTAATCTAACTCTAGCGATAGAAGTTTTTCTTCTACCAGTTCCGCAAAATACGGCTACATCTTTTTTAGCAACTCTAGGCATTTATTTCTCCTCCTTAAAAGTTGTATACTTCTGGTTTTTGAGCTTGTTGTTCATGCTCAGCACCTCTGTATACTTTTAATTTTGTTAACATTTTTCTTCCTAAACTGTTCTTTGGAAGCATTCCTTTAACAGCAAGCATAAGAACGTTTGCAGAATCTTTAGCCATCATATCTTTGGCTTGTAGTTCTTTCATGTTACCAATGTAACCTGTATGTCTTCTATATATTTTGTCTTCCATTTTATTTCCTGTTAAAATCATTTTGTCAGTATTTACAACAACAACATAATCACCAACATCTAAGTTAGTTGTATAAGTTGGTTTGTGTTTTCCTTTTAATAGTTTTGCAACTTCTGATGCAAGTCTACCAAGAACTTTACCATCAGCATCGATTACATACCATTTTCTTTCAATTTCGCTAGCTTTAACGCTATGTGTAACATTATTCATGGTACTATCTAAACCTCCATTTCAAATACATTTTATTTAAATAATCGTTTCGTGATATTATAAGGCATCCGGGGTATCCTCTAATACCATGCGAAACTATTTTAATACCAAAATCGCAATTTGTCAATAAAAAATATAAAAAGTGCTTAACATAAACTGAAAGTTTTTAGAAAAAAGTATTGACAAATTTTATTAGCATAGTATAATAATATACGGTTCAAGAAGAAGTCATCCACTTCTCACCCTGACATATATGTGTTAGAGGTTAAAATAATTAGTACGAATTAGGTTTTACGAATTATTGTATGTGGTGACTTAAGTCTTTAACTTAAGTCTTTTTTTATGTGTAGACATGAAAAAATGGACCATTGCTTATAAAGCAAATTAATAATAAGGAGTGATTTGTATCAAACAAGAACTTTCTATCAATGAGGAAATCGTAGCTAAAGAGGTAAAGGTTATTGATGAAAACGGTGAACAACTTGGAATTATGTCAGTTGAAGAAGCTCAAAAAATAGCTGATGAAAAACAACTAGACTTAGTTGAAGTAGCACCTGGTTCTGATCCAGTAGTGTGCAAGATAATGGATTACGGAAAATATAAGTACGAGCAAACTCGTAAGGAAAAAGAATCTAAGAAAAAACAAAAAGTTGTTGAAATTAAAGAAATTCGTTTATCTTCAACAATTGATACACACGATTTTGAATTCAAATCTAAGAATGCTAGAAAATTTTTAGAGGATGGAAACAAAGTAAAAGCAACGATTAAATTTAAGGGAAGAGAAGTCAACAATACAACATTTGGTGCAAACGTTTTAAATAAGTTTGCAGAATCATTAGAAGATGTTGGAACAGTCGATAAAGCCCCAAAATTAGAAGGCAGAAGTATGATGCTTATGATTAATCCAAAACAACAATAATTATATTTTAGAAGGGAGTTTTGACTATGCCTAAAATGAAAACACATAGAGCTATCAAAAAGAGAGTTAGCTTTACAGGTACAGGAAAAATCAAAAGAAACAGAATGAATAGAAGACATTTATTAAATGCTAAAACAGCAAAGAGAAAAGCAAGATTGAGAAGACCAACAACAGTTGATAAGACAATGGAAGCAACTGTAAAGAAAATGTTACCATACGGTTAATATAAGTAAAATTGAAAGGAGAGAAGACTAATGGCAAGAGTAAAAACAGCAAAAATTACAAGAAAAAAACATAAAAAAGTTTTAAAAATGGCTAAAGGCTATTATGGAGCAAAAAGCACTAGATTTAGAATGGCTAACCAAGCTGTAATGAAATCTTTACAATATGCTTACGTTGGAAGAAGACTTAAAAAGAGAGATTTCAGAAAGTTATGGATTACAAGAATTAATGCTGCTGCAAGAGCAAATGGTGTAAACTATAGCACATTAATCAACGGAATGAAGAAAGCAAACATTAATGTAAATAGAAAGATGTTAGCTGAAATGGCAGTAAATGATCCTAAAGGATTTAGCGAAATCGTAGCTGCTGCTGTAGCTAAATAAGAACGTTAATAAACGGATTAAAAATAAGTTCTAAAAACACCTCTTGTCCACATAGAATTAAACTATGAGGAACAGGAGGTATTTTTATGCGAAAATTTTTAGTCTTTTTTTTAATACTAATGGTTATAGTTTTTTTAACACCTAATTTGTTTCTAATCGGTTCAATTAGTACCAAAGAAAGTATAACTTTTTCAGGAGATAGCGATAATAAAGATGTTAATATTAGTGATAATAAAGTAAAGCTACTATTAACAGCAGAAAATAAGATAATAGAAATAAGCTTTGATGATTATATAAAGGGCGTTTTAATTCGGAGAGGTACCGATAACATATGAAATAGAAGCACTTAAAGCACAAGCCTTAGTTGCAAGAACATATACATTATATAAATTAAAGAATAATCCAGGAGCACATGATGGTGCTGATATGTGTGATGATATAAATTGTTGTCAGTGTTATAAAACAAAGGAGTATGCATTTGCATTTTGGGATGATTTAGAAGAAAATGAAAGATGGGGAAAACTAGAAATGGCAGTAGATGCCACTAAAAAGCAGGTTATAACATATAATGGAGAAATAATATCGGCTTTTTTTCATGCACATAGTGGAGGAAAAACTGAAAATGTAAAATTTGTTTGGGGAGGAAATGAAATTCCATATTTGCAAAGTGTTGAAGGAAATGAGGATGAGCCATACAAAGATACAAAGAAATTTACAAGAGAAGAATTTGCAGAATGTATAAAAGATATAGTACCAGATTATCTTGAAAAAGATTATAATATAGAAATTCTAGATTATACAGGAAGTGGGAGAGTAAATAGGTTGAAAATAGGTGAGATAACTATTAAAGCTACGGAATTAAGAAAATTAACTGGAATACGTTCTACTAATTTTAGGGTGCAAAAAAATGAAAATGGCTCTGTAATGTTTTATACAATTGGTTATGGTCATGGCGTTGGAATGAGTCAAGAAGGAGCAAATGCAATGGCAAAGAAAGGCACTAAATATGATGAAATAATTAGGCATTATTATACGGGCGTTGAAATTGAATCATATACTTAAATAATTTTGGAAAATTAAGATACATGTAAAATAAAACTTAACTTAAACTTTGCTTGAAAGTTTTTGAGAGTCAAAATATCTTTCTTTAAATTCTGCTAATTTTTCACGGCTTTGCTTTTATAATTTTTTGTTGCAAATTTAGACTTGTTTTGCTACAATTTTGGTATATAAGATAACACAAATAACGTATGGGGGATTAATTATGAAAATACTTAGAAAAAGATATATACCAGATGAAATTGTAGATATATCAAATGATACAATTATTGAAATGAAAGAGAATTTAATAATTACTAAATGGGTTCCAATAAAGCCACGTTTGGATTTTTCTTTTGGGGTATCTTATACAATGCTTGATAAAGGTTGGAAAATAAGCAAGTTTTATGATAAAGATAATAACTTTATGTATTGGTATTGCGATATTATAGAGCATAGTATAGATGGAGAAACTTATACGTTAACAGATTTACTTGTAGATGTAAAGGTATATGATGACGGAAAATATGAAGTATTAGATTTGGATGAACTAGAAGAAGCACTTCAAAAAAATATAATAACTAAAGCACAATATGATGATGCTTTAAGAAAGTTAAATGAATTAGTTGAAGTAATTGAAAAAGGAAAATTTCCTCAATTCAAGGAGATTTCGATTTAAATATGAATCTTTAATTTTGCCTTGTAAATTGATGAGTGAGAGTTTATATCTTTAAAATATAAAAGTGTGTAGGCAATGTTAATATGCTTACACACTTTATTTACACATTAGTATAAAAATGTAGAATATTTTATACAACATACAACAAAAAAGTAACGGTGGTGCAATCTATTAGGTGTTACTTTTTCTTTTTTATGTATATAGAAAATTTAATCTATGCCGAAGATTTTGAGCTTCCTTGCAATTAATAATTATTATCTTTCTGAAAGGTGTTGGGCAATTCTGCGTTCAGCATCTTTTTTGGCTATGTCTTGACGTTTATCATACAACTTTTTGCCTCGGCAAACTCCTAATTCAACCTTTACATGATTTTTATCCCAATAAAGAGAAAGTGGAACTAATGCTATTCCTTTTTGTTTTACCATTCCAACTAATTTTAAAATCTCGCTTTTGTGAACAAGTAATTTTCTTGAACGCATAGGATCTTTATTAAATATATTTCCTTTTTCGTATGGGCTTATATGTAATGAATGTATATATAGTTCACCGTTTTTAATAGATGCATAACTATCTTTCATATTAACTTTTCCATCTCTTATGGATTTTACTTCGGTTCCTGCAAGTTCAATGCCACATTCCATTTTTGAATCAACAAAGTAGTCATGAAATGCTTTACTGTTTTTTGCTATTATGCTATTTGCTTCACTTTTGTTAGCCATGAGAACGCCTCCATTTCAAACCAAATTATAGCACAATAAACATAAAAATAAAAGTAAAGAATAAAATATGTGCAAATAAAGAGCGTGCTAAAAGAAATTAATTAGTTGATACTGAATAAGAAAAATTCATTTAATTTTTTACAATGCTCCTGAATAGGCAAATTACAGATAGGTAAGGTGCAGGGCAAAGCCCTGCAATATAGTAATTTGCCGTTAAATGAAGCCAGCATTTAGAAAATTAAATAATTTTTCTAAGGTGTTCTATGTTACACTAATCTTTTTCTTTTAGCACGCTCTATTTAATAAGTTAAATAAAAATGTTATCTGTCTCTTCTTGTGTTATGATCTTTGTTGTTTTCAGCGTTATAGTACCAAATTAAACCAATGATAGCGATAGCAGCAACAATAACTATAATCCATGTCCATGTTGCATCAGCAGCTGTATTACCAGCTGTTGCAGAAGTTCTTGTAGCATTATAAGTTGTTCCATTAGTTCTTGAACCATTTACTCCATTTGGTTCATTAGTAATAGCATCAGTTGTGTTATTAACACCGTTACCTAAATCACGTCCAATATTGCTAACAGCGTTACCAACACTATTTACAGCACTACCAGCACCATTTATTACACCACCAACACCTTTACCAATATCGTTTACAACATTTCCAGCTGTATTTCCTACGGCATTACCAGTATTGTCTATAACTCTACCAGCAGTGTTAGTATGTGATGTCATATTATTTGTGTTGTTAGCAGCGAAAACAAAAGAAAAACTCATTAAAGATAACACTAAAGTAAGTGTAATTAAAATCTTTTTATTCATATTAACCTCCTAAAAACCCATAGAAAATTGCATGAAAATTAAATTAAATCTATGAATTCATTTATAGTATTTATTTAATTGATGAATAATATTCAAAAAAATTTTTGAAATAAAATCGAAATTTGCTAAACTTTGTCGATGAAATGTGATTGACAAAAAACAATAAAGATAGTATTTAATAATTAATAGAGAGAAAAATTGTCAGGAAAGGAAAATTATGAAAATAGATATTCTTGAGGAAACTAAGAATGTTAGTGACATAGGAAAAAGTTTGTTTAATAAAGAAGAACAACTTGAAGTTACGAATTTACAAGAACAGATGAAAAATTATTTGGAGAGCGATAAAAAAATTGTTAACAAAGAAACTAAATCCAAAATTGCTTACCTAACTTTTGATGATGGACCATATTACTTAACAGATGAATACTTAAAAGTATTAAAAAAATATTTTATTACATTTCCAAAAAGAACAATTCCAAAGAAAGCACCAAGTCCAATTGGAAATAAAAAAGCAAAATTCTTTTTAAAATCTTTAAACAAGTTTAAAACAGAATTTACCAGTTTTTCATAAATTCCAAAAATAACACAAAAAACTCCACTGCTAACACCTGGTAGAATTGCGCCAAAACCTATTAAAATACCAATAATAAAATTAAATACACCACTCATATAAACCTCTAACGCTTTATAAATAAGTATGGCAAAATAATAAAAATATGAATAAAAATAAATTTTAGAGGTCAGGCACTTTCGTAAAAACTATAACATATATTATGGTATAGCAAGAATGGAGGTGCTTGCACAATGCTTACCATCTCATTAACGGGATTTTTAGCTTTTTTACAAACATCAGTATTTGCAGTTGGATATATAGCGAGCAATAATTTATTTCCTGAACCATTAAGTAGCGAAGAAGAAAAAATGTATCTAGAAAAAATGGAAAACGGAGATGAAGAAGCTAAAAATATATTAATTGAACGAAACCTAAGACTAGTTGCTCACATATCGAAAAAATACTCTAGCACAAATATAGATCAAGAAGATTTGATTTCTATTGGAACGATTGGATTAATAAAGGGAATAAACAGTTATAAAATAAACAAAGGAACAAAGCTTTCGACATATGTTTCTAGATGCATAGACAACGAAATACTAATGTATTTAAGGACGACTAAAAAACATCGGAGCTGAAGTGTACTTAGAAGATATAATAGGAAAAGATAAAGATGACAACACTGTAACGCTTAAAGAAGTAATAGAGAGTAATGATAAAAGTATAGAAGACGAAGTTGATTTGAAGATAAAAATGAAAACACTATATCAAAAAATAAAAGATATTTTAAAAGATAGAGAACGAACAATTATCAAACTGCGTTTTGGATTAGAAGGAGGTAAGCCGAAGACACAAAAAGAAATAGCAGACATGATGGGAATTTCTCGTTCATATGTATCAAGGATAGAGACAAAAGCAATAAATAAATTAGGAAAAGAATTTCAAGAAGAAGTGCCATAGCACTTCAATTTTTTTGTCAGTAAGTTGTTAGCAGGACAACTTATTTTTATTTTATGAAAAATATAAAAAAAATATTGACAAAATAAAATCACAGACATATAATGAATATATGAACAAATATTCACATGAAAGGAAATAAGAATGAATTTTGAAGAAAATATAGAACAAATTAGTATTAATTTGGAAAAAGTAAACAAAATAAAAAATAAGATTCCAGCAGATGATCTGCTGTTTGAAATAGCCGAAAATTTTAAAGTTTTCGGAGACTCCACAAGAATGAAAATAATTGCAGCTCTTTTAGAAGGAGAGTTAAATGTATCTGAAATAGCAGCGATAACAAATTCAACACCATCAGCAATATCACATCAATTAAGAGTTTTAAAACAAGCAAAATTAGTAAAAGGAAGAAAAGATGGTAAAGCGGTTTATTACAGTTTAGATGATGAGCATGTAAGAGAAATTTACCAAATTGGAAAACAACATATTGAAGAAATTTAATAAAGAAAGGGAAGAGTATGAAAAAATATCAATATAAATTAGAGGGATTAGATTGCGCAAATTGTGCAAATAAAATACAAGAGGAATTAAGTAAAAATAAAAAGCTAAAAAATGTAATGGTTAATTTTGCAAAACTACAATTAACATATGAAACAGAAGATGTTTCAAAAGAAGAAGTAGAAAAAGTTGTAAAAAGTATAGAACCAGATGCTCAAATGACAGAAACAGGAGCAAAAACAAAAGATGAGAAAAGTCAAAGAGCCCAAAAAGAAAATAATTCAAAGGTTTTAAAACACATAGCAAGGCTAGCAATAGGTCTAGTAGTTGCACT
>ENA-ORSL01001848-ORSL01001848.1-human-gut-metagenome-genome-assembly--contig:-NODE-1848-length-16632-cov-8.574772_pt1 | contig 16632 bp, 15 predicted proteins | sample MGYA00242190_ERZ509157 | MGnify/ENA primary metagenome ERZ509157 (study PRJEB26280, sample SAMEA2338664) | human gut metagenome | biome: human gut; feature: human-associated habitat; material: faeces...
CAATTAAAATCTTTTCTAAAGATTTTAATTGGAGTTCAGTATAATAAAAGTCCCGGAGATCCATCAGGATCTCCGGGTTTTTTCGTGCCTTGCGGCGTACATTGCCGCACCGGCGGCAGCTTCCTCTTCGCAGGAAGAAAGGATCAGCGGACAACCGAAAACCGCCTCAAACGCGCGGCAAAGATGGACATTTTTCCGCAGGCCGTTTCCGGAGCCGATGATTTTTTTCGGAGCGGTACCCCCGGCATCCAGAAAGCTGCGGTACATTCCATACAGCTCCTGCGCCATCCCGTTCATAAAGCTGTGCATCAGATGCACCGGGGTGAAATTGTCGATGCCAATGCCGCTGATGCTGCCCCGTAAGCTTGCGTCCTGCCGGGTGCCCTGAAAGGTAGTCGTCGTGCAGGGCGCATTCTCCACATTCCCCGATTCCCTAAGCGCCCGATCCATGGCGACGTATGCGCTCTGCCCAGAGCCGGTGACCATCTTCACCGTCTGGCGGAAGAAGGTTTCCAGCAGAGCGTAGCTTCTGCCGCCGCACAGGGAGGCTCCCACCAGCAGCCATCCCCCATCCGGGAAGGGTCGGGTTTCCAAACCGGGCACACGCAGAAATTTTGAGGAATATACAGCCACCTGACTGCCGGTTCCCACATTCACCAGCAAAGCGTCCTGCAGATCCCCCACCGCACCCAGAAATGCCGCCTGATTATCGCCGATGGCGGCATAAACGGGGATGCCCAACGCGCCAGTACCCAGCAGCGGGGTGTTGGCAATCTCAGGCAGAAAGGCTTCGTCCATTTCTGCACGCAGCAAAGCCTCTGCATCAAAGCGGCGTTTTTCCAGATCAAACAACCCAAGGCTCGCCCCGTTGGTGGGTTCTATCCGGGGACGGGTCAGCCCGGCCAGCTTCATGGCGATATAGTCCCCGATCGTGCACAGGCAGACAGCATCCTCCGGCACCAATCTGTGGCGAAGATTGTAAAAATGGGTGACCATTCCATAGCCGGTGGACAGGGGATGCTCGGTGATGGCGGACAGGTGTTCCGCCCAGCTGTTGGTTTCGTCAAAAGGAAGGTCTCCCCGGCCGTCCTGCCAAGTGTAAAGGGGACTTGCGGCTTCCCCGGCGACATTCAAATACAGAATGCCATGCATCTGCCCAGTCACACCGATTGCCCGCACATCCGGGTGCCGTTGCAGCAGCTCGGATACCACACGGAAAGCCTTCTGCCAGATTGCCGCGGGGTTCTGCAGACGCTCCCAGCTTTCTGATGACAGAAAGGTTCCATTCGCGATGGTTTTTGCCTCCAGAACGCCGGTTTTCTCCCGGAATATCACGGAAGAAATGGATGTTGTCCCAATATCCAGACCCAATGTTTTCATAAATTCCCCTCCCGGCAGCAATTCTATTACAATGATTATAGTATTTTGGATGTGGGGGGTCAAGCGGATTGACAAAAGAAACAGGAAACCGTATAATGATGACAAACGTACGCGCAGAAGTAGCGCATAAACGAAAGTGAGATTTGGAAATGGCGCAAAAACCACGCAACGCTGACTATACAAAGGAATACAACCGCAAGGCCGTTTTGCGCATTTTGCGGCATAAAGCCATGAGTCGGGCAGAACTGGCCCGTGTCACGGGACTGACCCGTGCCGCAACCTCCCTGATTGTGGAGGAGCTGCTGAATCTTGGAATTGTGACAGAGCTTGCGCCTCAGTCTGTGGGCAGAGGCCGCAGTGCCACACCCCTTGCTCTGCGTGCAAATTGCTATTATGCCCTCGCGGTGGATCTGGCGAGAAAAGGATGCAGCGTGGGGCTGTGTGATATGGCAGGACACCTGCTGCAATGCAAAAAGCTGCCCGACCAGGACAATCTGGTGGGAGCGATCATAACAGAACTGAAGGCTATGTTGGCAACTGTAGAACGGGACAAGGTGCTGGGCATCGGCATCAGCTCTCCCGGCCCTTTGGACTGCGAGGGTGGTCGGATTCTGAATCCCCCCCGGTTTGAACGCTGGCGTGGCGTGGAAATCAGCAAGCTTCTGTCCGATGCATTGAATATGCCCGCATATCTTGAGCACGATGTCTGCTCACTGGCATTTCATCAGCTGGAAATGGGACAGAGCCGGAATTTTATGCTGGTGTTTGTTGACATTGGTATCGGCGCGGCCATTATGTCCGGCGGCAAGCTGCTGGGCAATTCCAAATACTTCACCGGCGAGCTGGGACACACAACTATCCGCTTTGATGGACGGCTTTGCGAATGCGGTAACCGGGGATGTCTGGAAACTTACGCCTCGATCCCGGCCCTGCTGGAGGGATCAGAATTTCGTGACTGGGGCGACCTCATTGACCATGTGGACAAAAATCCGGATGCCAGAAGGCTGCTGGATCAGGAGGCTGTCTATCTGTCTGCCGGTCTTACTAACCTGATAAACCTGATTCCTGTGGATACCATCTATCTGGCAGGGGATATCTGTTATCGTTACGAGCTTCTTGCCCAGCGTTTACAGCGGGAGATCAGCGCAAAGGCTCTGGATCGGAGCAAAAGTGACATCCGTATCTTTCCTGCTGCTCAGGACCCGAATGTGGGGGTTCTTGCGGCAGCCGATGTGGTGTTTTCAAAATTTTTCATTGTGTAGCAAACGGTCGCTGCATCCGGACATTTTCGGATACAGTGGTTTTGGGTATCAGTCCGCCAAAGACAGACAAGCAAAATACGGCCCAGTCGAGGATACCTCGGCTGGGCTGTGCGAATGGCAGGGCAGTTTTGTCATTCAGCATATTTTCCAAGTCATTCCCACGCATGATAGGCAACGCCTAAGTTCCGCGTATTATCTGGATTATTCTATTGGCTTTCAGTATTTCAAGCATGCATCAGCACTCCAGCATCTCCAGCGTGCAAGTTTGAGCAATGCTCTGGCGGATGGCTGCACGAACAGGCAGCACGGCAGAGGGAGATACAGACAGTTCATCGATACCCATAGCCAGGAAGGTAGGCAGCATGGAAATGTCAGCACCCAGCTCGCCGCAGATACCGATCCAGATGCCAGCCTTATGGGCAGCATCGGCAGCCATTTTGATGGCACGGAGCAGAGCGGGATGATGCGGATCAAAGAACTTACCCAGATCGTTTGCCTGACGGTCGCAGGCCAGGGTATACTGAGTCAGATCGTTGGTGCCAACAGAGAAGAAGTCCACCAGTTTGGCAAGTTCCTCGGCCACAAATACAGAGGAAGGAGTCTCGATCATAATGCCCAGCTCAGTATCCTTGTCATAGGGAATCCCCTCGGCTTCCAGTTCTTTCATAACGCTCACGCAGGCACGCTTGCATTCCTTGACTTCCCAGACAGAAGTGATCATGGGGAACATAATGGCAATTTTACCGTAAACAGATGCCCGGTACAGAGCGCGCAACTGGGTGCGGAATACCTCAGGACGATTCAGACAGATGCGAATAGCGCGAACACCCAGGGCAGGATTTTCTTCTTCCTTCATATCGAAATAATCCACCTGCTTGTCTGCACCGATATCCAGAGTACGAATCACAACACGCTTGCCGTTCATGGCAGCAGCAACACTACGGTACGCCTCGAACTGCTCATCCTCAGTGGGGTAATCGGAAGCGCTTAAGTAAAGGAACTCACTGCGGAACAGACCGATACCCTGACCATCGTTTGCCAGAACGGCAGCCACATCCTCCGGAGATCCAATGTTGCAATACAGCAGCATCTTCTTTCCATCCAGAGTGATATCTTCCTGGCCCTTCATGGTTTCCAGCAGCTTCTTGGTTTCCTGCTGTTTTTCATATTTTTCTTTCAGAGCAGCCTGAGTCATCGCATCGGGGTCAATAATCAGCTGTCCGGTTTCACCGTCAATGTAGCCAACACGGCCATTGTAGCTTTCTGCCAGAGCTTCCCCAGCACCGCAGATAGCAGGGATACCCATAGTACGGGCCAGAATAGCAGTATGGGAGTTACCGGAACCGCTCATGGTGACAAATCCCAGAATCTTGGACTTGTCCAGCTGCAGGGTTTCAGAAGGAGCCAGATCGTCCGCTGCCAAAATAACCGGAACATCAGAGCGGATTCCTCCGTCCACAACACCCAGCAGATTATTCACAATCCGCTTAGCTACGTCCTTGATGTCCGCAGCACGAGCCTGCATATATGCATCATCCATAGCAGCAAACATGGCAGCGAACTGGATGCCTGCCTGTTCCACGGCATATTCTGCATTACAGGATTTTTCATCAATCAGAGATGTAATACACTCTACAAAGTCTTCATCTTCCACAAACATGGCATGGGTTTCAAAGAGGACTGCCATCTCCTCACCGGCATCGTCCCGACACTTTTCTGCCAGAGCGTTCAGCTGCTGGATGGATTGCTCCTGAGCCACAGCCAGGCGGGCTTTTTCGGCCTCAATATCAGAGACAACTTTCAACGTAACCGTGGTGTCAGAACGCTGGAAGAAATAGAGGGGGCCTTTTGCAATGCCCTTGGATACACCTTTACCTTGGATTGTAATCATAGTTCAGTGTCCTTTCTATACGTGGAAAGAAGTTGGGAAACGCCGAAGAAGGAGTGTTATCATTTCAGCGCTTCCCCTGGCAAAAGGATTTGCTTCCTTGACCAGCATACCAGCGGGACGGGCATGGATGCCCAAAGGATCATTGATGGTATATTCAAACTGCTTCATATTATTAGCCTCCTAAATCGTTATGATATTCCATTACTTGCTCAGTTCGATGACAACGTCATCATTGGTAACAGCATTGCCGGTGTGACCGTTCAGGGAAGCAAAATCATCCACATTGCAAACCAGGACAGGGGTAATGATATTCAGACCGGCAGCCTTGATGCCTTCCAGATCTGCTTCGAACATCAGCTGGCCCTTCTTGACCTTCTGGCCATTCTTCACATGAACCTTGAAGCACTTGCCGCCCAGGCCAACAGTTTCCAGACCCACATGGATCAGAATCTCAGCGCCATTCTCTGCTACCAGACTAATGGCGTGGCCAGTATCAAACATAGTATCTACGGTAGCATTGCAGGGAGCATATACCTTGCCGTCAGCAGGGATAATGGCAATGCCTTCACCCAGTATCCCCTGGGCAAAAGTAGGATCGGGAACTTCTGCTACAGGCACGGTCTGACCAGCCATAGGAGCAAAAATATGATTGGGATCAAAGGTTTCTTCTTTCTTACCAAACAGTTTATCAAAAAGACCCATATTATTTCCTTCTTCCTATATTACTTGATCAGAGCCAGGCACTCGTAAGGCCGCAGAGTCAGATCCGTGAGGGCGGTGGCATTGTCCCAGTTTGCGATCAGAACATCGGCATTTTCCCAGCCCTGGGGCAGGGTTACAGGGGCTTCTTCACTGGTAAGGTTACACATCACCAGCATCTCCTGGGAATCGGTATAACGGCGGTAAGCCAGAACGTTCTCGTCTTCCTTCATCAGGAATTCAATCTTGCCTTCGGAGATAACTTCCATCTCCTTACGCAGCTGAACCAGCTTCTTGTAGAAAGCACGGACAGAAGTCTCATCATTCATTTGTGCGGCAGCGTTGATCTGACGGTAGTTTTCAGGAGGATAGATCCAGGGAGTACCGGTGGTGAAACCGGCGGCGTGGCTGTCGTCCCACTGCATGGGAGTACGGCTATTGTCGCGGCTGCGCTCTGCCAGGATCTGCAGAGCCTCTTCGGAGGTCTTGCCGTTTTCCATGAGGATCCGGTAGTAGTTCAGGCTTTCCACATCCCGGTACTGGTCAATGGAGGTATAGTGAGGGTTGGTCATGCCAATCTCTTCACCCTGATAGATGTAGGGAGTACCTCGCATCAGATGGATGGCGGCAGCCAGCATCTTGGCGGATTCCTTCCAGTACCTGTCCTCGTTGCCGAAGCGGCTGACGGCCCGGGGCTGGTCATGGTTGCACCAGAATAGGGCATTCCAGCCGTCCCCTGCCTGCATTCCCTCCTGCCAGGTGCAGAAGAGATCCTTCAGCTTCATCAGGTCGGCGGTCATTAGGCTCCACTTATCGCCATCCTTGTAGTCAACCTTCAGATGATGGAAGCTGAAGGCCATGCTCAGCTCCTGTTCCTTGGGAGCGGTGTAGCGGACACAGTTGTCCAGGCTGGAGGAGGACATCTCACCGACGGTGGTCATATCTGCAATGCCTGCATCACGAACCATTTCCTTCAGGAATTCGTGGACATGCCGTCCGTCAGTATAAAAACGGCGGCCATCGCCGATATCGTCATTTTCAAAAATCTCGGGCTTGGAGATCAGGTTTACCACATCGAAGCGGAAACCCTGAATGCCCTTGGTCTTCCAGAACCGCAGAACATTCTTCAGTTCCTCACGGACTTCGGGATTTTCCCAGTTCAGATCTGCCTGAGTTACATCGAACAGGTGCAGATACCATTTTCCCAGAGGGGGCACATATTCCCAGGCAGGGCCGCCGAACTTGGACACCCAGTTGGTGGGGATTTTATCGGGGGTGCCGTCCTTGAAGATGTAGTAGTTCTGGTACTTTTCGTCACCGGCCAGAGCCTTCTGGAACCACTCGTGCTCGGTGGAGGTGTGGTTGAAGACCATATCGAACATGAGGCCGATGTTTCTCTTATCAGCTTCGGCGATGAGCACTTCCAGTTCCTCCATGGTACCGAACCGGGGATCCACTGCACAGTAGTCGGAAACGTCATAGCCATTGTCACGCTGGGGGCTGGGGAAGAAGGGAGTGCACCACAGCAGTTCCACACCCAGCTCCTGCAGGTAGTCCAGCTTGGAAGTAATGCCCTTCAGATCGCCTTCGCCGTCTCCGTTGGAGTCGCAAAAGCTTTTGGCGTAGACTTGATACACAACTTTGTTCTTAAAATTTCCCATGAGAAATCTCCTTTGATACTATTTCCTGATTAAAATCTTAATTTTAATCAGGAAGGCATCGTCTGAAGGCGCTGCCTGTTTTGTGATTTATAAGGAAAGAAATCACAAAACAAGTCTCATATGAACTCCATGCCCTTCAGGCAATTAAAATCTTTTTTTAAGATTTTAATTCAGTATGATTCGGGTATCCGGGAAAAACCGAAGTCTTTCCCGGAACCTATTTTAAGAGGCGAATCAGGCGATGTTCTTGCGCTTGCCGATGGTGACAGTCAGTACGAAGGGCACCGCGATGGCGATCAGCATGGCGATGGCGAAGGTACCCATGGACTGGGGCTGCATGGACAGGATGCCGGGCAGACCGCCGACACCGATGGAGTTTGCGGTGGAGGAGGTCATGACGGAGAAGGCACCGGCGATACCGGAACCGATCATGGCGCAGATGAAAGGGAAGTTGTACTTCAGGTTGACACCGAACATGGCGGGCTCGGTAACACCCAGGTAGCAGGAGATGCAGGAGGGAATGTTGACTTCCTGAGCACGGCCGTTCTTGCGCTGCAGGTAGATCATGCCCAGAACGGCGGAACCCTGAGCGATGTTGGACAGAGCGATCATGGGCCACAGCATGGTGCCGCCGAAGTCAGCGCACAGCTGGGTGTCGATGGCGTTGGACATGTGGTGCAGACCGGTGATGACCAGAGGTGCATAGAAGAAGCCGAATACAGCGCCGAACAGCAGACGCAGGGAACCGGTGATGCCGGCATAGACGAAGTTGGAGATCCAGGAACCGATGGTCCAGCCGATGGGGCCCAGAACGAAGTGAGCAGCCATGACAGCCAGCAGCAGGCTGCAGAAGGGAACCACAATCATGGAGATGACAGCAGGCGTGACCTTACGGAAGAACTTTTCCAGATAGACCAGAGTGAAACCTGCCAGCATGGCGGGGATAACCTGAGCCTGGTAGCCGATCATATCCACCTGAACAAAGCCGAAGTCCCACTGGGGAATAACGGCGTTAGCATTCACAGCATATGCATTCAGCAGCTGGCCGGAAACCAGAGTCAGACCCAGAACGATGCCCAGCATCTGGTTGGTACCCATCTTCTTGGTGATGGACCAGCAGATACCGACAGGCAGCATGTGGAAGACGGCTTCGCCGATGAGCCACAGGAAGTGGTCAACGCCTGCCCAGAACTGGCTCAGCTGAACCAGAGTAGCGGTGCCGCCTTCGAAGAGGTACAGGCTGTCGATAACGTTACGGAAGCCGAGGATCAGACCGCCGGTAATAATTGCGGGGATCAGGGGAGCGAAGATCTCTGCCAGAGCGGTCATGATACGCTGCAGCGCGTTCTGATTCTGCTTGGCTGCGGACTTAGCCTCGTCTTTGCTGACGCCTTCGATGCCGGAAATGGCGACGAAGGCGTTGTAGAAGTCAGCAACAGTGTTGCCAATGATGACCTGGAACTGGCCAGCCTGGGTGAAGCTGCCCTTAACGGAAGGGATAGCCTCGATGGCTTCGATGTTTGCCAGTGCGGGATCGTTCAGAACAAAGCGCATTCTGGTTATGCAGTGGCTGACTGCTGCAATGTTTTCCTTGCCACCAACCAGCTCCAGCAGCTTGGCGGCATCCTGAGTGTACTTGCCCATAATTGTGGTTCCTCCTGTATATTTTTATTCTATTTTGTACTTGTTTGAACAAGTTCCTCGTGGCATCTTTATATCACACTTGTTTGAACAAGTCAGCAAAGAAATAGTAAGTTATTTTCCATCAATACATATTTTGTAACAACATACAAAACCGATATTTACATTTTGTTCATTATTACTATCACAGATTATTTAGACGATTCATACTGAACTCCAATTAGGGTCAATCTGAAAACCGGAAATATGACCAACGGCGAGGGATTTTCCGCCTGATGAAGCCATTTTTTTGCAGGAATACTCTGCGTATTGCAAGAAAAAATGGTGCCCAGCAGGTGAAAAAGACCCGCTGTTTGGGCGTGTTGACGGTTTTCAGATAGACCCTAAAATCTTTAAAAAGATTTTAATTGCCTGAAGGGCATGGAGTTCATTTGAGACTTGTTTTGTGATTTCTTTCCTTATAAATCGCAAAACAGGCAGTGCCTTCAGGCAATGCCTTCCTGATTAAAATTAAGATTTTAATCAGGAAATAGTATCAAATCTGCTTGTAATTGTTTCCTTTATTCGCTGATTTGTACACTTGATTTTTACGGATACTTCCGATATACTATTCGATGTTCAAACAAGTTTAAGAAGGTGTTGTCTTTGACGAAGTCCAAATTTGAAGAAATCTACAGAGATTTAAAGTATCATGTGGAGCAGGGAGATTATCTGTATAGCGAACTGCTTCCCTCTGAAAATAATCTGATTGGAATTTATGACTGCTCCCGCAATACTATCCGCCGGGCCATTGCCGGACTAGTGGGGGACGGTTACGTTCAGGCTGTCCACGGTAAGGGTGTGCAGGTAATTTTTCAGCCCTCGGAAAAAACCAATTTTACCGTCGGCCGCATTGAATCCTTCCAGGAAACCGCTGCCAGAAACCGGATGATCTATTGCACAAAAGTAGTTGTTTACGAAACAATTACCGTTGATGAGTCCCTGTCCCGGGAAAGCAGCTTTCCTGTAGGCAGTGAAGTACTTCATATCTGCCGTGTCCGCAGAGTGGATGACAAGCCCCTGATTTTGGACGTTAACTATTTCCTGAAATCCGCTGTTCCCGGTTTGACAAAAGAAATCGCAGAAAACTCCATCTACGCTTACCTGGAACAGGAATTAAAGATGCAGATTGTCACCAGTAAGCGAAAAATTACGGTAGAAAAGGCCACACCCCAGGACCGGGAACTGATCTTTATGGACAGTTATAACTGCCTGGCTGTGGTGACCAGCAATACCTTTAATTCTGACGGTGTGATGTTCGAATATACCCAGTCCCGGCATCAGCCGGAATACTTTTCCTTCCACGATACTGCTACCCGAAAGAAAGCAGCAACTTAACAAATAAACGCCTCTTGCTTTTCTTCGCCAGAGGCGTTTTTTGTGTCAATATTTCACCAAATTATTCCAGATGTACAAACTGCAGGCATGGCTTGGTCACAGCACAATCGGAACGGCAGCGAATATCTACACCCATTTGGACGAAAACAACAAGCTGTCTTCTGCCAATGCCATCATCCCAATCCTACCCGAAATGTAAAAATCTCAGAGCAGAAAAACTGCTTTGAGACTCCAGATGGTGCCGCTAACCGGACTCGATTACATTAAGGTGTGAATTCCGTCAAGCCGGAATTCAGCAACAGTCCACCGGACTGTTGCATTTACATGGGTTCGAGTCCGGTTGCGGCGTCAAAAATAAGGGCACCCGCAAGGGGCCCTCTCTTTTTTGGTACGAGTGTTCTTATAGGACTTTTTGAAAAACCCTGTCATACCAACGCTTTTTTGGATTTCAGAGCATCAAATTTCCTTGTTTACTTCACAAAACGCACCCGAAATCTTCCTTGGATTGGCTGCTCAGAACGGTATCGTAGTAACTCCAAGGCACCTATTTTATTTTAACCTGTTAAGCTTATCCCTGTAATCCTCAAGATATTTCTGGCAAATTTCAGCCTTAGCTCCTGCCGAAAAAACTTTACAACCAAAGGGAAGCATAAATATTGGGATTGCTAACGCACTGAGAATACCAAAGAAACCAGTATCTTTTGTTCGATACCACAAGCAAACTGAAACAAGAACAATTACGAATGATGCAGCAATAGACAACCAGAACATGCAAAGGTGGTTCCGTTTCCATTTCTCCCACTTTTCTTCAACATACAGTTTTTCTTGTGATTCACTGTATTTGGTTACATTTCGTATGTCTTCTTCCGCACGCCGACGTGCGTCAGCTTCTTCTTGTAGTTGTTGGTTAGCTTTCACTGCTTCCGCTTGAATCTTTAGCTTTTCCAGCGAAAACAGCTCCTCGTTTTTCGCAATTAAATCAACGGCTGCCTGGTGATCGTCGGTCAAATGAGTATTTTCTTCGGTCAGGGCAGAAACTTGCGCTTTAGTCAAATCTAGTTCTTTAAGCAATTCTTCAGAGATGCTATTATAGATGATTTCTTCCTTCTCTTCATCTGAGGTTGCAGTAAGATATCTACTGTTGACCAATTCGCGACTGAGTATTCTTTCAGCAATTAACGGGCTGACACCTTGGTAATGACTTATACGAGAGAGTATTTCTTGGATATCATCATTACTATACTCAAAAGTTCTTCCGAGGGATGAAGATGCAAAGAATTTGATGAATGTTTCCTCATAACCCGAATCTGGCGTAGAGAAGCTGAATAATTGTAGTAACTGAGAAGGCGCTATTACTATTGGCGGATATTCCTTAAGCTCATGGTCCTCACGTTGAAAAGACGTCAGTGCTTGGTCTGTTGTTAGGAAAAGACATCCTGTATCAATGGATGTTTTGGCATCTGCTTTTTGCATTTTTTGTACATATGCGAGATTGTATGCGTCATGCCAAAGACCAGAATCACTTTTTTCGTGATATGGATCTCGAAGTGACATCTTTTCATAAAAATACCGAGCACGTTCAATTAATGCTTCTTCATCCACCTCAACTTTTTCAAGTACAATCTGATTTGCTTCAAGAAGAATGTCGTAGTTTTGGTAGTATGCAATGAAATCATCTACACTTACATGGGTTGTTCTGGCTTGGTGCCAATATGTGCTTACATAATTATCCGCAGTACGGTACTTATAGCCGGCTTGTGCTAAATTTGTTGTTGTTGGAAATTTCATTAAGACCTTGGAATCATATTTAAGCCGAGCTGTTAATTCTTTTTGGGTTTGGGCACTTACTCTTACTTTTATGCCATTTGTAATGCAGAAATTTAGCGTTTCACGTATAGACTCATAGCGGGATTGTCCTTGAAGGTTAAGTAAACGATAAATCGTATTGGTGTCTAGATAGATGGTTAGATTCTTCAAGGCGGCCTTGATGTGTGCCATATTCTCGTCGGATATTACTTCGCTGATATATCCGACAGCTTTGTCAATGCTATGAGTGAGGTATTCAACCACTTTAGGCTGGTGCAATGCTTGAAACACGGTGGGAAGCAGGGCTTCAACGTCACTTTGGACGCCTTTCTCAAACTGCTTTGAAACATTTGAGGAGATTTCTTGCAGGTCAAAGTAGGTCTCTCCCCCAGAGGCGGTCAGCAATTCGTAGCTAGATACTCCGTGCTTAACAAATAAGCTTCGTAAGAAAATTGGGAGTGCTTGAGTGAGGGCTATTTCGAGTGGGGGCGATACTTCTTTACCAGTCCGAAGCTGGGTTATCCAAAGCTTGGTTGCTTCTTGACGGAGGTTGGTCTCCTGCATTCTGGCGTTCCTAAATTCAGCTTCCTTAATGGAAACCAATCGGATGCGTTTTTCAACATCAAAATAGATAATTCTATCAGAGCAAAGCTCATTGATCTGGGAATTCAATCTTTCAGGAGAAACAAGAATATGAAAGATGGATGTAATCTCACTCGATACCTCTGATTGTGTAAGAGGCCGAACTGATTCAAGAATCGTATCGATGATAATAGCTTTACAGCTATTATCACTGATTTGCGTTTGCTTGAGGTGTGCCATTTGATTCACCCTTTTGTGCGTATTCATGGTCAGTTATACCTCCTTAATTGTGTGAAATAAGTCGCAACCAGTTCGATATCACAAAAACAAGTATTTATTCTAATTATACTCACATCGACACTTTTTGCAATATGGATTTTACGGTTTTGCTTCATGTCCATTGAAATGATAGAATCCCATGTTGATTCTATCAGAGCCGACATGGGATTGTGTCCGACTGGTACGCAAAAGATAACCATTCAGTGCAGACCGGTTGTTTAGGGCTGTGCAGCAAAGGTCAACAGAATAATTCAGTCTCTTTCCTCGGAGCGATTGCAAATGCGGTTGCTCTTTTTTTGTGTCAAAAAAGGTGGAAATTCAGCATTTCCTTTCCCCGTGAGCAGCGAACAGAAAGGCATCCTTATCCTTTCTCGTTGGGAGATCTCCGGGGATTCTGAGCCACTGATCCCACGAAAATCAACACTTTATTTTGCATGGAAGGAGGTCATTCCAATGGCGGTTTTCCGCATTGAAAAGACACGAGACTACACAGTTATGTCGAACCACCATCTTCGGAATCAGTCCCTGTCCTTGAAAGTCAAGGGGCTGCTGTCCATGATGCTGTCGCTCTCGGAGGAATGGAACTATACCACCCGCGGGCTTGCGTCCATCTGCAAGGAAGGAACGGACAGCATCGGTTCCGCCCTCAAGGAGCTGGAGCGGACAGGCTACATCGTCCGCAACCGGCTTCGGGACAGCAAGGGCAAGATTCTGGATGTGGAGTATGTGAACTACGAGACGCCACACCCTCCCGCTGCGCCGGATACGGCTTGCCCGCATCCGGAAAACCCGGATATGGATATCCCGTGTCTGGAAAAGCCGTCACAATTAAATATAGATAGAGAAAGTAACTATCCATCAAAGAAAGATTCAGTAAATACAGATCGACCAAATCCTATCCTATCAAATCCCCCTACCCCCGCTGGGGCAAGGATGGGAATGGATGGGATGGATGCCAGAGAAACCTATCGGGAGATCATTTTGGAGAACATCGATTATGACATTCTTGCAGACGATCCCCAGATTGGCCGGGAGCAGTTGGACGAAATCGTGGAAATCATTCTGGACACGGTCTGCACCTCCCGAAAAATCATCCGCATTGCCAGCAACGATTTTCCGGCGGAGGTGGTCAAGTCCCGGTTCCTGAAAAGGACAATCCCCTCCGCTCCGCTGAAATGACCATTGAGGACGACTACAATATGATCGACGGGGTGATCAACAATGGCCGCCGGGGTGATGAGCAGGAAAAGGCAAAGCCCTCCATCCGGGAACGGCTGGAGGACGCGAAACGGGAATGCACAGAACGAAAGTCCTCAGAAAAGGGACATCCTGGCCGCGGCACCCCGGAGCATGGTGATCTATGAGCCGGAGCAAGAAATGACGGCTGGAATGGGCTTTCTTCCTGGGTGAGAACGGGTGGAGGCAGTACCACCCTTTCTGTAGGAACTGTGTCCGCGGTTGCAAACAGAGCTTCCAAGCAAAGGTTATCGCATGTCCCCGGTATCGTTCCAAACGGTCAAAAACTGTAGGGATAAAAGGAGAGAATCCCGGAAACGACCGCTTTTAACGCTTTTTAGAGATACCTCCTATGATTTATTGATCGACTGATTTCTTCCCGGTATAACCACTTATATCCGAAATACTGGATACTAATAGCAAGAGGTTATTATATTTCTGCTGTGATACGCAGAAGATCTCAAATCTATTTCATGCAAAGATAGGCGTACAATCATCGAATGTTTTGTCCAGTGGTGGCGCTCGCTTTTTATTTGGTCAAAGGTTCAACTTCGCTATTTGCGAAATTTTATCTTGACAAAAGGATATAATTTTGCTATCATGACATTGCAGCGAAAAGTAGTGGCAGAACCCCTACTGGTCGTCCTCCCCTAAATTGGAGTGCACCTGCACTCGCGGAACATCTTTAAGGTGTTCTACCCCACGGGGCGGCACACGGCTTGACCCTCCAATGCGCCGTCGTCCGGCATGGCCCAAGCTGGGAACTTGGGCCATGCCCAAAGGAATTAGATGGGTTGTCCTGTATGCACCAACTCTTTCCTGGGAGGGAACCACATCAAACTATATTCCGTGGTTCTCGAAGGAGTAAAATATGCAGAAGCATAAAAAATCGCTGTTCATGCAGGACAGACCCGGCAACTCGTCGAACCCCCGAACCTCTCACCGTTTCAAATTCAAGCGTAAATGGCGCAAAACCTTCTTCCGGTTCGCGTTTAGGACGCTTGAAGTGCTGCTGATGATCTTGCAAATCATCCAGTGCTTTTGTGAGATGTTCAAGAAGTAAGACGGGGTGGTGCAGCAAGCGGGAAGCCCATCTAATTTTTTGTTTATTCGGCCAAATGGCTTGTAATATAAATCGGAGTAAATAGGAGGTGACGAGCATGATCGGAGATGTGTTGAAACGCACGCGCATTATTTATGGATATAAAGCCAGTGAGATGAGCTCGGAACTTGGCATCTCTGCTAGTTACCTCTCAGAAATTGAAAACAATAAAAAGCAGCCCTCTTTGGAATTACTTCAAAAATATGCAAACATTTATGGTATCCGATTGTCCTCTTTGATATTGCTTTCTGAAAATATGGATGAAGCAGAAAAGTCCGGAAAAGGAACTATCTTTGTCAAAAACATGATGGCACACCTGATACAAAGTATGTCTGCAACGGTGAGTGATCCAGATGAAGAATAAGGCACCTCTCAAAAAATATGACATTACCCAATGTGCGCTTTATAAATGCCGGACGAAAAAGCGTCTTGAGCATCTTCTGTGTCTTGAACCCGGTGGCCTTAAAATGATTGATAATATCATTGGGTATCACAAATTTGAAATAGACAAGAAGCACTCTAAAGAAAAAAGAGAAATAACAGCCCCGGACAAAACACTTAAGGCTATTCAGAGAAGAATTCTATATCTACTTCATAGGGTCATCCGGCCCGATTGGCTTATTTCTGGAGAAAAGCAAAAATGTTATATAGACAATGGAAAAGCACATTTAGAAGCAAAATATGTTCTGACTATTGATATTAAGAAGTTTTATGATAACTGTATGCGAGAGCCCGTATACCAGTTTTTTGTACAAAAATTAATAACTTCTCCCGATATTGCCGAGATGCTAACTAATATCATAACATACAACGGCGGCATTCCAACTGGGTGCCCGACGAGCCAGATTATGGCCTTCTACGCCTATTCTGATATGTTTTCAGAAATTTCCGAATTAGCGGAACAGTGTGGCTGCAAATTCACTTTGTATGTGGATGACATGACTTTTTCCAGCAAGGAACCTTTTTCGCCCGATCAGTTGCGCCAAAAGATTGACCGTGTGCTGCGAAGATATGGGCACAAACCTAAGTACACCAAAGTAAAGTATTATGGCTCTTCTGACTACAAATCCATCACAGGGACGATCATCACACCTAAACAAACTCTTGCCGTACCTAATGGGCTTCAAAAAACGATATATAATGCGTTTCAGGAGGTGAAGCCGCTCATCGGTACCGAAGTCCGTTCAGAAGAAGATGCGAAGCAGATTCTTTCACTCAAGGGTCAGATACAAGCAGCGCGCAATATAGAGGACGGAAAATTTCCGGAGATTAAGCGGCTAACAAATCAAATTGGGACTCCAGGTAGTCAATCCTCCTCAAAACAAAACGGCTATGCTCGCAAGTATAGCAAAAAAATCCGAATAACTCGAGATGCAGTTGCTAAGTAATATGGCGGGAGCGCTACCTCCGGTTTGAACCGAAGGTAACCCTCCCGCTTCTTTTTTATTTTCATTGTAACTATTCAGCCACCCCTGGTTTTGATGTTTGAAATATTTCAGAATTTGCACATTTTGTTGGAAATAGATGATATTATTAGGGGCAATTGTTCAACAAAATACCCACGACTGAATAGTTACTATTCATTTTTCTCAATCCGGGTCGAGTAGAACCAGAACGGATATGGCAGTTGTAGCAGCACTGTTGAAATGTATCTAATACTATTTCCTGATTCAAATCTTAATTTTAATCAGGAAGGCATCGCCTGAAGGCGCTGCC
>ENA-ORSL01001864-ORSL01001864.1-human-gut-metagenome-genome-assembly--contig:-NODE-1864-length-16524-cov-3.690692_pt1 | contig 16524 bp, 11 predicted proteins | sample MGYA00242190_ERZ509157 | MGnify/ENA primary metagenome ERZ509157 (study PRJEB26280, sample SAMEA2338664) | human gut metagenome | biome: human gut; feature: human-associated habitat; material: faeces...
GACATGGGTTCAGAATCCTCCTGCCCCTGCCAAGTCTTTAGGTCGATTTAGATCCGACCGATGAAAACCGCCCTGCGGTACGCCGCGGGGCAGAAAAGCGGAGATTTCGAGAGATTTCTCCGGCCCCAAGACACCAAAGCGTGTTTGGGGGCTGTTTTCTGACCCTAACTTTTTTCGAAATTCCATAGATCCATTTTCGATTTTTCTTCGAGTCGAAGGATTCGAACTACCGAAAACGCACTTTTTTCAGAATTTCATAACGAATGAAAGCAACACGAAGGACTTGAACCCGCGACAAGGTTTGGGGCTCTTTCGTTTTTTTGTGTTAGTCACAAAATGTTTACATACGGCCTCAGGATGCAACAGACTATGTTTTTCACTACTCGGTGCCGAAATTCAGCCAGCCGTTTTTGTTCTTATTATCCGCCACTTCTGCTTCCTTTCGCATCTTGTACCAAAACGGCATAGATTCATTTCAATCCTTTTTGTATATAAGCATCTTTTTCGGCAACTCCACGTCGTAGCTGATAACGGTTTATTGTCTGTCCAAATCATATACGTTGAACTTGTCGATTTTTCTGAGCGAAATCATATTTGTTATGATGGCGAAAACAATACTCAGTCCCGCTCCGGTAAGACAAGCTATAAGATTCGGCTCGGTCAGGAAGTTATCACTCTCTCCCTGAAGAACATTCAGCATCCATATACTGATTCCGATTCCAATTCCTATTCCCAACATAATTCCAATAGCGGTCAGGAAGATATTATCTCGGTAAACGTATTTTTTTGTTTCTCCAATGCTGAAACCGTTGATGCGCATAATGATAAGTTCGCGTTTCTTTTCGCTGATGGCAACAACGTTCAGATTCAAAAGAACCAGCAGCGCCATTACCGCCGAAAGAAACAGGCAGATATAAACCACAAGTGTTGTGCTCCGCAAAAATGCCAACCCATTTTGCATGTTCATCGGTCAAGGAAAAATATCCGTCCGTTTGCGAGAGTTTTTCCTGTACTTCGGCAGGGTCACTCTCACCGTAGTTCAAAAATATTGTATTGCTGACAAGCTCTTTTAACATCATATTTTCATAACACGAACGGCTCATAACAAGCTGGCTGCTTGAAAGGTAATGTTCGCTCACCGCCACTACTTTACTTTCATGACTGACACCGTTCATGTCGAAAAGATTTATGGTATCGCCCACGTGAATGTCGTGGTGTTTTTCGTAAGAGCGGCTGATGATCACACCGTCTTCGGGTATATCCAAAGGCTTTTTTGTTTTATAATCCTTTAAACTGATAAATCCCAATAAACCGCTTTGCGTCTCCGGAACGATCAGGTCTGCTTTCAGCAGTTTGCCGTCTATGTCTTTAATGAAGATCGCTTCCTGTCTGACAGAAGTATAGCTCACTCCTTCTCCATCAAGCACTGAACATAGATTCTCCTGAGCCCCCTCGACGGCACTATCGCTGACCAAGCGCGCGTCAAAAGTCCAAATTTCTTCAAAATGCTTCTCAGGCGTATTGGCAAGAGAAAGCTGGAGCGACATTCCGGCAACAACAAGTGCCGTACAACCTGCAACGCCGACAAGCGTGGCAATCACGCGAGGTCTATCATTTGCCAAATTATTGATGGTGGTTTGCGTATAAAGCGAGAGTTTTTTCCACCATTTCGTCTTTTCATAGAAACGCGTGCGTCCGTAACTTGCGCTCTCTCCGCGAAGAAGCTCGATTGCCGGCTTTTTCAAGAGTTTATTGCAGGAAAGCCATGTGGCAAGGAGTATCAATGCCATTTCCACGGCTGAAATCATAAGTACTTCCTGGATTCGGAAAACATTTACGATAGTCGAAAAAACAAACAATCTCTGGTATGCCTGATTCACAATCGTTTCGATTACAAAATAGCCAAGCAGGCCGCCGCTGACAATTCCTACCCCAACAGCGAGAACGGAATAAAGCATATAGTGGGCAATGATTTCCTTTCTGCGGAAGCCGAGCGCTTTTTGTACACCTGTTGCGACTTGTGATTCGTGCACATTGCGAGAAACCGAGGTGTAGCACACCATCAGACCGACAAACACAAACAGAATCGCCATGGAGAAGCAAAGCTTTGTGCTGGAAATCGCACATTTTTTAGCGGCCGCATAACCGGGATTGTCGGCACGTTTCTGTACTGTCCAACTGTCATAACGAATGAAGCCTTCCAACTGTTCTTCGGCATCACTGAGTTCAAGCTTTTTCTCGGCAAGTTCATTTTCTCCGTCGATGAGCTTGTTCTCCGCGTCCGGCAAATCCGCCTTCGCCTGCGCAAGCTCCTTTTTTGCGTTTTCGAGGTCCGCCTTCTTCTGCGTCAGTTCCTCAACACCGTCAGTATACTCTTTTTCCGATCCGGCAAGTTTAATTTTGCCGTCAGCAAGCTCCTCTTTTGCATCGTTCAGCGTCTTTTTTGCGTCGTCTAATTCCTTCGTACCTTTCTGAAGTTCAATTGAAGCATTTTCCAGCTCCACCCTTGCTTCTTCAAGCTGACTTGCCCCTGATCTGTATTGCTCTATACCGTCAAGTGCCTCACGCAATAATGCCTGACCGTTTTCTATTTCTGCGATCTGACTGTTAAGCTCGGTCTTCTTATCGTTCAAAAAGTCCTCGGCGCCTGTTAAATCAGGTGTGAAGCCCATTTGTAAGACGAGCCGGATCATAAAAGTTACATCTTCTTCTGACACGGATTCGGGATTTGCTACGTACGCCTCAAATATACTTTGAGCCTTATTTATTTTCCCTTTCAGCGATTCTGCCTTTTCAGCACTGAGTTCTCCCTCTACGTTCAAAATAAGAGCTTCAACCAATGCCTTTTCATCCGCTGTCAATAACGACGGATCTTGGATGTATTCTGTTACCAAATCAAACGTATTGTTTATCAGCGTTCGAATCTGCGAAACCGTATTCGGATCATTCGATATAAAACTGCCGAGACTTACCAGCATAGAGGACAGCTCTTCAATATTCAGGGTGTTCGGGTCATTTTTGTATTGCTCCAGATAATACAAGGCTGTCTCCAACACTGCGACTGCCCCATGCGCCTCAGTATTTAGATCTTCCAGCTCTATTATCTTATCGTTTATCTGTGTGACAGCGACATCCAAGTCGGTAGAAAAGCCTGCGTCTGACAGCGCATGACAAAGAGCATCATAACCGTCCTGCAATTCCGTAATTTTTTCTTCATACTCTGCAAGACCGCGATCATATTCATCTCTCGCCTTTTCAAGCAGGCGCTCGTTTTCCGCTATCGTTGCCTCGCCGTCTGCGATGGTACGTTCTGCATCGGCTATCTTTTTTCTTCCCTCTTCAAGTTCAACAAGACCATCGGCAAGCTTCTTTTCAGCATCACTGATCTTTTGCGTTCCTTCGGCAATCTCCAGTTCGGCGTCCGCTATCTTGCGCTTGGCATCTTCAATCTCTGCTTTGCCGTTTGCCAACCGGGCTTCCGCATCGGAAATTTTCTTTTTCGCATCCCCAATCTCTGTCTTTGCCTCGTTATAAAGGAAATCCGATCTGGCGGCTCCGCGTGCAAGACCGAGTTTCTCGACTTTTTCCGCCAAATCAGCAACGCTTTTATCGTATTCCTCGCTGAAGGGCGTCAGCTCATCAAATCCCATACCGCGGACGAGTAATTCGGAAAAGCAATTATCATACGTGTCACTGTTAAAAGCTTCTTTCGAGGTAAGTACATAAAAGTCCACCGTCCCGTCTCCGATGTCACAGATACCGCGCGTGTACGTGTTGTCATTGCGGATATAGGACGGATGCTCTACGATGGCGGTTATCGTGAACTCCGACTCATAAAGATAGGATTTTCCGTCTTTGCCTGTATCAATGGTGAGCTTGTCACCAACCTTCAGTCCCGTAGCATCGGCAAACATTTTCTCAATTCCGATCTCATTTTTTGCCGATGGACGTGTTCCTTCCAGAATGTCGGCAATGTCCAATCGCTCGGTCAGAGATTGAACAATCAGAACATACCGCTCTTCCCCGACGTAAGCCTGCCCATGCGCGGAATACGAGCCCTCCGCATCCGCCACGCCGTCAATTGCTTTTACCGCGGCAAGGTCATCTTCCGTCACTCCATAGGGGAATGTAATAAACAGGTCGTGATAGGAATGATCGTTATAATATTGTTTTGATGTTTCGGCAATTGCCGGCTCATTCCACTTGATTCCGAGGAACACACCGATTCCGAGCGCCACAAACAGAGCGATTGAAATAAAGGATACGATCGTTTTTCGTATATCGGCAAATAATGCCGTCCACTGTGTTCTTTTCATAGCCGCACCCTCACCAGACAAGGTCTGTCGCCTTTTTCGGGTGACGGTTGACAATGACCTCATCAATCAAGCCACCGCGCATACGAATGACACGGTTTGCCATTTTCGTGATTTCCTCGTTGTGCGTAACCATCAGAACGCTCTTCCCGCTGCGAACCACATCTTCGATAACCGAAAGAACCTCGATGCCCGTGGCATAATCGAGTGCCGCCGTAGGTTCATCGGCAAGTATAAGCTTCGGTTTCTTCACAAGCGCACGGGCGATGGAGACACGCTGCTGCTGTCCGCCGCTCATCTGAGACGGATAGTTATTGTATCGCGCACTGAGTCCAACCCAATCGAGCATCTTTTTGGGATCTTCGGACTCTTTTTTCAGCTCCGCGATGAATCGCAGATTTTGCAGTGCGGTCAGGTTCGGCATCAGATTATAGGATTGGAAAATGAAACCGATGAAGTCGCGCCGATACTCCGTGAGCACCTCCTCGGACGCATGAGAGAAATCCTTGCCCTGAAAGAAAAATTCACCGTCCGTCAACTTATCCATACCGCCGATGATATTCAGCATGGTGGATTTTCCGCATCCGGACTCACCGAGGATAACCAGCAGCTCTCCCTCATATACATCTAGGTTGACTCCGCGGAGAACTCTCGTTATCGTATCTCCGTTTTTGAATTCCTTGGTTACATTTCGCAAAGACAGAATCGTCTCCTTATTCTCGCTGACACCGATATCCAGCCCACACTCATCAATTGCAGTTGCCGCAAGCATAGCCATAATTTCGCAGACGTCGGCATCCTCTTCTGTAAAGGCTTGTTTGTCGGCTCGGTTGATAAACTCGATGCATCCGAGCGTTTCATAACTGTTTTCCAGAGGTACACAGATGTAGGAATTGATATCGCCGCCGTCGATTCCTTCGGGCAGGAAAATGGTTTTTCCGGTCTGGAATACTTCCCCTACTTTTCCTTCTCCGGGGGCAACCGTGTGATCGAGAAATGTACGGACCCCCTGTGCGTAAACGGCATGGAGTTTTCCATCGCCGTCCTTTTCGTAATACCAGATAATCGTACTTTCGGATTTACTGACTTCCCGTATGATATGTACACACTCTCGAATCGCCGTTTCCAGATTTTCGGCTCCCGTGATAACGGTCTTGATATCTCCTATGGCTTTCAGGTGGTTAAATAATTTTTTATCGATCATATCCTTATTCCTTTGCGATATATTTTCTTCGTTGTTTGCCTGAACACTCTTGTTTCCATGTTTACTCACAATAAACTTGTGGCTGTTTCGTCCGAAACCCTGCCATCAAAAAACGTATTATTTATATGTTTTTAGAATTATACAGAACAAAGTGCAACAAAAGTGCAACACGGAATAAGATGAGATAATAATTTTTTCAGTATAACCATTGAAATCCCATTAATAATCACATTAGCTGTGTTGCACTTTAGGTGGTAATATGAAGTGGTAATATGAAAAATCAATGGTGAATCATGAAACGTTTCTATGCCATTGTAACATATAAACAGGAAAAAGAAACGGAAATACATACTATTTCCCCGAACGGAGACAGGAGGAAACGGAAGTACAATGAACATTCTTACGGTCAGCAATGATACGGGGCTTCTGGCGGCACTGAGCGGTGTGCCGGAAGAGCTGTTCCCCGATGCGGCGATCACGCGGGGCACAAACCCTCTGATGGCGGGGAAGTTTGCATTTCATCATGAGGTGGACATACTGCTGGCAGATGTAGACATGAAGCGTATGGACGGTATACAGCTGATACACTTTGTCCGGCAGAAGCAGCCAGTTGTGCGCGCCTATTTGATGGGACAGGAAAGCACGCTGCATGACCTGCCTTTGAACATGCCGGAGGACATGGCAGGACTGATAGTACTTCCGTTTACCGCTGCAGAGTTGGCGGCGGTGCTGAATGTCAGCGCGGCGAAAAACAAGGAGGGATAATCTCAATGACGATGGCAACTGCAATACAGATCGGTGTGCTGGTGTTTATGACGCTGTTGCCGATAGTACTGTCGGTGATCCATTATGTGGTGGAACGGCAACAGCAAACAAAGAAGATCAGCCATGCTGTGCGTAACAAGGAACGGTGCGGCGGCGAAAGAGGAATGGCGATGAATGACATAGGAAAGGCGCTGACTACTGCAGAGGGTGCGGCGATGATTGCCGGTACCGGTATCGGTAGCGGTGTCATGGCCATCCCCTATCTGGTCAAGAGTGCTGGAGCGGTAGGAGGATTGCTGGCTTTCGTAGCAGCCTTCGCGCTAAGCGTATTCATGCACTGCCTGGCGGCAGATATGGTGATCAACTCCGGCGAGCATGAGATCACCCGCATTTTCAGCCGCCTGATGCCGCAAGGAAAATGGAGGAGGCCGTTGGAGCTGCTGTTCTTTGTTTTGGCAGCGTTCATGCTGACAGCCAATCTCTCCGCATACATACTGGGCGGCGCGGAGGTACTATGTTCCCTGCTGCCTATTCCGACGGCAGCAGGGAAGCTGCTGTTCTTTGCCGTTGCCGCCCTCCCCGTGATGCTGGGGCTGCGCGCCATCGGTATGGGTGAGAAATGGCTGGTAGCCGCTATCGGCGTACTGCTGACCGTCATGACGGCGCTCACCCTGACAAAAGCGGAAGGCACGCTTCCCCTGCGTGGCAGCTTGCGCGCTACGTTGGGCGTATTCAGTATGCTCATGTTCTCGCTGACGGCGCTGTTCGCCGTTCCGGAGCTGGCACGGGGCATGCACAACGATGCCCGCCGGATGAAAAGCGCCATCTTTGGGGGGCTTTCCGCCAACCTGATGGTTTGCCTACTGATCTGCGTATCGGCCATTGCTGCATCTGAGGAGGTCACAAAAATGGCTGCCGTGGGGCTGCATGACGCCCTTGGACCGGTGGTGGGCGTCTGTGCCGGCCTGTTCGTCCTGCTGGCGATGCTCACTTCCTTCTTCGTGCTGGCTTTTTCGCTGACGAGTATCGTGTCCGCGCAATTCCACGCAAAATGGTGGCTGTGCTTTGCGGCGGCCACATCGCCCGCGCTGCTGGCAGCCTTTATCCCGTCGGCATCCTTCGCGAATATGGCGAAAGTTGCCGGAGGCATCATATCGCTGCTGATCTTCATGCTGTTGATCCCGGCCTATCGCAGGTCGGTGCAGCTGACGGGCTGTTCGGCGGTAACGGGATGCTGGGGACAGAACAGGATGCTTTTAGCCTGCGTGATCATCGGAAGCCTTTTGATGATGATCGGTGCGCTTTGTTGAGGTAACGATATGCTGATAAGAGATAGGAAATTTGAGATCGTCAGGGCAACGCCCTCCGACAGTGCGGACATCCGCAGACTGTTTGAGAACATTCGTTACGATGCCGCCATCGATCTGCAATTCCGCCGCGGCAATGACCCGTACCGCTCCTTTCAGGAGGAGGATGACGGTGCGGTGGTGCTGCTGTTGAAGGAGACGTCCACCGGCAGGACGGTGGGCATGGGCGCAGCGTCATTTCACCGTGTGTATTTGGGCGGAGAGGTGCGCCGCAGCGCATATCTGAACGGATTGAAGTTGCTACCGGAGTATCGCATGCGGCTGCGTGTTCTGCCGGAGGCGTTTTCCCGCCTTCGGGAAGAAACGCAGGGCGAATCAGACATTTGCTACGCCGCCGTGCTGCAGCAAAACACGCCGGTACAGCGGATGTTTGAAAAGCCGCACCGTTCCGTGCCGCGATTTGAAAAGCAGGGGTTGTATACCTCGTTTCTGTTCTCCCCGAGCAGAAAGAGCGGGCTGCCGCTGGAAAAGGGCGGTGCGGCGGGGCTGGACGCATTTTACGCCCGCTGGCTGCCAGAGTACGACCTTGCACCCTTGAACCGATATATGCCGGGACTTACCGATGAAGATTTCATCATTTGGCAGGAGGGCGGCCGCATTTTGGCGGCCTGTGCTCTGCTGGATGACCGCAGAAACAAAAACTATTACCTGCACGGCTACCACGGGGCGTACCGGCTTCTGTCCAAACTTCCCACACGGTTGTTGGGGTATCCGGCGGTTCCTAAGGTGGGACAGACGGTGAACAACGTCAGCCTGTCCATGCTGCTGTTCGATCCTACGGTGGACACGGCAGGGCGTGTACAGTTCATCCGCTCGGCCTCGTCCTTTGCCAAAGGACATGATGTGGTCATGGTGGGGCTTGCAGAGAACGATCCCACCTATCAGGCGTTTCGCAGACTGCGGCATGTGCCGTACAGCAGTTTTCTGTACACCGTGGATATGGGCGGTGAGATGAAACTCGGTGACCGTCCGATCTATCTGGATGTGGCGTACATGTGAAAAACAGACACAAGGACGGACAAAAACTGGCTGACGGAAAGCAGCAGTACAAAGCCCATTTTTTGATAACGTCTATCAGCATTATGACGTTGCTGATGGGGCTTGTGCTTGGGGTTCAACTGATTACTGTGGTTATTCGCATTAGCCCGATACGCCTTGTTATTCGGGTTATTTTGATTAGCCCAGTTATCAAGTTGCTCCTTGGTGTGTGTCTTTCCAGATACCTTTTTCACAGCAATACTCCTTTCTGAGCCAACAAAAAAGCACGAGCTTGTTAGCACGTGCAGAAAAACACTTTTCTATCGCTCTACACGCACCAAAACAAAGCCATCCTCTTTTTATGGCTCTTATTTTGTGGTGTAAAGCTGTGAAACGTAGGGGGACTACTAAAAGTCACGCGCACTATTGTCTCAACCTCTGACGAGCATTTGGATAAGGTTAATAAGTTTCACATTTTACTCATTTGTCTGTAAGTTCCCAAAAATATCCCGGCACCGCATTCAAATGCTCGTTGTTTGAAAATTTAAGTGGCTTGATATTTGATATGGATAATCGCCGCTTGAAGGAGATTTGTTTTTTCTACAGGTATGATCATACTTATCTCCGCAAGTTCTTATTCGATGAGTAAATTATATCACATACATCCCTCCAATTCAACCTCATTGATGTAAACAATCGTGAATAATCAAATATTCCATCTATTATGAGGGAAATTCAACTCAGCAAACAGGATTTGACTAAGGAATCAGGAGAAAAAATCCGGTTATTTAAGCTGGCGGAAGTTGGTGCGATGGGGTGAGAAATTCGGGCTTTTGGGAGCGGACAGCGTTATTCCCGACGGTTGGAAATATGTAAACCCGGTCTTCGGAAATCATTTGGTCGTTTCAGACGAAATATATAAAGATTTGCAAAATTCGAGAGAAAAATATTTGGAACTTTTTTATTGACGATAAGCTGGTTACGCGAGTGGCAGGGTTATTAAAAACTCCAGCTTTCCGTCTTCCTGTCTGTAAGTCAGCTCTCCGTTCATAGAACGCATAAAGTTTCTGGAAATATAAAGCCCTATACCCGTGTTGTTTTCAGACACGGCTTCAGAATAGTAGGGCATAAAGACGTCTTTGCTTTCGTCAATACCCTTACCGTCGTCGGCTATGGAAAGCATGCAGACGCCCTTTTTTTTCATAGCCGCAATAAGAATGTTTTTACACTCTGAATGTTCTATGGCGTTGAGGACTATGTTCCCTATAACAGAATAAAGATTATTGTACTGCGCATAGACTGATATTTTACAAGGAATTGTTTTCAGGCATATTCCGTTTGCGGTGCAGTCCGGCTCAAAGTCCTCCTGCGTGCGCACGAGCAATTCGTTTAAATCGAAAATCCGCGACTCCTCGGCGGCGAAACTGTTTTTTGCATAAGAAGATAAGTCGGTAAAACTTCGGTTCAGTTCGTTGGTTTTTCTGCTGATAATATCTATGGTTTTACAAAGTTCGCTGTCCTGTTCTTTCTGCCTCAATACGCCGAGGTAATGCTCTATACTTGCGGCGGGCTTTTTCATATCGTGGGATATGAATCGCAATAGATTGTCGCGCTCTTCAAGCATGGTTTTCATTTCTTTGGTTCGAATCTGAACCTCCGATTGCAGGTTTTTAGTGAGATAATTAAGCCTTTTTTCCTGTCTTATAAAGACGCAAAGTCCTAAGTAAGCCGTGTAGGCGATAATGATAGCGCACATCCAGAGCGCAGGGCTGAACGCCGCAAACAGGTTGACGTCGGGCAGACACAGCGATATTCCCGTTATTCCTACGAGCAAGGAATTTATAAGATAGATGACATCAACCTCTTTTTGTTTTGCATAGACCAAAACCGAAATTACAATTGCGCATGAACATATCAGCGTAACGACGAGCGAATAAAAGCCCAACCATGCAGAAGCATCGAAAGGCAGAAGCTGTAAAAGTGGAACGGACAGACAAAAGGCGTGAAACAGAACAGCAAACGCCAGCCATACCTTGAACGGCGTTTTTTTATTTCTGAGGGCGTAAAACGCTGAAAGCATAGTTAATGCACACATTAAAGTGCGGACAAACTTCCAGAGATAGGGGAAAGAGGTCGCCTCCGTCAGGACGTAAGAGGAAAAGACGATTCCGAAAATGCCGAATACTATGCCGAGGTGAGGTAAAAAGGAAGCCGTCTTTTTCAAGAAGCATACGAAAACAAAAATCGCGGAAATCAGCGCGGCAAGGACGAATAAAATTATCAAAAGCGTCTTGTCGCGTGCTACCGCGCCGCGAACGGCTTCGTCCGACCCGATGAGAGGGATGCCTTCCATCCCTGCCCCCTTGACGCTCCGAGCCTCATAATGAATGGTTACGACAGTCGCCGCAAGAAGCGCGTCGGGCGTAATCGCTTGCTGTTTCGGATAGAAGTTAAGGTCTAAAAACAGAGGTTCAGTACTGTCGGTATGCGTTTTCGTTTCATATACGTATTCGGTATAATTAATAAAGTTATAATCTGAAATTTCGCCCGTTCTTTCTACCAATGCCGACCGAATATAGACGTTACATGCGGACCATACGTGCGGGATATAAAGAGTAAAATGCCAGTATCCGTCGCCCTGGAGATAGGGCGTAAGCTCCTCAGACTGCGCGAGAAAATCGGGCGACATTGGGTCGATGTTTCTTATGATAAAGACAAAGGTGCCGCGCTTTGCGAATTTATTATTCTGCGTAAGATCGACGGGCGTACCCTGCTTTTGCGAACCGGGAATTAAAAATTCGTCGGGCGTATAATTTACACAGGTCAGCGCGTTAAGTTGCTGCAAATCGGTAATAGAGATTGAAGCGACAGACTCGCCGTCCGTGCCGCTCAGACTGTAATCGCAGGGCGCTTTCGCGGTTTTCGGAATTGCGAAGGTCAGCGCGGCAATCAGGGCGGCGCAGAACAGGATAACTGCAAGAAGAATGCTATAACGCTTGAAATATGGCTCTTTCATTTAAAACTCCTTTGGGAAGAAGGCGTAACCCTTGCCGAATTCCGTACAAATAATATTTTCCTTGGTAAATTCTTTCAATTTTCTTCGGAGCGTTGAAAGGTGCCTGCGTATCGTGGTGGTTTGCAGGCTGGGCGCCGCCCAAATGCGTTCGTATATCTCGTCTGCGGAAAAGAATTCGCACGGATTCTTCATAAGGAACCAAAGTATGTTGAACTCGCTTGAAGTCAGCGAAACGTTTTTTCCTGCGTAAAGTACGGTACGCCTGCGGCTGTCAACAATCAGTTGCCCGCTTTCAACCACGCTTTCGCTCTGCGGCAGAAAACGAAGGCGCATTCTTGCTTCTAAAAGTCGCATGGAACAGGGCTTTACGACATAATCTACGGCGCCTGCGCTGAACCCGTCTAAGATATTTTCCTCGTTTCCGAGGTCGGACAAAATTATGACGGGCGGAAGGGGAACGAGGTTTTCAAGAAGTTCCAACCCAGAACCGTCCGGCAGAACCACATCAAGCACTATCATTTCGGGCTGTTCGTTGTCGAGAACTGCTTTCGCTTCGCGCAAGCTGTCCGCAGTCCTTATGATATTTCCCTTAGCCGAAAACCAATTTTTCATCTCCGAAAGAAGTTCGGGATTGTCCTCTACAAATAAAATTCTTCTGTCAGTTATGATATCCTGCCTCAAACGACCTTCCTCCTTTGTGTAGCATTTTAAGTATTATACATTATAATTCTTGAAAAATCAATAAGTACGTATTTGTTACGAAAAGTTACGATTGCCCTCAGACGCGGCAAAACGCTTGCGCAATAAGTGTGAAAATGTTAAAATAAACTTAAATAATTATATTTTATATCGAAAATCCGACGGTAAGGATTCAGGTAAAAGGGTAGGAGCGAACATGAAGTACAAAAGTAACAGTAGGTTATTTGCAGTAATAATTTCTTGCGCGATGGTTTTAGCAGGGTTTTATTTATCGGCGTTGAACGCATATGCCGCAACGAATACCGACGGTAATTGGACGACGGGGCAGACGATAGATCTCATTCCCGACCTTACGGGAGAGCCTCTTCTCAATCAGGGATGGGGGTTATGGGACGCGAATCAGGTAAATGCAAACGGTTGGGATTCCGGCGAATACGGCTACGCCATTCACGCGCAGGACACGGAAGACGACCTTGGTACAAAGTCCTATACAGGCGGCGTTTATTATACGATAGAACTTTCGGAAGCGGACAAGGTGAAAGCCGATTTGGGTCAGCTTACGCTCGGCGCGTCGTCTGTCAACTGGTTTCAGGCGTCCTCGAGACACTACATTTCCATTCGCGTCTATTTTTATGATTCTAATGGCGAGGCGATAGGTTCAGGCGTGACTAAAACTTATGATAATTATTACGTTGCGCAGAAGGACGTCACTCTGACTCTTACCGACGCCGCTGTGCCGGCGGGGACCTGTTCGATAAAGGTCTGGTTCTCTAACTGGGGAACTCTCTCCGGCAGACCGTATATCGCCAATCCTGCCTGCTATCTGTACGATACGACCGCACCCTCGTTTTCGGGCGCAACGCTTGAAAAGACATCGGTTGCGGACAGCGCAAATAACAGGGTGGTCACGGGCGACACGGTGAAGTACTGCATAGGGTTTAACGAGAAGATAAGCATCACTTCAGGCGGAACGGCTGCCGTTACCTTAAACGGAAGCGCATATCTTACCTCAAGCAATGCACAGGTCGTTACCGAAAACGGCAAAAGCAGAGTTTGTTACACGTTCACTCTGCCCGAAGGAAGTCAAAGCGGAACGATTGCGCTTTCCTCCGTTTCGGGGCTTACCGTAAAAGACGAGGCGGGCAACAGCTATACGTATAGCGGCAGCCCTTCAGCCGACACTCTGCAATATTACAAGACGATGTCCGTTTCCTCTTCGCTTATCTCTTTGAGTTTTTCGGGCGGAAGTACGGCGACGTACAATACCGATTATACCGCCTCTCTTGTGGCGCAAACGGGCTATTCGCTTCCTTCTGCTATTAAAGTGACCGTCGGCGGCACAATTCTAACGCAGGGAACTGACTATATGTACGATTCCTCCACGGGCGCGATTACCGTAAAGGGCAGCGTCATTACGGGGAATATCGTCGTTACGGCTTCGGGCGTTGCCAAGACGTATACGGTATCCCTTGATATGCAGGGCGGCAGTATGGGTTCTGCCTCCGCTATGGCAACTTACGACAGCGCAATGCCCTCTATAACCTTGCCCGTTCGCACGGGCTATACGTTCGGCGGCTATTTTACGCAGACGGATGGAAACGGAACGCAGTATTACGGCGCGGACGGCAGCAGTTTGCGCAGCTTCGACCAAACGAGCGGAATAACTCTGTATGCACTTTGGACGGCGAACACATATACTGTTGTTTATAATGCTAATAAACCTTCGGGCGCAAGCGGAACGGTAATGGGCAGTACGGTTTCTTCCTCGCACACATACGATACGCAGAAAGCACTCCCGGCAAATGGTTATTCGCTTAAAGGCTGGACTTTCCGGGGCTGGGCAACCTCGCCAAGCGGTGGCGTTGTTTATGCAAACGGTGAGCAGGTCAAAAACATTACGGCGGAGGACGGCGGCACGGTCAATCTTTACGCGGTTTGGGAACAGACTGCTCATCAGATCACCTTCAATGCTTCGGGCGGAAGCGGTTCGGGCACGGTCAGCGTTTTATATGACGGCGCTCTTCCTGCCTTAATAACCGAGCCTTCGCGCAACGGATACAACTTTGCAGGCTATTTTACCGAGCCCGACGGGAACGGACAGCAGTATTACACCGCTGACGGAGAAGCGGTCAATGAAATGACTTACACGGTTTGCGAAGACATCAAGCTTTATGCCTTTTGGAAGCCGATAAGCTATTCAATCGAGCTTTACAATGAGAGTGAATACGTAGGGACGATAGATAACGTCATTTTCGGGACATTGCTTCTGCCGTCCGCCGAAACTCTCGGACTCGAAAAGGCAAATTATGATTTCGTCGGCTGGAACATTTACGGAGACCAGAACTGGAATATGTACCGCGCCGACGTGACATATAATACGGGTCTTGCCTCCAGGGACGGCGATGTCGTCGTGCTGTACGCCGCGTGGGAGGAAAAAGCCATACATAGCCTTGCCTTCGACGGTAACGGCGGCTCGGGGGTGCCCGCAATGACGCAGGCACACGAGGATGAAACCATCCGTCTCAGCACAATCGCTCCCCAAAGAGATGGCTACACATTTCTCGGCTGGGCGGAAACGGCAGACGCTGTAGAGGCGCAATATCTTCCCGAAGGCGAATTTACTATGGGCGACTCGGTGGTTACCCTTTTCGCCGTGTGGCGGCGCAACCCTTCGCTTTCCTTCAGTGCGAACGGTGGTGAATTTATCAATAAAGTTGCACCCGTTTATCCGGCGGCAGGGTCATCGGTAACGATTACGAAAATAAAGCCCATTCGCACAGGTTACGAATTTGCCGGTTGGGCGACGACTGACAACGCCGAAACTGCGCAGTATGTAAGCGGCGGAACGTTTACAATGCTCTCGGTTGATACCGTTCTTTACGCCGTATGGGAGCTACAGGAATTTACCGTTTCGCGAAATATAGCGCCAGGTTACGCTATTTCGGGACTTTCGGATAGATACTGCTATGGTGATAACCTTGAATTTACCGTTTCGGGCGTAAATCCGAAAGTGTATATTAACGGAACGCTCATCGCTTGCGACGGGGAAGGAAAATATACATTCACGGTTACCGAACAAATCTGCGTCATCGTTGCAGATTCTTCGTCCCTTGCTTTTATATATTCGGCGAACGGCGGTTCGGGCGCTCCGATGGACGGCAGTATTTATTCCATAGGCAGTGCGGCAACCATTTCGAACATCGTTCCCGTGCGTACGGGCTATACGTTCTGCGGTTGGTCAATCAGCAAAGACGCTCAATCGGCAGAGTATGAGCCGGGCGACAGTCTTACTTTTTCGGATACGGATGTTATTCTTTACGCAGTATGGCGCGCAAACGCTTATACGGTCACCTATAACGCAGCCGGCGGCGAAGGCGTAATGCAGGACAGCGCTTATTCTTACGGAACGATCGGCGCTCTTTCGGGAAACGTGTTTGTAAAGGAAGGGTTTGCTTTTGTCGGTTGGGCACTTTCTGAGGGTGGAGTATGCGTGTTTGCAGACGGTGACGAGGTATTAAATCTTTCGGATGAGAACGGCGCAAACATTGCGCTCTATGCAGTCTGGGAACAGATTAAAACCTTAATAACGTTAGACGCGGACGGTGGAACGGGTGGAAGCGCAAATCTTTCGGTCGGTTACGGCGATACGCTGTCGGCAAGCGGGCTTATTGCTCCCGTGCGAAACGGATATACCTTTGGCGGCTACTTTACGGAAAAAGACGGCAATGGAGAAATGCTTTTCGACAGGGATATGCTACCCGTAAATTATACCGTAAACGGCTGGGACAGAACCGAGCAGAACCTCACACTCTATGCATATTGGATTCCCACGCCTGAAACGATTATGAACGACGTTGGGGCGGCAATAGATGAAGTTCAGAGCAATCTGGATAGCGCTGTAGCGGAATTGCAGGCGGCGATAAATGCCAATGAGACGGATATAGAGGCAAAGGTTTCTGCATTGGATTCTGCATACAAAGCGGCGGATACAATTCTGCGTTCCGATTTCACTGAGGCAGACGCAGAACTTGAAGCGAAAATAGCCGCCCTTGAAACTGCGATGAGAGCGGCTGATTCCGCATTGCAAGCTGCAATCGATAAGGTTCAGAGCAATCTCGACAACGCGATAGCGGAATTGCAGGCGGCGATAAATGCCAATGAGACGGATATAGAGGCAAAGGT
>ENA-ORSL01001867-ORSL01001867.1-human-gut-metagenome-genome-assembly--contig:-NODE-1867-length-16481-cov-3.153598_pt1 | contig 16481 bp, 11 predicted proteins | sample MGYA00242190_ERZ509157 | MGnify/ENA primary metagenome ERZ509157 (study PRJEB26280, sample SAMEA2338664) | human gut metagenome | biome: human gut; feature: human-associated habitat; material: faeces...
TAATTACAAAGCCTACGAATATCTCGGCGCACACCGCGAGGGTGACAGCTATGTTTTCCGCGTATGGGCGCCTAATGCAGATGCGGTTTATGTGATAGGCGAGTTCAACGGATGGGATATGTCTCTGCCGATGCATCGCGTAACTGATGGCGGAATATGGCAGGCCGAGTCATCTGCACCGCAACCGGGTCAAATGTATAAATACCGTATCGTTAGTCCGTACGGCACGTCCGACAAGGCAGACCCGTACGCCTTTTCGGCAGAAACACCGCCGGGCACCGCATCGGTGCTGTGCGATATTTCAGGCTTTCAGTGGCATGACAGCGCATGGTTGCAGCGCCGCGTCGCCACCATGACGCGACATGAATTTTATCGCCAGCCTATTAATATATATGAGCTGCATATAGGTTCGTGGCGCCGCAATGCCGACGGTTCACAGCTGAGCTATACGCAGCTGGCAGATGAGCTGATTCCGTATGTCAAGCAAATGGGGTATACCCATGTAGAGTTTTTGCCGGTAATGGAGCATCCGTATGAGCCTTCGTGGGGATATCAGGTTTGCGGTTATTATGCGCCAAGCTCGCGTTTCGGCTCGCCGCATGAGCTTATGACGCTGATTGACCGTTTGCACACGGCCGGTATAGGCGTAATACTTGATTGGGTCCCGGCACATTTTCCCAAGGACGCACACGGACTGTTCGAATTTGACGGCGGACCGCTATACGAGTACCAGGGCAGTGACCGCATGGAGCATGCCGGCTGGGGCACGCGGCGCTTCGATGTCGGACGGCAGGAGGTTGAGAGCTTTCTTGTATCAAACGCTGAATTCTGGGCGGGCACGTATCACGCAGACGGCCTGCGTGTTGATGCAGTGGCGTCCATGCTGTATCTTGACTATGACCGCAAGCCCGGCGAATGGGTGCCCAACGTCTACGGCGACAACCGTTGCCTTGAGGCCATTGCTTTTTTCCGCAAGCTGAACGGACATATGGCAGGTCAGCACCCGGATGTGCTTATGATTGCCGAGGAGTCAAGTGCATGGTCGCATATAACCGACGACGGCGCGGAGGGGCTCGGATTTTCACTCAAATGGAACATGGGGTGGATGCACGATGCTCTCGACTATATTGCCGAGGACGCGCTGTTCCGGAAATATCATCACAATAAGCTGACGTTTTCGCTTACGTACGCATTCAACGAAAAATACGTACTGCCCATATCGCATGATGAGGTCGTGCATGGCAAAAAATCACTGCTTGATAAAATGTCGGGTGACTACTGGCAGAAATTTGCAACGGCGCGTTGCTTTGGCGTATATATGATGACACATCCCGGCAAAAAGCTCAACTTCATGGGTAATGAGATAGGTCAGTTTCGTGAGTGGGATGATGCAGGACAGATAGAATGGTTTTTGCTTGATTATCCGTCACATGCCGGCTATCAGCTTTTCTGGGCAGACATAAACAACTTTTATTTGCAGCATCCGCAGCTGTGGTATGATGACGGAGGTTGGAACGGATTTCGTTGGATAAATCCCAATGATGCCGAAAAGAGCGTATATTCGTACCGCCGTATCGGACGCCCGAAGCCCGCAAATGAAGCCGATATTTCCGACAAATCCCAGAGCGAGGTCTTCAGAGATCTGATAATAGTGCTTAATTTTACTCCGGTAGTGCGTCATGAATATGAGATTTATGTCGGTGAGGCCGGTGAATATGAGGAGCTGTTCAACAGCGACCTGTGCCGCTACGGCGGAAGCGGCGTGACCAACGCCGCGCTGTCGTCCGGGGACGACGGTATATTAAAGTTGACATTGCCTCCGCTGGGGGCGCTAATACTGCGTGCGAGATAAACGCACGGGAAAGGCGTAGAGTATGTTTAAGAAAAAAGAGTGCGTGGCCATGCTGTTGGCCGGCGGGCAGGGAAGCAGGCTGTATGCCCTGACCAAGCACACCGCGAAACCCGCGGTGCAATTCGGCGGTAAGTACCGCATTATCGATTTCCCCCTCTCAAACTGTGTCAACTCAGGCATCGATACTGTAGGTGTGCTGACGCAGTATCAGCCTTTGGTGCTCAACGATTACATGGGCAACGGTCTGCCGTGGGATCTGGACCGCACCTTCGGAGGTCTGAAGATACTGCCGCCTTATCAGGGCAACGAGGGGGCCGATTGGTATCGAGGCACTGCAAACGCCATTTATCAGAACCTCGAGTTTATCGATATGTTCGATCCGGATTACGTTCTGGTGCTGTCGGGAGATCACATTTACAAAATGGACTATTCCCGCATGCTCGATTATCACAAGCGCACCGGGGCTGCATGCACTATTGCTGTCCTGGAGGTACCGATCGAGGAGGCAAGCCGTTTCGGTATTATGACGACAGATGACCAAGGGCGCATTGTACGGTTTACCGAAAAGCCGGCAAAGCCGGAGAGTACAAAGGCCTCTATGGGAATTTATATATTTGACCGACACACATTGTACAAATACCTTGAGGCTGATGAGGCAGATCCGGCCTCCTCCAATGATTTCGGCAAAAATGTTATTCCGGCCATGCTGGCGGCTGGTGAGAGCATGTACGCATATGCCTTTGAGGGATACTGGAAGGATGTTGGTACTATTAACAGCCTTTGGGAGGCAAATATGGATATGCTGGGCGATCCTCCGAAGCTTGAGCTGGGAGGAGACAGCTGGCGCATTTTCTCACGTCACTATTGTCAGCCGCCGCAGTATATAGGAGGGCACGCCATAGTTGAAAATTCGGTCATTACCGAGGGCTGCGAGATATACGGCACGGTCAAAAACTGTGTTCTGGGTGCCGGAGTGCGTGTGATGCACGGCGCTTATGTCAAGGATTCTGTGATCATGGATGATGTGACTGTGGGTGAGGGTGCTACGGTGAACTACTCCATTATTGACTCGCAATCGGTTATCGGAGCGGGGGCGCGCGTTGGTGCCCCGCGGAGTAACGGAACGGAGATCGCCGTTGTCGGCTCGGGCGTTCACATACCGTCCGGCTCCGAGGTGTTTCCGGGTGACATGATTTCGTGAGCAAATGATTATGAATATAAAAAACTATCAGGAGGCATATGTATGACCGCGGCAGGATTGATTTTTTCCAATATACATGACTCAGGTATTACCGAGCTGACACGTCTGCGCACTATGGCCAGTGTTCCGTTCGGATGCCGTTACAGGCTCGTTGATTTCGCGCTCTCCAATTTTGTAAATGCCGATATTGCGAAGGTCGGTATTATAACTCACAATAACTATCAGTCCCTGCTGGATCACATCGGTTCCGGTAAGGACTGGGATCTGTCGCGCAGATCAGGAGGCATAAAAATACTTCCCCCATTCATCACGGCTTACGAAAATGCCGCATCGCGCCGGCTTTATTCGTCACGGCTTGAGGCGCTTTGCGGTGTTATGAACTTCATTACGCGCTGTCGTGAAGATTATATTGTGATGTCGGACTGTGACGCGGTGTACAACATTGATTTACGCGAGGTGATTCGTTGCCATGCCGAGTCGGGGGCCGATATTACCATTGTTACGGCAAACGTCAATCCGGGACTGGTAAAGCTTGATTCCGATACTACCGTTATACAGTCGGATGACGATGGCCGTATTACCGATTTTCTTGAGTACACTATTGATATGGAGCAGTCGCCGTCACTCGATATCAGTACCAACATCATGGTATTGAGCCGGGACTATCTTGTTTCTATAGTCAATGATGCTATGGCACACGGCTATACCAGCTTTTACCGTGACATAATGATACGCCGGCGCAAGCATGAGAATTTCCGGGTTTACCGTTATTCGGGATTTTACCGTCTGATAAACTCCATGGCGTCATATTTTGACGCGTCAATGAGCCTGCTCAATCCCGGTGAGCGTCAGACGCTGTTCGGAATTGCAAGTCGGCCGGTGCTTACCAAAGTCCGCAACTCGCCGCCTACCCGCTACACCGCGGGAGCAAGTGTCACAAACTCGCTGATCGCCGACGGTTGCGTTATCGAAGGCAAGGTCGAAAACTCGATCCTGTTCCGCGATGTTCACGTGGGCGAGGGGGCTGTCATCAAGAATTGCATATTGCTTCAGAACACCTACGTCGCCGACCGCTCCGATCTCAACTGCGTCGTAACTGACAAAGATGTGCTTATACGCGAGGGACGCCGGCTGTCCGGTTACCGCACATTGCCGTTCTTTGTTGGAAAGGGTGTGAGCGTATGACCAGGATACTTTTTGTCGGCGCCGAGGTAATGCCGTTAGCCGCAACAGGCGGCCTTGGTGATGTGTTAGGCTCGCTTCCTGCTGCGCTGGCGAAGGACAGCGACAACGACGTTCGCGTTGTTATGCCGCTTTATTCAGCCATCGGGCTCGAATGGCGGCGGCAGATGAAAACAGAGGCGGTGTTTGAGGTGAAGTTGTCATGGCGTAGAAAATATTGCGGAGTGCTGTCTCTGCGCCGTGATGATGTCACTTACTATTTTATTGACAACGAATACTACTTCAAACGAGACTCCCTGTACGGCAGCTATGATGACGCAGAGCGTTTTGCCTTTTTCTGCATGGCAGTGCCTGAATTAATGCAGCAGGTCGGATTTTATCCCGATGTGATGCACGCCAACGACTGGCAGGCGGCGCTGAGTGTTGTGTATCTCAAAAATCTCTACAGCTGGAGAGCTGAGTACAGCCATATCAAAACGGTTTTTACCATTCACAACATTGAGTATCAGGGACAGTATGATTTTGCCATACTCGGCGATGTGTTCGGACTGTCTGAATGGACACAAGGGCTTATGGATTGGAACGGCTGCATAAACCTCATGAAGGCCGCGATAGTTTCTGCTGATAGGGTGACGACCGTCAGCCCCAAGTACGCACAGGAAATACTAACCGACGGGCACGGACTTGAAGCGGTGCTGTGTCAGCAGTCTTGCAAACTGACCGGAATACTCAACGGTATAGATTATAATTACTACAATCCCGAAACGGATCCTGCGCTGTACCTCAATTACAGTGCAGCCGACCCATCAGGCAAAACAGGGGACAAACTGGCGCTTGAGGAAGAATTGTCGTTGCCGGCTGAGGCAGATGTGCCAACACTGGCGATAATATCCAGACTTGCATCACATAAGGGACTTGACCTTGTATGTGAAATAGCCTATAATTTAATAGACGAGCTTGACTGCCGCCTGATAGTGCTGGGCAAGGGGGAGAGCCGGTATGAGGATTTCTTCCGTCGGCTTGAATCCGACCGTCACGACCGTGTCAGGGCACTGATACAGTATGACCGTGAGCTGTCCCGCCGAATTTATGCAGGGGCCGACGTATTTGTCATGCCGTCTCGCCGCGAGCCGTGCGGACTGTCCCAGATGATAGCTTCACGTTACGGAGCAATTCCGGTAGTGCGCGAGACCGGCGGCCTGTATGATTCCATTAAGGGATATTGGGAGCAGGACGGTGAACTGCACGGAAACGGTTTTACGTTTGCCAACTACAGCTCACACGAGCTTTACGACCGTATACGTGCGGCGCTTGAGTTGTGGCGCGATGCAGGACGACGTGAGAGGTTTGTCCGAAAAATAATGAATATTGATTTCTCATGGGGCGCGTCTGCCGCCCGCTACCAACAGCTGTACCGCGAGCTTACTGCGGAGAAGGGCGATATATGAATCAGAAACAAATCCCAAATCAGACTAAGGGTGACAATCCCGGAGCTGAGCATATCCGGGCGGAGATAGAAGCAAAGCTGCTGCGCCACTTCGGTACCGATCCTGCCGATGCTACTCACGAGCAGATTTACAAGGCAACCGCGTTGACCGTCAAGGACATTCTCACCGAAAAGCGTGGAGAATACAAAAAGCAGGTCAACGCCCGCGGTGCACGGCGTGTGTATTATATGAGCATAGAGTTTCTGCTCGGACGTTCGCTCAAAACCAATCTGTGTAATTTAGGTCTTGATAAAGAGTACAGCCGTGCACTGAATTCCATGGGAGTGTCACTTGAAGAGCTGTATGACTGCGAGCCGGATGCGGGACTCGGCAATGGCGGTCTCGGCCGTCTTGCGGCCTGCTTTCTTGATTCGCTGTCGTCACTTGATTATCCCGCCACCGGATTTTCAATTTGCTATGAGTACGGCTTGTTCCGTCAGAAAATAATTGACGGTATACAGGTCGAGCTTCCGGACATATGGCTGCCGGGAGGAGATGTATGGCTTATTCCGCGTACAGACCGTATTTTTCATGTACGCTTTGGTGGTCGTGTCAAGGAAAACTGGCAGTCGGGCCATCTTGAAATAAGTTATGAGAACTGCGACGAGGTCGAAGCGGTGCCATACGATATGATGATTTCGGGTGCCGACTGCGATGCCGTATCACAGCTTCGACTGTGGCGCGCACGTGATATTCAGAACTTCAACATGGGGCTTTTCACGCAGGGCCAATACGTCCGTGCCCTTGAGGAAAGCAACCGCGCGGACATTATATCCAAAGTGCTTTATCCGTCGGACGAGCATACGGAAGGCAAGCTGCTGCGCCTGACTCAGCAGTATTTTCTGGTGTCGGCCTCAATGCAGAGCATAATACGTGACCACATTGCCGTTTACCGTACGCTGGACAACCTTCCGGATAAGGTTGCTATTCACATCAATGATACGCACCCTGCGCTATGTATTCCCGAGCTTATGCGAATATTGGTTGACGAATATTGCTTCACTTGGGACAAGGCGTGGAACTACGTTACGAGAATGGTGTCTTACACCAATCACACCGTTATGCCGGAGGCACTTGAGTGCTGGGGCGAGGATGTTTTCAAGCTGAAGCTGCCGCGTCTGTATATGATAATCAAGGAGATCAACGAGCGTTTTTGCCGCGAGGCGTGGAATGCTTTTCCGGGCAACTGGGATCGTATCTCACGTATGAGCATTGTGTGCGGCGGACAGATCAGAATGGCAAATCTGTCGGTTATCGGATCACATTCGGTAAACGGAGTGTCAAAACTTCACTCCGATATACTCAAGAAAACCACATTCCTTGACCTGTATCGCATGTATCCCGAGCGCTTTACCAATGTGACTAACGGAATCGCTCACCGTCGTTGGCTGTGCTATTCCAATCCGCGACTTGCCACTCTTCTTGATGAGTGCATCGGTGGTGGGTACAGGTCACATTCTCAGGAGCTGGCGGAGTTTGCAAAATTTGCAGATGATGAGCATGTTCTTGCAAGACTCGGAAAAATCAAACGTCAGAACAAGGCCGAATTTTCAACTGCTCTGGCGCGTCACACCGGGCAGGTCATAAACCCTGATACGCTGTTTGATGTTCAGATAAAGCGTCTGCATGAGTACAAGCGTCAGTTGTTGAATGCTTTGAACATTATCGGGTTATATCTTGATCTGCAGGACAATCCGGATATGGAAATACAGCCGCAAACGTTTATATTCGGTGCCAAGGCGGCTCCGGGATATTATATGGCAAAGCAGATCATACGTCTGCTGTATTATCTGGGTAAGGATATAGAAACACATTACAAAATAAGAGAGAAACTGCGTGTGGTGTTCCTTGAAGACTATAATGTGAGCATGGCTGAAGCACTTGTCCCGGCAGCCGAGGTCAGCGAGCAGATATCGCTTGCGGGCAAGGAGGCCAGCGGTACCGGTTGTATGAAGCTGATGATCAACGGTGCGCTGACTATAGGTACGCTTGACGGTGCAAACGTCGAGATGCAGGCTGCAGCCGGTGCCGACAATATGTATATTTTCGGTCTGAACAGCCGTGAGGTTGATGAGCTGTGGGCTCGCGGTTACAATGCCGCCGAGTATTATAACTCAAATCCGAGGCTCAGACGTATCGTAAACAGCCTTGATGCAGGATTTGCAGGAGAGTCTTTCTCGGAAATCGCGGCGTATCTTATAGCAGGGCACGGAATTGCCGATCCGTATATGTGCCTGGCGGATTTTGAGTCATACAGACTGGCACGTGAGCGCATGCTGCGGGACTACAGTGACAAGACACGCTGGAACCGTATGTCACTTTATAATATCGCGGCGGCGGGGCAGTTCTCGGCTGACCGAAGTATCGAAGAATATGCCCAGCGCATATGGGGACTCGAAAAAGTTAAGATCAAAAAGGATTGAAATGCTTGCTAAATTAAGTGAACAGGTGGGGGCGGGCGCCGTCCCCACTTTGCGTAAAACCTTATATTCATCTCAAACAGCCGAAGATGCCACATGCCGTGGTGCTTTTTCTGTGACGCACAGGCTGGAGCTTTGCCTGTGTGTTCCGGTGCGGCTTGGTATTACGTCGGTGACGTTGCGTTTGTGCCGCGACGGTTGCCCGGACGGTGACATACATCTCGATATTGCTAAAAACGAGTTTGGTATTGACCGCTACACCGTTACGCTACAGCTTTCCGAGCTGTGCGCCGGAGAGCGGTCGGGACTGTTTTATTATGAATTTATATTCAACCGCGGACGTGAGGTAATGTATTCGGATACCGTCAATAATGTGGATATGACGCTGTCCGGAGTGCCTGCACGGCGGTTTTTGTTGCTTGTTTACGAGGATGGCTTCAGCGTGCCTGATTGGTTGGGAAGCAATATTATATATCACATATTCGTAGACAGGTTTGGCAATACGGGTGATAGCTTACTTATTCGTGACGGTGCGGTCATCCATTCCGAGTGGGACAGTGACGTGCCGGATTATGCCGAGGTGCCGGGTGGTGATGTTGCAAACAATGACTTTTTCGGCGGCACTCTTGACGGTATAACCACACGGCTCGACTATCTCGGCTCCCTCGGCGTGGGTACGTTATATCTCAGTCCAGTGTTTGACTCGCCCTCAAACCACAAGTACGATACAGGAGATTATGAGTCTGTTGACACCATGTTCGGCGGAGATGCCGCGCTTGACCGTCTGCTCTCAGCAACTGCAGAGCGGGGAATGAAGGTCATACTTGACGGCGTATTTAACCACACCGGCGATGACAGCCGTTATTTCAACCGTTACGGCCATTATCCCGATCCGGGTGCATACCAATCTGTGGCATCACCGTATTTCAAATGGTACAATTTCCGTGAATATCCCGATCAGTACGAATGTTGGTGGAATATACGCATAATGCCGCGCCTGCGCCATGACAATCCGGATTGCCGTCATTATTTCACGGGTGACGACGGCATCGGTGCGCGCTACATCAGACGCGGGATATCAGGGTGGCGGCTTGACGTCGCAGATGAGCTGAACGATGACTTTCTTGACGAATTTCGCGAGAGCGTCAAGCGCGTGTCAGACGGTCAGGCGGTGATTATCGGTGAGGTGTGGGAAAACGCTGCCGATAAGCAGGCATACGGCAGGCGTCGCAGATATCTGCAGGGCCGTCAGCTTGACAGCGTCATGAACTACCCGGTGCGCAACGGAATTATTGATTTTATTCTTCACCGTGACGGACGATTGTTGTACGACACATTGACGGGGATATATGCGTCGTATCCTCCGGCTGTGTGTAACAGCCTGATGAATTTGCTGGGAACGCACGATACAGAACGTATACTGACCGTATTGGCTGATGCCGGCACCGATATGATGTCAAACTCGCAACTTGCAAGCTATAGACTTCCGCCGGACAAACGCGATTTGGCACGCCAAAGGCTGATACTTGCCTCAACAATTCAGTACACGATTTACGGCACACCGTCTCTGTACTACGGCGACGAGGCGGGAATGGAAGGCGGGCGAGATCCGTTTTGCCGTATGCCGTTCCCGTGGGGGCACGAGGACATGCAGCTGCTCGGACATTACCGCAGGCTCGGCTTAATACGGCGCGAGGCGGTATACAGTGGGGGCGACTTTCGTGTGCTGGAGTATGGCAACGGCTATTTTGCCTTTGAACGTACTAAAAACGGTGAGCGCATAATAACCGCGGTAAACTGTTCAGACATTCCACATTGCTTTACTACTATGACGCAAAAATATAAAGATTTGCTTTCCAATGCTGATTATTGTGAAAATGTGATGCTCGGAGCTATGCAAGCGGCAGTACTCAAGGAGATAAGTGATGTTTAAAAAGGTCTTTTCATTCTGGACAAAATCCAAAAATCCGGATAGTCCACGTTATCGCTATGACATGGCAAAGCGTATATGCGGTCACCATATCAAGTATGTTACAGAGCGCCACGGTGAAGAGCCTGAAGAGGTCATAGGTAAGGACGGAGCACTCAACATACGTGATGACGAACTGCTTGTGTTTGCCTCCTCGGATATACTCATGCGCTGTAAAATCGAGCAAATGCAGGCATGGGAGCTTCTCAGCCATGACGGCGTTGTCATTACGGCGCCCGACCTTGAGCACGGAGGCCTGGAACGTACTATAATTGTGCATTACGTATATTACCGCTGAACGCAAGCTTTCAGTTGACTAAAGAAAAAGCCACCGACACGAGCGTGCAAGGTTAGCGGTATAATATAACAACCGAATAAGCGCCTTTACGCAAAACACCGGGGAAGAATAATCCGTGGTGGAACCAAGCATCCTTGTATAATGTAAGTGGATTGACACCGCTTATAAGGAGGCTTTAAAATGAAATAAGAAAATAACGGGATAAAGAGCATCGCCCACAGCAAATACATGATTAAGCAGGTATATAAAGGCAGCCGCTAGCGTGCGGCTGCCTTTGATTGTAATGCAATGTTAAGCTTTCGGTGTCCCTTTTAGGTGCTAAGTCTGTATTTGTTTCTTATAGTTAGTGGCTGTGCAAGCCACCGGCTTCGCCGGAGGTTATGCCTTACCTATAATGGAGATTATTTTTGGGTTACCCGTTAGAACTTTGCGTAGGTTATTTATTAATTATCTTGGGCATTCCGGTACTTACGGTTCCGGGCGTAGCAGTTACCTTAACCTGAGATGGCAACTGGGTGAAAGTGTAATTCATAGAGTACGAAAATGTAATTGCTTTGTTGGCTTGAACATCGTTATAGCCCGTATCTCTATTATACCATATCCTGCCGATAACCGTTGTGCCTTTCCTCAATTCTATATGGACCGGATACTTTTGCGGCAATGCAGCTCCACCGACAATGATCACCTGATTTGAATTCAGATCCGTTCCGTAGAACTTGTTGAAATCGGCAAGAGTGAGAGCGTTGTTATGACGTACCCAGACCACTATTGCTGAATGAGGTTGAATTTCGCCACTGAGCTGCCATGTGTTATTGGCTATTTCATCGCTCTTGGCACCGGGCTTAGGTCTGCAACAGATGCTGTAATCTGAGAGCTTGATGACGTTGTTGCTGTTGTTGTAGAGCTCTATGAATTCATATTCATCGTCCTCTTTGCCGGTTGTCCATGGGACTATTTCGGTGAACATCAGTTCCGCAAGCTCCGAATACATTACAGCCTTGTATTCGGTTCCGTCAAGTGTGCCGGTAACTATTGCATATACTCTTACTGAACTTATGCTGTATGGAACATCCGCATATGGAACGACGGTTGCACCGGGAGCAATATCTCCAATCTTTGTTGTTGCCTTCGGAGTAATTTTACGTGCCAATGAGATTCCGGTTGCGTTACCAAGATAAAACTCTACCTTGGCATTCTCGATCGTACCCTTGGAGTTATTCTTTACATAGGCATATATTCTGTGGGATTTTGTTTGCTCCTCGGCTACCAATTCCTGGTCAAGCTTTTGTATGCTCAGAACGTCCCGGTTTTCGACCCACACGGGTGCTGTTACGCAGTAATTTGTACCGTCAGTGATCTTTACATAGTAGTAATCGTAATCTGCCGGTAGATCGAGCTCCCAATCTATTTTCTTGTTTTTGCCAACAGCTTTATAGGCGACTACAATTCCGTCTTCAGCTATTATGCTAAGCGTTCCGAGACCGGTTTCTTTGGCAGTTTCTGCATTGACGGTAATATGGAGACTGCTTGGATTGTCGAGTCTCGCACCCATCCATTCGTCATTAACTTTATAATAGACCTTAAGCGATTTGTCTGTTGTGGTATATGTTCTGTTTTTGAAAAATGCCTCAACAATGTTAGCTCTGGTCAGAGCGGGAGCCAGTGCATATCCACAGTATTCGTAAGCATTGCCCCAGTTTGGAGTATGGTTATCCTCGTTGTACATCGGAGAAGTATGCCAGCCCTTTGACAAACTCAAAGCATAGACCTCATCATAGCCCTTTCCCTTGATTTCCGAAAGAACGACCGTGCTATCGAATTTATCTGTTCTGCCTTCAAATTCAAGAAAGTTACCCCACGTATATCCGGGATGGTTGAACATGGTCACAATGTTATTTTTAGAGGAATTGTATTTGTAATAATTATATAGCGGGAGCTCTCTTGTTGTTAGTCTTGTACTGTTAATAGTGTTTAAGTGACCATAATATCCGGTGGATTGGCCGTATGTCTGTTCAAATCCATAAAGGGTCACGTATTGTCCGGGGTCATTCAGTTTGTCTGCAGTGGCAATATGAATATTAGTATATTCGGTTTGGGTGATGGAGTTTGAGTGGTCGGTTACAGCAAAGAAATCCAATTTAGCCACATCTCTTGCATATTCATATGCTTGCAGTACCGTACCTTGACCATCGGATTCAGAGGTATGAGCATGAACCTCGCCGGAATAGAGATTCATGATATCACCATTTCCGCAGGAGAATGTGTTTGAATACACACTGAAGTTGCCGGCTTTGTCGGTAAGCTTCAGATATGCTGTATAATCCCCACTCTCAACTGTGAAGCCTCTTGCGATGACCTTTGAAGAACTTATTTCCGCATATTGGGTATAGTCTTTTCCGTTGATCATCAACTGAAATCCGTCTTCTGCCAGCGAATTGATATCGCTGATGGTGTACGACAGATCCGGAGTATATACATCCTCGTAATAGTAAGTGTTCTCAGGTGTGTGTGAAATAACACTAAGAGTGGCGTTCGACGCATAAGTAGCATTTTCGGGGAAAACAATGTAATCACCGTTTACACTGAATCCTTGAATATACGATAGTGCTTGCTTGTAACCATCTATATTCTGTGCATATACCCGAATATACCTATCCGATGATACTATACCGAAGGTTGCTTTATCATCGGCCGGGTAGGGAAACTCATCACAACTTACTTTCCCAACCAGGATCATTACATCGGATTCTACCATAGAGGTCTCGGTATAACTGGTTACAACAATCGATTGGTTAAATTTGTTTATATAGTCTCTTAACTGCTGGACTGCCTTCACCAGATCTGCATCAGCATTGTTTTCATATACAAGCGCAACGTTTTTGTTGACATTCGGTCCTGCAATCAAAATGCCTTCTGGAATCTTAACTACGTCTTCGGTATCAGTTGTGTCGGAAACAGTCGGCGATGTTGTTTCAATAGAATCTGTATCGGCAGGTGTTGTAACTACATTGTCATTTGTTCCGATATTGCATGAAACAAAACTAAGTACCATAAAGAGTACCAGTATGGTCGCTAAGAGTCTTTTCATCATTTTTTGCCTCTCATTATTTTATTATTTTGAAATAGAAATTCATGATCATACTTTCCCGAGGGATTCATCAGGCTTATTCTGTCGTTATCTGAAGCTTCTTTGGAAAACAGGTCATTTTTTGCATGCTGATCCCACAAGAACAATTACACAAATATAGTATAGTATATTATCAGAACAATGTCAATAACATTATTAGAAACGGTGTCAGAAACCATGAAATTATTATTTTTCGTTGTTACGATGAAAAGCGGAATTACAGCCGGCACTCACAGCTTGACTGTAAACCTAACATGACTGAAATCACAGGCTTTCCCCCTGCTTTTAGCGACAGGGACTATCTTCTGCTGATACAAAATAGCCTCAGAAACAAAGATACCGAGGCAATCAAGTGCCTCGGTATTTCTGCCGCCGATTTTTCCGTTGAAGATGCAAAGAAATACCGGTGGATTTTTCTTTAGTTAATGACTCGGTTTTTATTCAGCAGATTCTGTATAGTCGTTGAGGTCGTCGGGCAATATGACTTCAACTGGCGTGCCGGGATTGACGTACTCAACTTCTGCGGTTATAAGCGTGGATATTGACGGAATACCGTAGGTAGCAAATTGTACATCGGCCTTGAAGGTTATGGTGAATCTGGATATGTATCCGTCCGCCGTTATTATGATCGACAGTTTGATGTCATCAATTGAAGTGTTGTCCGTGACGCTGACATACTCGCTCAGCTGCTTGAAACTGGCAATAAACTGCTCTGTTGACAGTGCAAGATTGATTGTCTTGGTACCGTCACTGTTTTTGATCAGTTCAACGTCCTTCAGCACGTCCTCGGGAAGCTCGACGGTAATTCTGTCTATCATGTCAGAGAGGTTGTAATCGATGCTTACGGTGCTTTTGATGTCTGACTTGATTTTTTTCTGTCCGATCACATAATAGGCGTATCCATCCTTATTGTAGACCGAAATATCGAGTTTTTGACTGCCGAACCCTACTCTCATTGTTCCGCAATATGCCGGCGTGTCGCTGTTAAGACCGGATGCTTTTATGTTGTATTCACTGGTGTATCCTGCCGCCGCGGAAATTGAGGAATAAAGTCCTTGAGCTGATATTTGCTGATCAATTTTAATGTTACATTCATAGGAGTCAAGTGAATCTGTCTTTTTCATGGCATCAGTGAATGCCATGTATGCCTCGGCATGCTCACATGACGTGAACATCATCGTCGACAAAAGCAATAATAAGGCAAGCAATAACGAGGTTGTTTTTTTCATTGTTTATCTCCTTTCAGGAACAATCCCATAATCATTATAGCACTCCTGTTCAGTAAAGTCAACAAAATTTTGTTTTTGCTCAATTGTACCGTAAGAACATCCTGTACAGCAGAAGTCCTCCGTTTTTAGCTGCATGTAGCATGTGGTAACCCAAGCCGTTGCGACGCAGATAATCGTCGCTTTCCGGCGCTGTGCCCGCACCGGACGGAAGCTTACCGCGATAAATTGCAAATTTGTTGTAAATCCTCTCTAATGTGCGAATGGAGCAGAAGTGCGGTATAAGGTTACTGCGACGTATTGCGGCATGGCGTAAAAGCTCGGTTGCAAACTCGATGCAGGTAAATGCCTGTTCAATGTGTACATTGATGTGAAAAGGGAACACTGCCGCCGAGGCAAGGTTATAAATATACTTGTCGCACTGCTTTTCCAATCTGTATGTATACTGACTTGCCTTGAGGTATTGCTCTTCATCAACCGGAATGGCGCAGATCTTAACAATGGCATATCTGGAGTCTCCTATAAACCGCGCGGAGGATTCTTTGACAAATCCTCCGTAAAAAGGAGTATCCTTGTAGTGCCTTGCAAATGAATATATAGGATTCAATTTATCAGACAACGACACCGAAACATGATTGAATTCAAATCCTGTAACGGCACGGATAAGACTGCCCATGCGGGTATCTGTATGTGAAAATATGAGGTATATGTACCTGTTCTCTGAGTTATTCATGATTGGACGTTAAAACACGGTCGGCGTCATCTATTTGTTCACGGTAGAATGAAACGGTATTCATAGGCTCCTCCTATTTGATGGTATGTACACATTATAACACATATGGTTTTGTAATGCAACATAAAAAGAGCTTCCGGTCACGACGGAAGCTCTGACTTAATAAATAAACTTAGTTAAGAGCGTTCAGCTTCTTTGTGAACTTGCTCTTTCTGTGCGACGCGGTGTTCTTGTGGAGAATGCCGCGTGCCGATGCCTGATCTACCTTTTTGACTGCTGCAAGGTAGGCTGCTTTAGCAGCATCCTTATCGCCTGACTCAACAGCCATATCGAACTTCTTGATAATAGTTTTCATCTCGGAGCGATACATTTTGTTGCGCAGGGTGCGAGCTTCAGTGGTTTTTACACGCTTTTTGGCGCTTTTGATATTAGGCATGGTTCCTCTCCTTTCCGCAAAATTTCAGGCTACGCCGCCGCCTGAGAGGGTGCAGTGGCGCTCTTTCCCATACAGCTTAATATGATACCATATTTCTTTCAAAAAAGCAAGAGATTTTTAAAAAATATTATGATTTTTTTGAAAATTTTTGAGCGCACTGTATGCTTATGTATTATTCGATGGTGTTTTGATTTTAGTCGCTCAGCCAGGCAGGTCTGCCGGAACTGTCTTTTTGAACTCAGTGCTCGAGCACTTATTCAACCTCGTTTTGTTCCTCAGGCTTGCTTCCGGTTTCGATTTTCTGCTTGGCCTTAGCGCTTACACGGCTGGCCTCAGCCATGCCGGAGCGTATCAGCGCGAGTATAAACACCCACGCGATGACAGTGAGCAGAACGAGCACTGGAATGATACTGAATGGCATATCCCACATGGCATGAAGTATTATCGGAACGGGAAACAGCTTCCAGAAATCTACACTTTTGAAAATGTGCATTCTGAACTCATCCCCGCCCTTGGCAAACATAATGGCAGCCCCTGACATGGCAGCCCA
>ENA-ORSL01001873-ORSL01001873.1-human-gut-metagenome-genome-assembly--contig:-NODE-1873-length-16425-cov-6.627123_pt1 | contig 16425 bp, 14 predicted proteins | sample MGYA00242190_ERZ509157 | MGnify/ENA primary metagenome ERZ509157 (study PRJEB26280, sample SAMEA2338664) | human gut metagenome | biome: human gut; feature: human-associated habitat; material: faeces...
TCTCATAAATGGTCTTGTCAAAGAAGTATTTCGGGCCGCGGAATTCCACATCCATCTCATCTGCTGCCGTCAGGAAGCCCTTGTTGGCCGCAGTTGCCGCGATGGAACGGGCATCCATCAGAGCAACGGAAGAGAGCTGACCGTTGCCGGGCTTGGAGCCTTCCCGGTTGGGGAAATTACGGGTGGTGTGCCGGATGGCCAGCTGGCCATGGGCGGGGGTATCACCCGCACCGAAGCAGGGGCCGCAGAAGGCGGTGCGAACAGTAGCGCCGGCGGCAATCAGCTTCTCGATCGCACCCTTGCGCAGCAGATCCATCATGACAGCCTGAGAACTGGGGTACACGCCCAGGGCAAAGGCATCGGTGCCGGTGGACTTGCCGTTCAGCAGATAGGCGGCCTCCATAATATTGGAATAGGTGCCGCCTGCGCAGCCAGCGATGGTGCCCTGATCGGCGTACAATGCGCCGTCGTGAACCTTCTCCCACAGATTCAGGTGCAGGTTGGGGTTCTTAATGAGCTTCTTGCAGTCCTCCTCCACCAGATGCAGGATGTCGTTCATGTTAGCATTCAGCTCCCGAATCTCGAAGCCGTTGCTGGGATGGAAGGGCAGGGCGATCATGCTGTGGATGGTGGACAGGTCGATGTAAATGCAGCCGTCATAGTAGGCAACGTCCGCAGGATTCAGCTCCCGGAAGTCGCCGCCCCGGCCGTGACGGGTCAGGTAATCCCTGGTGTCCGCATCGGTGCGCCAGATAGAGGACAGGCAGGTGGTCTCGGTGGTCATCACGTCGATACCGTTGCGGTAGTCGGTGGACATGGAGGACACGCCGGGTCCCACGAACTCCATGACTTTATTCTTCACATAACCGTTCTTGAACACGGCAGAGACGATGGCAATGGCGATATCCTGAGGGCCGACACCGGGACGGGGTTTGCCATCCAGGTACACGCAGACCACCTCGGGGTACTTGCTGTCCCAGGTCTGCTCCAGGATCTGCTTGACCAGCTCGCCGCCGCCTTCGCCTACGGCCATAGTGCCCAGAGCGCCGTAGCGGGTGTGAGAGTCGGAGCCGAGGATCATCTTGCCGCCGCCGGCCACGGCTTCCCGCATGTACTGATGAATAACGCCCATGTGCGGGGGCAGGTAAATTCCGCCGTATTTCTTGCAGGCAGTGAGGCCGAACACATGGTCATCCTCATTGATGGTGCCGCCCACGGCGCACAGGCTGTTGTGGCAGCAGGTCAGCACATAGGGCAGGGGGAACTTGTCGAGGCCAGAGGCCCGGGCGGTCTGGATGATGCCCACATAGGTCAGGTCATGGCTGGTGATGGCGTCAAACTTGATCTTGAGGTTCTCAGGATCGCCGCTGACGTTGTGGGACTGGAGAATGCCGTAGGCGATGGTGCCCTTCCTGGCATCTTCCTTAGTGACCTTCACCTGACCAGCCGCTTCCTTCTCGGGAACCAGGGTGGTACCGCCCAGCAGATATACACCGGAATCGTGCAGAGTTACCATTGTGTTCGCTCCTTTATCATTTGTTTTTAGATTGGGGGATTGCTTGTTTGCCGTTTTTTCCTTCGCAAACATCATAACATTTTGCTGTCTGGAAGTAAAATTCATAATTTTTATTGTTTCTATTCCTTATAAGAATAGTAAAAGCCCCCTGCTTTTATGCAGCTTGCACAGAAACTTGGGGGCCTTTTTCCGGGAACGACTGTTGAATTTGTAGGAAATGTGCATTCTTAACGATCTTTCGCAGAAGCCTGGGAAATTTTCGTAATTTCATTCTCTTTCGGCATAGTTTTTATAAAAAACATGAATTTTACAAGTGGTTTTTCCTGTGCTATTGTGGGCTTAGGCAAAAACGGAACACAAATCCAAAGGAGGCAAACACAATGAATCTCACTAAGCGCACCATTCCCGTATCCATTCTCCGGGGCGGCACCAGCAAGGGTGTCTACATCCTGGAGACCGACCTTCCCGCCAACAAGGAAGAATGGGAGCCCATTCTTCTGCGGCTCATGGGCAGCCCCGACAAGAAGCAGATCGACGGCCTGGGCGGTTCTCAGTCCGTTACCAGCAAGGTTGCCATCATTAAGAAGTCCGACCGTGACGATGCCGATGTGGACTACACCTTCGCCCAGGTCAGCGTAGACAAGCCTCTGGTGAGCTACAAGGGCAACTGCGGCAACATCTCCTCCGGCGTGGGCCCCTTTGCCATTGAGAAGGGGCTGATCGAAGCCAAAGGGGAAATTACCCCCGTTCGTATCTACAACACCAATACCGACAAAATAATCGTTGCCGATGTGGTGACGAAGGATGGTCAGGTGGTCTACGTCGGTGATTTCTACATCGCAGGCGTCCCCGGTACTGCCAGCCCCATCAAGCTGAAGTTCGTAGAGCCCGCCGGTACCCTGGGAAAAGGTCTGCTTCCCACCGGAAATGCCGTTGACATTCTGGAGGTTCCCGGTTATGGTAATGTAGAAGTATCCATTGTGGACGCCGCCAACCCTCTGGTGTTTGTGAAGGCCAAGGATCTGGGTCTTTCCGGCGCAGAGCTGCCCGAGGATCTGAATGCCGATGCCCAGAAGCTGGATCTTCTGGAAGCGGTCCGGGGTCTTGCCGCTGTGAAGCTGGGCCTCATCGAGGACTATACCCGTTCCGCCTGGGAGACTCCCGGCATCCCCAAAATGACCTTTGTTGCCGAACCCGCCGCCTACACCACCGCTGAGGGTAAGGAGCTGGTGGCCGGAGATGTGGATCTGCTGTCGAGAATGATGTCCATGCAGAAGACCCACCCCAGCTATGCCATGACCGGTGCCATGTGCACCGCTGCCGCCGCTGTGGTTCCCGGCAGCGTTGTCAACCAGGTTCTTTCCCCCAATGCGGATACCCAATTCATTCGTATCGGTCATCCCAGCGGCGTGCTGGAATGCGGCGTGGACTACGAAGAAAACGGCACCTGCCCCAGGATTTTTGACACCTTTGGCTTCCGTACCGCAAATCTGCTGCTGGACGGCATTGCCCATCTGAATTAAAGGAGAGAAATACAATGGATTTTGCAGTAATCAGTCTGATCGTCCTGGTGGCCGTGGTTGCCATCGGCTTCATTAAAAAGGTCAATCTGGGTTTCCTGTCCCTGGGTGTTGCCTTCGTCCTGGGCACCTGTGGTGGCATGAGCGCCAAGGAAATCGCCAATGGCTTCTCCGCTTCCATGTTCGTTACCCTGGTGGGTGTTACCTTCCTGTTCGGCATGGCCTCCGCCAACGGCACACTGGAGCTGTTCTCCAAAAAGATCGTGGCTCTGGTAGGCAAGCGCACCGTGCTCATCCCTGTGCTGATGTTCTTCCTGTCCGCCTTCATCTCCGCCATCGGCCCTGGCCACATTGCCGCTGGCATCCTGATGACCACCTTTGCGATGTATCTGGCCTTTGAGATGGACATCAACCCCATAGCCACCGCCCTCTTTGCCAAGCTGGGTGCCAATGCAGGCTGCGCCTCCCCTCTGTCCCTCACCGGCGTTCTGGCCAAGAGCCTTGCTGAGCCTCTGGGCTACGGAGGCTTCGGTCTGCACCTGTTCCTCACCACCCTGCTATCCGGCTTCATCTTCACCCTGATCCTCTACATCGGCTTCAAGAGCTACAAGGTCAAGGCTGACAACCCTCTGAAGTGGTCCGAGATCCCCAAGTTCAATAAGGAGCAGCTGTGCACCATCATTGCCATCATCGTCATGGTCATCTGCTGCATCGGCCTCAAGCTGGACACCGGCCTGTTCGCCTTCGTTGCCGCCTCCGTGCTGATTCTGCTGGGCTGCGCCGATGAGAAGAAGGCCATCAAGAGCATTCCCTGGGGCACCCTGGTATTCATCTGCGGCGTGGGTGCCCTGATCAACGTCATCAAGAAGCTGGGCGGCATCGACCTGATCTCCAACTTCCTCACCGGCCTGATGACCGAGCGTACCGCAACGCCCATCCTGGCTGCCACCTCCGGCATCCTCAGCTGGGTCAGCTCCACCACCGGCGTCGTCATGCCCGCCCTGTTTCCCATTGCCGCAGATGTTGCCGCCGAGTTTGCCGGTTCCGTCAACTTCGTCGAGCTGATCTCCGCTATCGTGGCCACCTCCTTCGCCGCTGCTATCTCCCCCCTGTCCACCGGCGGTGCCATCATCATGTCCTCCTACGCTGCCGCCCGGGAGACCACCAACGAAGAGACCAACAAGATGTTCAAGCAGCTGTTCCTGCTGAGCGTTGCCAATGTCGCTGTCAATGTGCTGCTGAGCGCACTGGGTGTGTTCAACCTGTTCGGACTGTAATTTTCCAGTCCAGATGGTCCGCTGCAATCGATCGAATATGCGGGGGGCCATTGGACGCAGAATTGTATATCATTTTAGGGGGGCTGCAGCTTTGCAGCACCCCTTTTCGTTATGTAAAGTTCTTCACAATAGTAATATACTCCCTGGCATGGTAGGGCAGGTAGCTGTTTTTCCGGAAGGCAGCCACGAAGTCCACGGTGGTGCAAGGGTCGCCCACGGAGAAGCTGGCCACCGGATCAAGATTGGTAATGTGGCGCAGGTGGGTCTCGGTGACGAAGAAGCAGCCGTAGCCCTTGCCCGCCAGCTGTACCGCCGCCGGAATGTTGCTGGTTTCCAACTTCACGTTGGGCACAAACTCCGCTTCCCGACAAAGTCGGTCTACGGTGTCCCGGGTGCGCTGGCCGGGAATCTGCATGATGAAGGGTTCGCCCTGCAGCAGATGCAGATCCATCCAGGGATATTTGCAGCCCTCCCGGAGAATGCCGCTGTGGGCCAGGGGATGCCCCGCCGCCATCACCAGCAGCACCTCCTCGTGCTTGATGACCTCATAGTCGATATCCGGGCTTTTGATGGGCAGATTGAAAAAGGCCAGATCCGTCTCGCCGTTTAGCAGCAGTCTCTCCAGCTTGCCGGAGTGCTCCTCCAGCACGTCCAGCCGCACATTCGGGTACATCTGGTGAAACACCGGCAGTGTGCAGGGCAGCATATAGGCGCTGCGCATGGTGGGAAAAGCGATTTTCAGAGAGCCATAGTTGTTTTTGATGATGTCGTTCATTTCCTGATCCAGTTCCTTTTTCAGGTTCAGGATCTCGGTGGCCTTGGTGACGTAGCGCTCCCCGGCGTAGGTCAGGACGAACTTATGCCCCAGCTTCCGGAAAAGCTTCTGCCCCATCTGATGCTCCAGGGACTGCAAAAACTTCGTCAGGGTGGGCTGGCTGATGTACAGGGCATCGGCGGCCTTTGTGATATTCTGATACTTTGCAATGGCCAATATGTAGGATAAGTCTTTAAAATCCACAAAACTTCCCTTCTTCCATTTTTTCATCAGTATATCATGGATTATTCCCTGTGTCTATGAATTTTGTGAAGAAAATAGTGCACCTAAGGGAACTCAGATAAGCCCTAATTTGCAATACCCATTTCCATGTTGGAAATCAGGACGGACATGCAGGTATCCAGCAGGAAAATAAGCAGCACTGTGTAAACCGATTCCCAATCGCACAAGGAAATCTTCCCCAGGCCGCTTACCGAACCGCTCATCCAGTCAGGCCACCACTAAACAGCCAAACCCGTAAATCGGTAGCCATGGCCCATGGAGCATCCCACGTTTTATGAACGTTCCATCCGCTTCGCCTCTGTACAAATTCATTATAGCATAGCAGAGCATGGTTTCGCAAATATTTGAGAATCGTTAATTCATCAAAAAATAAAGAATGCTTTTCTATGCGCATAATAGAGCCAGCTCCTGTAGCTATACCAAAGCTCCAGGGGCTGGCTCCAATATGAAGTAGCTTTTTGCTCGAATGTGACAAATGGCAAAAATACCCTTGACAAATCTCGTCTCAAAATAGCAAAGTGCCCAAATAGAACAATGTCATTGCGAGCCAGTGCTCACACTGGCGTGGCAATCCCCCCAATTTTCAAACATCTACGTTAGGAAATCTTGGGTTTTACGCCTATCCGGGGGATTGCCACACCAGTGACATCGGTCACTGGTTCGCAATGACACGCGTTGGACGAAAGAGGCCAGAATAACCGCCATCGTAATTCTCCGGCATTTTTCCGGAATAACGCCCCTTGCGCCAGGCCTTTCGGGGACGTATAATGAGATATCATATCGAAAAGGAGGCAGACTATGGCAGGTGCGTTGGAGGGTGTAAAAATTCTGGGCTTCACCCATTTCGCCCAGGGTCCCTTTGCTTTGCAGCTTCTGGGAGATCTGGGGGCGGACATCATCAATGTGGAGCGGCCCGGCACGGGAGATTTCAACCGGAATTTCCACCGACGGGAGGATATGGGCGGGGAAAGCCCCATCTTCCTGGCTCTGAACCGGAACAAGCGGAGCCTGGCTCTGAATCTGAAAACCCCGGAGGGCAAGGAAATTATCCGCAAGCTGGTAAAGGACACGGATGTTCTCGTGACCAACTACCGGGCAGGGGTGCTGGAACACTTAGGGCTCGGCTATGAGGCGCTGAAAAAAATCAACCCGGCTCTTGTGTACTGCGAGGCTCTGGGCTACGGCGAGTCCGGCCCCTACATCCATCTGCCCGGCCAGGACATCATCGGTCAGGCGGTTTCGGGGCTTGTGACCATGATTGGCCGGGACATTGACGGAATGCCGGAAGCCGCCGGAATTTATGAGGTGGATATCTACAGCTCCATGGTCATGGTGGTTGCCATCACCACCGCCCTGTACCACGCCAAGCAGACCGGGGAAGGTCAGCGGGTAGCCGTTGACCTGCTCAGCTCCGGCATTCACCTCCAGTCCCAGGAATTCAGCTACTACCTGAACACCGGGGAAATGCCCAAGCGGGCCCGCAATCACTCCGGTCATACGCTTCAGCCCGCCCCCTACGGCATTTATCGGACTTCCGACGGCTTCATGGTGCTCTCCACCAACGCCGGAGACCGGCCGGAGGTGCTGGCGCAGGTCGTGGGCACTCAGGCGATTCTGCCGCTGATGGGCAGCGAAGAGAAGAACATGAAAAACCGGGAGGAAATTTTTGCCCTGGTGCAGGAAAAAATTCAGGAAAAACCCACGGAGTATTGGCTGGCGCAATTCAACGCCGTGGGTATCTGGTGCGGGAAGGTCAACGACTACGAGGCTCTGAAAAACGACCCTCAGGTGCTGCACAACGGCATCATCCAGACCATTCCCCACCCCAAGGCCGGGAGCTTCCGGTCCGTGGGCACGCCCATTTACTACAGTGCCACGCCCCCCACCATCCGCCGGACAGTTCCGGGGCTGGGAGAGCATAACGAGGAAATTCTCACGGCCTTAGGATATAGTGCGGAGGATATTCAGGAACTTAAAGATAAGGGCGTGCTTTGATTCGTTGAATGTCATTGTGTGCTTCAATGGCTCCCGTAGGGGCCGACGCCCTCATCGGCCCGCCGGTACATATTGACAATGATAAGGGGCGATGTGGGCATCGCCCCCTACGGATTCTATCATAATCCTACATTATTATAATGACAGGGAGTGCCGGGTGGCACTCCCTTTCGTTATCTTGGGGAAAGCTTGCAGTTGCGCACATACTGTCTCGGGGTGCAGCCCTGCATTTTCCGGAAAGTCTGGATGAAATAGCTCATATCCCGGAAGCCGCTGTCGGTGCAGGCCTGGTCAATGGAGCCGGTATGGCTGAGAATCCGGCAGGCGTGGTTGATGCGCACCTGATTGAGGTATTTGAGATAGGTGGTCTGGGTGTGACCCCGGAACCAGGCGCAGAAATAATTCCGGCTAAAGCCCACCACCGAGGCCGCCTGTTCCAGCTGAATCTCCTCGGCAAAATGGGTCTGCGTCCAACGCAGAATCCGGTAAAGCTGGTCATTCTGGGCACTCAGGCTCTCCGCCGGGCCCCCGACCCCGCCGGGAGTCTGCCGCTCCAGCAGGGAAAACAGAGTAAGCAGCACCCGGATCCGCTCCAGGGGCTTGCCGTCCAGCCGGATAAGCTGCCGAGCCAAATCGTGAATGGTGTCAAAATCCTGGCAGATGTGGGGAATCGCGCTCAAGGTCTTCCCGCACTGGCTGAAAAGCAGCTCGATGTTCACCAGCTCCTTCAGCGCCTCCGGGGAGATTTGCAGCACATAAATGCACCCGGTGCCCCGGCTGAAGGAGGTGGCGTGAACCGCCCCGGGAGGCACGGCATACACCGCATTGCCGTCAACGGTCAGCCGGGAGCTGCCGATGAGTACCTCCCCCCGAATGCCGCAGCACACTCCGATTTCCAGGGTGTCTGCGTAGTGCAGGGGGGCAATGTCGTCATTCTGGAAATCCTTCTTCCGAACCCGGTAGGGACATTCCCGGGTGAAATGGAGATTTTCCAGGAAGGTCACAGGGGTGTTTTTTCCGTAGCAGATTCGTTGTTCCATACACAAAGCCTCGCCATAAATCGTAATATTACAATAATTCTAAATAACATCCTATCTTGTATTTTTAGGGATAATGCAAGATAATTGTGGTGTAAGCAAAAGGAAAATTTAACAATTTGCGGTAAAATTAACTTTCATTACAAAGGAGCACGCCTTATGAATACTCTGGATTTTATTTCCCAAAATAAGGTCATCACCATCTGCCGCCGGGTCTACGGCGAGGATCTTCTGAAGCTGGCCGATGCCCTGTACGCCGGCGGCATCAAGATGATCGAGGTCACCTTCGATCAGGCCGATCCCGACTGCATCGAAAAAACCGGTGAGTGCATCCGCGCTCTGTGCGACCGGTTCGGCGACAAGATGATGTTCGGTGCCGGTACGGTGCTGAACGCCGAGCAGGTGGAAGCCGCCGCCAAGGCCGGTGCCCGCTACATCATCTCCCCCAATGTGGATGCCGATGTCATCGCCAAAACCAAGGAGCTGGGTCTGGTGTCCATGCCCGGTGCCATGACCCCCTCCGAAATCCTCACCGCCCACAAGCTGGGTGCGGACATCGTCAAGCTCTTCCCTGCCGGTTATCTGGGCTTCGGCTACATCAAGGACATTCTGGGGCCCATCAGCCATGTGAAGCTGTGCGCCACCGGCGGTGTCACCGAGGAGAACTGGGGCAAGTACCTGGAGTTCGGCTTTGCCGGTGCCGGCATCAGCGGCCGTCTGTGCGACAAAAAGTGCATCGCCGCCGGTGACTTCGAGGAGATCACCCGCCGGGCCAAGGTCTTCATGGACATCACCCGGGCTCACGCCTAAGCGGAGGAAAAACCCATGGAAAAGAAGAAATTTGTAGGCTTCGGGGAAATCATGGTTCGGCTGGCCCCTGCCGGTGTCCTCCGGTTCCCCCAGGCCGATAGCTTTACCGTCAACTACACCGGTGCCGAGGGCAACATGGCAATTGCCCTGGCCTATATGGGTATGCCCGCGGAAATGGTCACCAAGTTCCCGGACAACGACATCGGCCGCTGCGCCTACCGGATGCTGCGCAAATACGACGTTCTCACCGACCACATTGCCTGGGGCGGCGAGCGTCTGGGGCTTTACTATCTGGAGCGGGGCGCGTCCCAGCGTCCCTCCAAGGTCATCTACGACCGGAAGCATTCCTCCATCGCCGAGGCTGTACCTGAGGATTTCGATTGGGACGACATCTTCAAGGATGCGGGCTGGTTCCACTTCACCGGCATCACCGTGGCTCTGAGCAAGAACATGCAGGAAATCTGCCGTCAGGCCTGCGTGGCCGCCAAGCGTCACGGGGTGAAGATCAGCTGTGACTTAAACTACCGGAAGAACCTCTGGTCTACCGAGGAAGCCAAGCGGGTCATGACGCCGCTGATGGAATATGTGGATGTGTGCATCGCCAACGAGGAGGATTCCGAGAAGGTACTGGGCATCAAGGCCTCCGACACCGATGTGACCACCGGCAAGCTGAGCCTGAAGGGCTATTCCGAGCTTGCGAAGAAGCTGACCGATACCTTCGGCTTTGAGAAGGTGGCCATCACTCTGCGGGAGTCCATCTCCGCCTCCGTGAACAACTGGTCCGCCATGCTCTACGCCAACGGCCAGACCTACCTTTCCAAGAAGTACACCATGCAGATCGTGGATCGGGTAGGCGGCGGCGATTCCTTCGCCTCCGGACTGATCTATGCCTGTCTGAATGATTTCGACAACCAGAAGGCTCTGGAATTTGCCACCGGTGCCAGCTGTCTGAAGCACTCCATCGAGTTTGACTTCAACCTGTCCACCGTGGACGAGGTCATGAACCTGATCAACGGAGACGGCTCCGGCCGGGTTCAGCGTTAACATTGCTTCTCATCTTTTACCCCTCTTTGTACCCCTTACCAAGAATCGGCGGAATGCGAAGGCGTTCCGCCGATTCTTGGTTTATTTGCAGATTACAAGCAGGCACTGCCACCCCACGCATGTCATTGCGAACCAGTGGTGCTCCGCGCAGCGAATCAAAATCTTAATGACTGCCAGTGGCAGTCATACCTTAGTGTAGCGCACGCTGGTGTGGCCCCTTCCAGGGATTCCCTCCGGTCACAATCCCCCGGATATTCCGAGAACCTTCGTAAGAATCTGTAGGGGTCGATGCCCACATCGACCCATTTTCCTATCGCGATAAGCATATGCGACGGGACGATGAGGGCATCGTCCCCTACAAGTTCTGAATTGGCTCTCCCGGCATAGGCCGGGGCCTTCCGCAGGCGGGGGAAAGGCGCTTACGCTCCCCATCTGCTCCACCGGCGGCGATGGCCTCCATGGTTTCCAGAATGTGCCGCGCGTACCGGGCATCCGTTCGGGGAACGGTACCGTCGGCAAGAGAAGCCGCCAGATCCCACAGACCCAGTCCCCGACTGTTTTGCGCATAGGGAAACGTCAGAGGAACCTTCCGGTAGTCCTCTCCGGGGCGAGCCAGCATGACCCTGCCTCCAAAGCAATTGGGATCCGACAGCACAATGGAGCCGGTTTCGCCGTAGATTTCCAGACAGGGCTGCCTGGATTTCCACACGTCGAAGGTCGCCGTGAAGGTGGCAAGGGCCCCCGTTTCGAAGCGAAGCAAGGCATTGACGTAGGTGGGAACCCGCACCTGAATCAGCTCCCCATAGTGGGGTTGAGAGGTAATCCGCCGGGTGGGGAAGGAAATGGCATCCATGGCACTGACGCTGGCGAGGGGGCCGACGATATGCAGCAGAGCCGTCAGATAATAGGGCCCCATATCCATCAGCGGCCCGGCCCCGGGCTGATAGAGAAAATTGGGGTTCGGGTGCCAGGTCTCCACACCTTGCTTGAAAAGGTTTGCCGTGGCTCCCACCACCCGACCGACGGCACCGGCATCCACCAGATGCCGGGCAGTCTGGATCATAGCACCAAGGGGCACGTCCGGCGCACAGCCAAGACGTACCCCTTTTTCCCGCGCCAGTCTTACCAGTTCTGCCCCCTGAGCGGTCTGAGCCGCCAGGGGCTTTTCGCTGTACACATGCTTTCCGGCCTCCAATGCCAGCCGGTTGATCTCGTAATGGGCCTGCGGCGGGCAAAGATCCAGCACGATGTCGATTTCCGGATCGGAAAGCATCTGTTCCAGCGTCCCGTAGACCCGGGGCAGGGCAAATTGCGCTGCTCTGCCCTGGGCCCGATCGGGATGCCGGTCAAATACGCCCCGAACCGCCAGCCTGTCCGAAAACAGGGTCTGAAGGTTCCGGATGTAGACTTCCGAAATCATGCCGCAGCCCGCCACGCCGACCTGATAGACCGGCTCCATGGCTCAGTCTCCCAGGTAGGCCTTCTGGACTGCCGGGTCTGCCAGCAGCTGAGCCGAGGGACCCTCCAGAGTGATGTGGCCGTTTTCCAGCACATAGGTATAGTCGCTGATGCCCAATGCCTGCCGGGCATTCTGCTCAATCAGCAGAATGGTAGTGCCCGCGGCGTTGATCTGCTTGATGATCCGGAACACCTGCTTGACGATGACGGGAGCCAGACCCATGGAAGGCTCATCGAGCATAATGAACTCCGGTTCGCTCATCAGTGCCCGGCCGATGGCCAGCATCTGCTGCTCGCCGCCGGACAGGGTACCCGCCTGCTGGCTCTTTCGCTGACCCAGGATGGGAAACATCTCGTAGATTTCCGCTTCCTTCTCCTTGAAGGGCTTTTTCAGCTTGCTGGAACCCATGATCAGGTTTTCCTGAACGGACAGACCGGCGAAGACCTTCCGGCCTTCGGGAACCTGAACCACGCCCTTGCCCACGATTTTGTGGGAGGCCTTGGGCAGCACCTCGCCATTGAAGACAATTTCCCCGGTGGTGGGCTTCACAAGGCCCGAAATGGTGTTGACGAGAGAGGTTTTGCCCGCGCCGTTGGCACCAATGACGCTGACGATCTTCCCGGTGGGAACCTGGATATTCACGTTATGCAGCGCGTCCACATGGCCGTAGCTGACAGAAATATTTTTCACTTCCAGCATGGCTTATTCCTCCTCTTCGCCCATGTAGGCCTCGATGACCTTGGGATGGTTCTGAACTTCCTCCGGGGTGCCATGAGTCAGCAGCTCGCCAAAGTTCAGCACGAACACCTCGTCGGACAGGGTGTTGACCACCTTCAGCCGGTGCTCGATGAGTAAGATCGTCAGATCCCGGATTTCCCGGATCTTCTTCAGCAGCTCAATGAAGTCCTCCACCTCCACCGGGTTCAGGCCGGCGGCAGGCTCGTCCAGAAGCAGCAGCTTGGGGTCGGAAGCCAGGGCTCTGGCCAGCTCTACTTTTCGCTGCATCCCGTAGGGCAGGTTGCCGGGACGGTCGTGGGCAAAGTCCTTCAGGCCGACTAAGTCCAGGCACTCCATGGCGATGTCGTAGTTCTTTTTGTCCTCGCTGCGCTTTCTGGGAAGGCCCAGGATGGCCTCCACCATGGTGTAGTTGGCCCGGGCGTCCAGAGCGGACTGGACGTTGCGCACGTTGTCCAGCTGAGAGAACAGACGGATATTCTGGAAGGTACGGGCCATGCCCTTCTTGGAGACTTCATGCTGGGGAAGGCTTGTGATATCCTCCCCGTCCAGCAGCACCTTGCCGCTGGTGGGCTTATAGACACCGGAAATAATATTGAAGAAGGTGGTCTTGCCCGCGCCGTTGGGGCCGATGATGCTGGTGACGGAGCCCTTCCGGATGTCCAGGCTCACGTTCTGCACGGCCTTGACACCGCCGAAGTTGATGGAAACGTCCTGACAAGTCAGAATGCTGCTCATTTTCCTGCCTCCTTCACGGTTTTGGTTTCCTTGCCGGTGAATTTCTTCTTCAGCCACAGGAAGATGTCCTTGAACTCATGTTCGCCGAAGAGGCCGTTGGGCACGAAGTTGATAATGACGAGAATGATAACGCACTGAATCAGGGTGCGCAGGTTGCTGGCAGTCCGCAGGGACTCGGTGAGGATGCTGAAGAGAGCCGCCATGACCACGGAGCCGGACAGGCTGTTGATGCCGCCCACGAAGACAATGCTGATCCACTCGATGGACTTGGCGGAGCCGAAGGAGTTGGGATCGATGAAGGAGGTGGCGTAGGCCACCATGGCGCCGGACAGCGCGGTGAGGCCGCCGGCGAAGACGAAAGCGGTCATCTTGATTCGGGTGACATTGATGCCCATGGAGGCGGCGGAAATGGGATCGTTCTTTACGGCGATGCACTGGCGGCCGAACTTGGAATTCTTGAAGTTCAGCACCAGGTAGATCACGATGGCAACAATTACAAAGCTCACAGGCAGGTTGATGTCTCTGGGAATCCGATTGATGCCCATAGCGCCGCCGGTGACGCTGCTGAAGGTATTGAGCACTGCCACGATGGCCTCGCCGAAGGCCAGGGTAATCATGGCCACATAGTCGCCCCGGAGCTTCATGATGGGAATGCCCACTAAGAAGGCGGAGACCATGCCCATGATGATTGCCAGAATCACCGCGGGCAGGAAGGGAAAGCCGAACTTGGTGGCGAGAATACCAACGGTATACGCGCCGATGCACATAAAGGACGCCTGGCCCATGGAGAAGATGCCGGTCAGACCCATGAGGATATACATGGAAATGACGGCCACCATCACAATGAGGACGTTCAGAACCACGGTTGCGGTATAACTCATCTTTTCGTCCTCCTTACACTTTTTCCTTCACGAATTTGCCGCTGATGCCCTGAGGACGGAAAATCAGGAAGATAATGGCAAACAGGAAGGTACAGGCAGGCTGTAAGCTGGAGCCCACAAAGTTGGTCATGAACACTTCCAGCAGACCCAGCAGAAGTCCGCCGTACAGTGCGCCGCTGATGTTGCCCAGACCTCCCAGGATGGAAGCGGTCATACCCTTCATGACCAGATCCTTCAGCTGGGGATACAGCAGGAACTTCATGCCGCACAGCACGCCCGCAATGGCCGCCAGCATACCGGAAATGAAGAAGGTCAGCGCCATGACGAAGGACACATTGATGCCCATGAGCTTGGCGGTGTCGCTGTCCATGGACAGGGCCCGGATGGAAATGCCCATGCGGGTCTTATAGAGGATATACATCAGAACCAGAATGCCCACCGCGGACAGACCCAGCATGATCATGTCGGTGACGGCGATGGTCAGATTTTCATTGATCTGGAAAAAGCTCCGGGAGAAGAAAGAGGGATAGGAATAGTAGCTGGAGGCAAACATCAGAATGATGATATTCTGAAGCAGGGTGCCCAGGTTGGCAGATGAGACAAAAAACAGCATGGAACTGCCCTTGGTTCTGCGCAGCCGCTCAAAGCCGATGAACTGCACCAGGCAGGACAGGCATCCGCCAAAAAGGACGGTAATGAGAATCATGGGAACAAAGCCCAGATTCCAGCTCTTGCAGACAATATAGGCAAAGTAGGCGGAAACCACCATGACGCCGCCGTGGGAGAAATTGGAGAATTTCAGGACGCTGAAGATCAGGGTAAAGCCCAGGGCGATCAGGGAGTAAACCGAACCAAGGGCGATACCGTTAATGATCAGCTGAATATAGTAGTAAGTCATTGTTTCGTCCTTTCAAAACACATGAAGCAAGGAAAGCGGTAAGGTGCGGTTTCCTGCACCTTACCGCTTCAAAGACACAGCTTAGGGGGTTTCTGTCACTCAGGGCTGCAGATAGGTCTTGTACTCCAGAACGCCGTCGGTGATCTCATAGACAGCCATGCCCAGATCCTTGGGAGAGTGGGTCGCGCCGTCCTCGGTGTAACTGTCGGTGCACAGCAGATCCAGATTCTGGATGCTATTCTCCATGGCGGCCTTGATGGCGTCCCGGTCGGCGGAACCCGCGGCCTCGATGGCGGTCTTCAGGATGTACATGGTGTCGTAGCCGTTGACGGCCTTGATGGTAGCGGGCTCGCCGAAGCGGGTCTCGTAGTTGGCGTTGAAGGTATCCAGGCTGGGGTCGCCCATGTAGACGGAGGACTGGAAGTAGGCCTTGCCCACGACGGCGGGGTTATCCAGCAGGGACAGGAAGGGATCGCTCATATCCTGGGCGCCGACGTAGGGAATCTTCAGGCCCAGCTGAGCGGCCTGCTGAACCATGATGACCAGCTGTGCGGTGGGGTTGGGGGTGCAGATGAACTCGGCGCCGCTGGCCTTGATCTTGGACAGCTGAGTGGAGAAGTCCTGGTCGGTAGCGTTGCAGGTCTGCTCAATGGTGATTTCGCCGCCCTTGGCAGTCCACAGGTCACGGAAGCCGTTCATGTAGGCCACGGCGTAGGCGTTGGACTGATCGTAGAACAGAGCCGCCTTCTTCATGTCGGTGTTCTCGGCCACATACTGGGCGATGATGGCGGCCTGCTGGGGAGCGTTGCACTGGCCGGTCAGGAAGCAGTAGGGATAAACCTCACCGGTTCCCTCGGTGTCGGCCACGGCCCGGGGGTCAGAGGGCATACCCAGAACGGGAACACCCTTCTCGGTGCTGACCTCGATGAGGCTCATGAAGATGCCGCTGGCATCGGTGGTGATGACGGCGGAAGCCTTGTCCACGTCGGCCAGACGGGTGTAGGCGTTGATGGTCTCCTGACCGTCGTTCTTGTTGTCGTAGACGACGTAGTCGATCTGCTTGCCCAGGATACCGCCGGCGGCGTTGATTTCTTCCACAGCCATCAGAACGCCGTTGTTGATGGCGTTACCGGTGACGGAGCGGCTGCCGGTCAGGTCGTTGATGCCGCCGATGACGATTTTGTCGCCGTCGGAAGCGGGAGCCGCAGTCTCATTGGATGCGGGAGCGTTGGTAGCGGCAGGGGCGGCGGTGGCGGTGGGAGCGGCGCTTCCGTTGCCGCAGCCGGCCAGCATACCCAGGGCCATTACACCGGCCATTGCCAAAGCGATCAGTTTTTTCATGTGTTTTCCTCCTTATGTTTTTTCAGGCATTGCTGCCATGAGTCCTGAATGAAATACGTTCTTAGGGAAGCTCTGATTAAATCGACAAGAGCTGGGAGCGAGAGATTTTTCTCTAGC
>ENA-ORSL01001879-ORSL01001879.1-human-gut-metagenome-genome-assembly--contig:-NODE-1879-length-16406-cov-4.689866_pt1 | contig 16406 bp, 12 predicted proteins | sample MGYA00242190_ERZ509157 | MGnify/ENA primary metagenome ERZ509157 (study PRJEB26280, sample SAMEA2338664) | human gut metagenome | biome: human gut; feature: human-associated habitat; material: faeces...
GAATCCGGTGGAGATCATCGCCTACGCCGGTCTGGAACGGAACCGGCAACGCCGGGCCAAGAGCCGATGCGTCATCCGCCTCGATTTTGAGAGCGGGCGCGGCCTCCTCTGCGATCTGGACAGGATTCGCGGCCTGATGCGCCAGACCCACACGCAGCATGAGATATATCTGTTCAAGGAGATGGTGGGACGCCCGGTGGACCCCATGGCGCTGCACCCCATCCATGTCTTCACCGCGCCCCGCCCGTCAGGCAGGATGCGCGGGGCAAGGAGGGCGGCATGACCAAGGACCGTTCCATCATCCTGACCATCCGGGAATACGAGAACTCCGTGGACATGCCCGACGCGGAGCGCGTCACCTATCTGGACCCGCGAGGCGGCGTCCATCTGAAGGACGGGGACGACCGTTCACAGGAGTACACGGCCTACGCGGAGGAGTGCGCGGAATACCTGCGCTTCGGTGACGAGGTGGATGTTGTCACCTGCGGGGATTTCCCCCGCACCAGCGCAGTGAAGGTCTGCGATACGCCCGGATTGTACATAGAGGCCGGATTCGACCAGCTTCCCATGCTCTACACCCAGAAGCATCTTCTCAAGGCGATCCGTCCGAAAAGCGAGGATGACCCGCACCGTCACGGCCTGTCCGTCGCGCAGTTGAAGCGCCTGCCGGAACTGCTGGCCCATCCGGTGATGCTCTGCGACAGCCCGGCACGGGAGGATACGCTGCTCGCGCTGCTCCGCGCCGTCGATTGCGATAACCTTCCGATCATCGCGGCGATCCGCCCGAACGGGCCGGGATATTACGAGCTGCGGGAGATCGAGACCAACTTCATCGTCACCGTGTACGGGAAGAACAATTTTTCGCGTTATTTCGACAACCTCATCACACCCGACAAGGTGATCTATTACAACGAGGAAAGAGGCCGCGATCTCAACGCGCTTGCGAAACTCCAATTGCTTCGGAGCCACGTTGTCGATCCCGGCCTCTGTAACATTATTATACGCCGCCCGCAGTGCATAGTCAATATGGAATCCAAGGATAGCGCCGCATACGGTGTAGAGCTACAATACAAATTGGACAGAGAGGAACAGAAAGAAAGAAAAAAGTAGAAGGACAGAGCCTTCATAGGGTATAGTTAAGTTGCGACACCAACAAACCCAAAAAAGGAGCTCTGTCCCTCATGAGTAACAGTATAACACAAGACATGTGGTATCGGCAATCCCTAATGCAATATGCGGCCAAATATGGCGTGAGCCGTGCCAGCCGGAAATACAACAAGAGCCGGTCGTATATCTACTTCTGGAAGGCACGCTGGGATGGAAGTGTGGAATCCCTGGCCTGTCAGTCCAGACGCCCGCACCACCATCCGAACCAGCATACGGAGGCAGAGCTCAAGCTCATCCGGGATATGCGAAGAAGAAATCCAACACTGGGCATGGTGGAGCTGTGGCACCGGCTTCGCAAGCGCGGTTACACCCGTCGCCCGGAAAGTCTATTCCGGGTCATGCGCAAGCTTGGAATGTTCCCGCAGCCTAAACCCAAAACGCCTTACAAAGCAAAACCATACGAGCAGATGCAGTATCCCGGCCAGCGCGTACAGGTGGATGTGAAAGTGGTCCCACTGAAATGCCTGGCCAACCCGGAAGAACGGCTGTACCAGTATACGGCAATCGACGAGTATACCCGGTTGCGCTATCTGGGCGCTTATCCAGAACAAAGCACCTATTCTTCCGCCGACTTCCTGGAGAAAATGGCGGCCTGGTTCAAACGCCGCGGCGTGCGGGTAGAGTGTGTGCAGACGGACAACGGCTTCGAATTTACCAACCGTTTCTCCAATAGCAAAAGAGACCTGCCCACACGCTTTGAGCTGACCGCTGCACGCCTTGGGATCCGGCACAAGCTGATCCGTCCATACACGCCCCGCCACAACGGCAAAGTAGAACGCAGCCATCGCGAAGACCAGAAGCGTTTCTACGACACCCACCGTTTCTTTTCCCTTGCCGATTTTGGTGCGCAGCTCGCTGTACACCAAAATCGCTCCAACAACTTACCTATGCGCCCCTTGGCCTGGCTCTCTCCCAAAGAAAAACTTGCTGCCTTCTTTGAATCTCTCGCTGTACAAAATGTTTGACAAACCTACAACAGGTTAATATCACCAATTTTCCTATTTCTCAACGAGAAAAGCAGGCACAGAGAGACACCGACAGCGCCCAAGCTGCCAGCATCTTTGGAGAGGACGGTAACTCGTTCAATCACCTGATATACCAGGGAGTCGGAATACTCCGTAAGATCGAGGTTTTCTGCGGAGATGAGTTCCATGATTTCCTTGGCTTTGCTTTCTCAGCCCATATTTTGCTGGGCAACCAGTTCTGCACGTTTTTTTTCATTTGTTTCAGCTGGAGCATTTCATCGCTGATTTGCTTGATCCGCAGATCCACGTTTTCACTCCCATCCATCGTAAGCAACCGATCTGAGTCCTTGTCTAGGTCATGGAGTCTGTTTTCTATCACAAGAGGATTGATTGTGGCATTTTCTCCACCGATGCAGTGTATAAGTGCATCCTGCAGGGGGGGAGGCCATTTCTTCCAGGTGGCCTTGCATCCTTGAACCAGGGAACGGGTGGCCTCCAGCATGGAGGGAGGTTTCATTGAGGCTGGGTGAATTTCCACAGGATTTCGGCCCGAACTCCAGCCGGTTGATGCAGCGCCAGACGATTTGCTTGCGCCCGTGGATATTCCAGGTTACCCTTCGGAAGTAACTGCCGCAGTCCCTGCAGACAAGTCTTTCCGAAAGCGCGTATTTGCTGGTGAAGCGGCCACGGTTGGTCTTGGCTTTCTTGGCGTTGGCAGGCATCTTGCTTTTCCTACGGGCGATTTCTTCTTGAATTTGATAAAACATTTCCCGCGGGATGATGGCCGGATGATTATCCTTGATGTAGTATTGCGGGAGTTCTCCGTTGTTTTTCTTGATCTTGCCTTCAATGAAATCTGCCGTATAGGTTTTCTGCAGCAGGACATCACCCATATACTTCTCATTCTGCAGGATGCGTTGGATGGTTTCCGTGCTCCAGTTCTTATTGCCGGTGGCAGTTGGGATACCCATGCTTTCCAATGTGGCTTTTATGGTACGGAGGCTATCGCCATTTAAGTAATTGCGAGCGATCAGCCGGATGATCGCTGCCTCTTCAGGCACGATTTCCGGCTCGCCATCCGGTCCTTTGCGATATCCCAGAAAATTTTTGTAACGGAAGATAAACCGACCCTGTCGGTACCCCATGCGGATGCCCTTTGTAACGTTACCGCTGAGGGATTCGCTCTCAGCTTGGGCGAAGGAACTCAAGCAGGTCAGGATCATCTCGCTGTTCATATTCGAAGTATCAATGTTTTCTTTCTCGAAAATTACCGGAATTCCCCAGCTTTTGAGGATCCGCACGTGTTTGATGCAGTCCAGAGTGTTTCGGGCAAAGCGGGAAATAGATTTTGTCAGGATGAGATCGATTTTCTTCTTCCTGCACAGTTCAAACATTCCACCAAAGTGTGCAACGAGTTGTTGCACAGATTTATGCGACGTTGTGCTGACCATTGCTGCGCTTCCGCCCAGCATCACCACCGGGATGGCCTTGAGGTCAAACCCCGCTTCCATGGCCGCTGAGAGAAGGCGTTCGGTGTAGAGGCGGCTCTGCTTTTGGATGATGTCGCGGGCGTCCTCGTCCATGCTGCAGAGCTTTTCCGCCAGCACTCGCTCCACTTGGACATCGATAACGGACAGCCCCATATCCCGGCGAACCTGTTTTTTCACCTCGTCGATGCAGTGGATCATCCCCAGTTCCAGGCTCCGGCAGGTGGCGGCGTTGGGAACATTGTTGCCCAGCCGCCGATGTCCATGAGAAGGATGGAGGACTCGTTCTGGAGGAGTTCCGGGTGGATCATCAGGGCGGAATACCCCTGTGGGAACAGCTTCACATCTTCGATGGTCACTTTGTGGGGGATGCCCTCGAACTTGGAGCTTACCGGCTGGGAAAAAGGGCGAAGGTACTCCCGGAAGGACTTCTTCTCCCGGCCAAACCTGGCCAGAGGAAGGCCGACTGCGATGGTAACGGAACATTCCGGCTTGGTGCCCCGCTGCTGGATTTCTTTGGCGATGGCCGCAAGGGTCATCAGGCAGCAGTTCTCGCTCTCCACCTTGTTTCGCAAGATCGGCTGCCTGCCGGTCCCGCACACAAAGAACTTTCCACCATACTCCAGCGTGTTCTGCAGAGTGTAGGGTTCATGGGAATAGGCGGTGATACCGGCTGGGGAAGAAAAATACCAGGTCTTGATGGCGTAGTAGCCATGGTCGATGCCGATGTACATGGTTTTGCTCATCCTTTCTTGGCTGTTGGTGAAAACTTGGTTTCCTGCTGGTTAAGAGCGAAACGTATCTTGTTCTTTCCCAGATAGTAAAGTATTTAGGGGGGAGAGTGTGAGAGGGGAGAAGCGCAAAAAACTCCTCGGCCTGCCAGCCGGGGAGTTCCTGAAAAAGGGCGCACTACCCCCCTGTATTTTGAGGGGTTGATTTTGGACCGTTTTGGGCTTTCATTAATCCGTATATTTAGCAGAAGCAAACTTCTACACATTTGGCAACGGGAAAAAGAGCCGAAGAACGCAAAAAAAGTAGGGCCTCCGACCTGAAAAATCAGGCGGAAGCCCCGCTTGTGGGGGTTCACTGCGGATTTTGCTTTGGACATCCACGGTAAAACTGTTTCCCGGATTTTCCGTCCCAAAACCGCAAACCCGCATGAATACTAAGAAAAGATACCCACTGCCAGTCAAGTTGCTAAGTAAAAGGCGGTTGGCCCCATCATGGATTGCCGTCTACAGGCCTAAGTTTCGGTTGCAAAATAGATCCTGTTCAAAAGTGCTGAAGTTCGCTCTGATCAAGCAGAATACCATATACAATCTTTTGCTGGTTTTTCGATGCAAGGCCTAAATCAAATATTTTTCTCAGATTATCGGACAATACTTCGCTTTTATGTGCGATAAAGTAAGGCTGATAGTTGGGAGAATAAATTAGATTCTGCCACATGCAGTCCTCTGTGTTCACCAGAGAATAGTTAAATGCATCTGGATTTACCATAAAGGACAGATGTTCGGAGTAATGAGTATATGGCGCTAACGAAGCGAGGTCAATTTCAAATCCTAACAACTTTAAAATCATACAGTTTTTAATAGTTTGCATTAATCGGTCTGGATAAATACGCGTCATGGGATGTGATTTTCTTTCTTCATCTTCTTTTTTCAGTGTATTGATGAATTTTGTCCAGCATCTTTCGTCAAACGGTACGATTTTATCTATAAGCAATGCAAAAATCTGTTCTGGAGAAAGTTGGTCCATGTGCTCTTGGAAAAAGGTGGTACAAAACTCTTTAGAATATAGCGCCCTGAAGAAATGAAGTCTTTTTACCCTGTCGGAGATATCGTCTATTCCGTCGATATGCTGCTTGATTTTTTCTTTGGCTTCTGGGGATACCTCATCGGCCCAATTATTTAGAATGCGTCCAAATGAAGTGTTTTTCCGTTCTATCAGCAAAGGGTAAATCGTATCTGCTAAAAGTGAGTCAAGGAGTAAGGTTTTTTCTGTGCAGACACCTTGGATCGATATGTACTCTATAACCATTTCTATCGTCTCAAAGACTTCTTCTACAATTATGGGTTCGGATTTTGATGCTTCTATTACAATATTTGCTAAAGCTCTGAAAATAGTATGTTTTCTGTCTTCATCTAAATCAACTAGACAAAGAATAATTGCAAAACAGTGAATCTTCTCAAACCAATATTTGATTCTGAAGTGGGTTAAACTGGCACATAAGTTTACAAACTTTCGAGTAACGTCGACCCCCTCTTGAATCTTCAATTTTTGCACTGAATATTTTCTGAGCCAAGATTTCAGCATTTTTGGTGAAGTGAATTTCACAAGCATGTCTAAGTCCACTTCACTAATCAGATAATTACGTTCAGCTTTACAAACTAAGTTCCCGAAAATATCTGAGTTTCTGTCGTCTGGTGGGTTCGGAGAGTAAGAACAGAGCAACGCCTTTAAATAATAACTCAGATATTCTTTTGGTTCAGAGAAGTAGTCAAGCGGAATGCCGTTTTTCTTGAAAAAGAAATAGTAATCATAGGCAAACGCTTTTAATTCCCATAGGTTAATGTGTATATGAGCTGAGTAGATAGTTTTATTATTGAAGGCGTACCGGTTTTCATGTTTGCTTAGGAGCTTATCCATCTTCTGCATGTTTTCGGCAGGCGAATTGAACAACATTCTTAAAAATGATACAGCGTTTTTATATTGTTCAGGTGGAGATGAAAGTGTTCTTTGAAGTTCCAAAGTTTTGCTTTCTTGACGCTCAAAATGAGAAAGTGTCGCAATCCTTGCCCGCATTTTATATAACAAAACCGAAATATAGTCTGTAGGAGGTTTTAGTTCTGCGATGGAGGAGAGTAGGGCCTCAACATACTCTTTACCTTTTCCTAGCATATGACTGTAGTACATTTTCTGAACTAAATTCTTGCAGTTTTCGAGCGCGGTATCCAGAGCAACGTAGTTGTTATCCAAATATAATTGGAAAAGAGGGTCTACAGGTTCGCGGTCGGTTGAAACAGGAAAAGATGAGCCGTTAAGATAATTCTGAATAGCAGAAATTCCGGCCTTCCTAAAAACTACAGATACGATTGAATCCGTGGTGGACAAGATGTTTTTTATGCATTTATACCATGATTCATCATAAAAGACAAGCTCTGTGTTCAAAAATTGAGTTCTACCAAGTGGGTGTATCGCAATGAGATCCTGATGCGAAATCTTTGAGTATGACTTCAATAGCTGATATTTTTCAATAAGTCGTTCCTCGATCGGGATATATTGATGGGTAATCTTAGGATTTGTGATACAGCGAAGAAAAGTGAAGAGTTTTCGCCCGATGCCATTGGTGATAGAAGACGGGACATTTGCTTTTTTCTCTAAATCTGCAGGCAAGGAACTTAGATCAACAACAAAAATATTTCTGCTTTCCAAACGAGCTTGTTCAAATGATGAGGTTGGCTTTGAGTCGATCCAAAAGTTAGCTGGCCGCTCTTTTACGCCATGGAATTTTCTGAAGTAATTAATCCATCCGATGATCAGGTTGAGGTTATTGTCGTTCAGGGAATACCCGAGGAAAACAAATGTATGATTGACAAGAAGCGATTTGATGAAAGTACTAATCAGGGGATGCTCTTGCTCATAGTTGATGTAATCGCTCTCTTTGAGAACAATGGTATCTGGTTTTTCAAGGTCGCCATGCATTTTAATGATATATCGATCGCTTACCTCTGCAAGCAAGTCGCTATCTTGAGTTACAACAGCATACAATAAAGAATTTGCAGCTTTTGATTTTTCAAGGAGGGAGTCGTAATTGGTTGTGATGATATGGCGCGGAAGGATCGAAAAAATCTCATCATCGATTGGGTTGGAGCCATTATCACTCTGCAATGTACCCTGAATCAAGCCAAAATAATCGTTATGATTTTCAGAGGTGTCTTGTTGATAGTAATATTCAGGGATACGAAGAAATTCGTCTTGCGTATATGCATATAGATCTTCACACTCTGTTTTGGGGCAATCCGCATGCTTTTTCTTGCAAGCAGCATCGCACCGGCTATAGCCGATCTCGTCTGCAAGTTTTTTTATCAAATCCCACCATGTAGGTATACCTGAGTTTATTGAAACTCCGGATCCTACAAAAATGACCAGACGATCATCTTCTTGTGCTTTCTGTATTTCTTTAATTGCAGCAATCCAATCCATAGTTAACCTCCACCTATAATATACCCGTGCTTACTTTGACCTTGGCGCATGCCTATGTTTTAATTGTCGATAAATCAAGGTCTACCTGGGGATATTATAGTGGATAATACCAGAAAACTCAAATTTATTTCAAAATGAATTTTAGTATCATCTATGTTACCATATCCTTATCAAACAATAAGGAGGTAACCCCTATGAAATTCGCCAAAGAAGATAAGATGGCTTTCGTCAAGCGCTATCAGGAAGGAGAATCGGTGATCCGGATCTGCAACGAGAACCAAATTCCCCGCAGCACTTTCTATCGCTGGATACAAGACTATCAACAAACAGTAACCGATACAGGGACTGTAGTTACCCCGCAAGCGTTCCAGCATTTGAAGAGAAAGGTCAAAAAATTAGAAGATACGGTTCAGGTTTTGAAAACGGTTGACTGCACTGTGTCCTCCACGTTGCAAGAGAAGCTCAAAGCCATGGAGGCACTTCATGGACAATTCAGCGTACATACTCTATGTGAAGCCTTAGATGTCCCCCGCGGTACTTTTTACAACCATATATTTCGGAATAAAAGGGACAATACCCTTGCGGCGAAACGGCGTGAAGAGCTGAAAGTACAGATTCAGAAAATATATGATGACAGTGAACAAATTTATGGCGCTGGAAAAATCACAGCGATATTACGAAATCAAGGAATTAAAACCAGTGAAAAATACGTTTCTGAACTGATGAAAGAGCTAGGGATCAGCAGTGTCAGCACTACAGCAAAACGAGAGTACAAGAAATGGGAGAAAGGGAAGAGCAGGAACTTCTTGCAGCAACAATTCCATACAGATCGGCCAAACCAAGTTTGGGTCAGCGATATTACCGCTTTCAAGTTTGGCGATAAGTATTATTATCTCTGTGCTATCATTGATCTGTTTTCAAGAAAGATTATTTCCTATCGAGTTTCTCAGAATAGCAGTACGCAATTACTCACTAAAACATTTAAGCAAGCCTATTCAGAGAGGAAACCGGAAAAGGGGCTTATGTTTCACAGTGACCGGGGGACACAGTACATGTCTTTTGCGTTTGTACATTTGTTGGAGAGCTTTGAAATTAAACAATCCTTTTCTCGGACCGGACGTCCACATGATAATGCAGTCGCAGAAGCATTTTTCTCAATTCTCAAAAAAGAAGAATTATATCGGAGGCACTATACTTCCGAAGCAGATCTGATGAAAGGGATTCACCGGTTTATTGACTTCTATAATAGTGAACGACCACACTCCACCATACAGTATAAAACTCCGGAGCAGAAGGAACAGGAATACTGGGATAAAAAGAAAGAATCCTCATTTGTATGAGAATTCCGGGTTCAGAATAGGGCTGTTTCCATTTTTACACAGTAATTCTTTTGTTTTTGCTTTCTGGTGTCTCGTTCTGGAGAAAGAGAAGAAACTCTGGAAAATGGCTTAAATACTGGATTTATGATATGAAAAAAGAGGTCGAAATTTGGAGTGTCTCATTTTTGAGTTCCAAATTCCGACCTCTGTTCATTTTCAGGACCAGCTTCGATTGGGATATTTGGGCTCGCGATCCAAGAGCTTTCACCGAATATGCATCTCAAAATGGCTTTCTAGTAGACAAGGAGAGTTGTGCTCCCCATGAATTCTCAAAGCTATTTTGTGCTGAAAACGAGAAAATAATGATAGAAGTCCACCAATCATTCCCCAATATTTCTCTTCCAACAGAATTATTGTGTCGTGATTCAACCACAAGGGTAGGATATCTTAATATTTCCTATCCTACATTTTCCGATATCTCTGATGAAATTATTTCCGTAAAATGGGGAAGTTATGGAAATATCCGTATTGCTTCAATAGAGTTGGCTGTCATCATCATGTGTATGAACGTTTATCGAGACAGTTTATATGAGCCGTATAAACTCCCTAACGTGCGTCTGTTGGACTTGCTGGAAATATACATGTTGTCTAAGTCGGGAAAATTTTCAGCTGAAAAATTCGTCTGTCTTGTTGAGAAGTTTAATTCTCAGCAATCTGTATCATTTTGCCATAAGCTTTTGAGTTGTTTTTATAAGGATGTAGCATTACCAGATTATAATATTGACTTACACATCCTTAAGCTAATGAACGCTGAATTCTCCGTGTTTATACCACAGGAATCTGCTGACTTTTTCCAAAAACTATGTTGTGAAACATTTGATGACAGGGTTCAGACTTTGCATCCCACAAAGATAAAATTCGGTAAGCAGTATAGTACGAAAGATCTTTTAAAATATCAAGGGACGGATGGCTTGAAAGACAAAGAATCCGATTTTGATTTCACCTTCACTAAAAACGAAAGTGGTAATTTAACGTTGCAATATCAGGTTAATGGAACAAAAGAGCACAACGATAATTTCTTTGTGATTTTCAAGAATCACATGGAGCATCTCCATATGCACATAAATGCAGAAGGTCAATTCTATTATGATTCCTTTGGCCTTAGAAATGATGAAAATTTTGAGATTGAAGAGAACGACAAAACATATAATGTCGTTTTCAATTTCCGTCATGTTGATATGGAACCCAAAATTTATGCTGTCGTAGCCGTTGAGAAGTTTATGAACGGAAATCGTCACCAAACAGTGGTGCCGGTAATAATTGAACAATAAGATGGCATGAGACAAAGAGAGAGGGGTCAGATATGGGGATAATTAAGGACTTCGGGAAAATTAAGATTAATTCAAACAACCTGAAACTTTTAGTAGTCATATATTTCGTGATATCACTTCTGACTTTAGCACAACCAGAAGTGTTGCGGCGATCTATTGCGGCAGTTTCAGATAGAAATATGAGCGCAATGGTTACCGCTCTCATAATGGCCGTCACTGCCGCATTGCTCTATTGTGTCATTTCTTTTGGAAAGGACATTTTTCTTAAAAAAACGCAGAATGCGTTAGAAAAGCAGTTTGCTGCAAGAATGTTTCATCAGCTCGTCAATACCAAAATGAAAGAATTGCAAAAAAAAGAATTTGGTGATGTGTCAACTACAATTATTCGTAACACTGAACTATTAGTTACATCGGCAACTAATTCAGTTTATGAATTAAGCTGCGGGTGTTTCAAATTGCTACTTGTTTTTACATATATGTGTCTGATTCAGTGGCAATTAGCGTTATGTATATTGTTATATAACATCATAATTCGCATATTCGCTGTATTTGTAGAAAGAAAGATAAAGAAAAACGCAGCGGCCGCCAGCGAAGCAATGAAAGAAAGCGGAAACACTCTGACTGCACTGCTAAAGAATATGTTGATGGTACGTATATACAGCAACAAAGATTTCTTCCTTAATAAGGTGCGTAAGAAAGAAAAGGCGGTGCTAAATACTGCTTGGAAGAGTTTTGTATGGTTAAATGGCTTTCAGGACTTTATCTGGGCTTTTTCTAAATTGGCAGAATTTATAATTGTATATGGCGTTGGTTCGATTTTAATAATTAATGGGGTATCAAATATAAGCATACTCATGACTTTTGTTTTTGCGAATGATTTATTTACAATTGGTATCAACCATATTTCCAACTATATTGCAGCCAAAGCAGAATATTTGGCCTATAGAGACTCAATCATGGAGATATTGGACGAGCGTGAAATCGAGGCCGAGGATGCGTATGATTTTGAGGATGGTATAAAAACGATTAGATTTGAAAATGTCTGCTTCGGTTATGGTGATAAGACTATACTGAAAAACGTTAATTTTCAAATCAACAAAGGTGAGAAAATACTCCTGGTCGGAGGGAATGGACAAGGGAAATCCACGATCCTAAAGTTAATTTGCGGGCTATATCGACCGTTTCGTGGAACAATATATTTTAACCAAAAAGACTCTTCGGAGATAAACATTTCCTCCATTTCAAAAAAATGCGGCTATATATCGCAAAAAAGCAATATATTGGAAGGCAACATTGCGGAAAACATTGCTCTTTCTAAGGATATTATTCCAGAAAGAAGCAGACAGGTTTTGAAAAGTTTAAACCTAGAGAATTGCGTTGGCACGCCGCCAGATAGTTTATCTACCGGAGAAAGACAAAGAGTTAATATAGGTAGAACATTGTATCGAGACGGTGTTGATGTTGTTTTATGTGATGAAATATTTTCGAATGTTGACAAGGAAAACCGCCAAGCAGTTATCGACGCATTATTTGAGAAATTCAGCGATACAACGATAATTATGGTTTCACACGAGAAAATTAATTATCACTTTGACCGCGTTCTTCAAGTGGATCAAGGTTCTGTTACGGAGGTTGCGTTATGAAGAAGCTTTTGTCGTTTCTTAAACATGAGTGGCTCCTGGTAATTGCAACGATCCTGTTCAATTTACTTTTTGGACTGTTCATGACTATGGGCGCCGTTTATCTTCAAAGGATAACTGATGCGATTGAGGTAGGAAGGATGGATGGTATCCCACTATCGATTCTTGTAGGCGGTAGTTTTGTCTTTTTTTCGCTTGTAATTCGGTGGTTAGGAGCAGTTGCTCCGCGATATCTATCGGAGAAGTTTTCCTATAATATCAAATGCGATTTGTTTCAGAAGCTAACTAGGATACCGTTCATTAAGTTTGAGGAGTTTTCTTGCGGTGAACTCCAGTCAAGGATTCAAAGTGACTGTAGCAAAGCTGGTTCTATATTGTATATTTTCTTATCAAGAATACTGAACAACGTATTCATATTTGTATTCTCTGTTGGAGCTATGCTTGCAGCCAATGTGGAAGCTACGATAGTGGCGGTAATCGTTGTGATCATTGCAACAACAGTAAATCAATTTATCTTAAAGGATATGAAAAAAAGAGGAAAAGAAGTTCAGGCATCTCTTGCAGAAATGACAAAATCACTTGAAAGTACATTTTCTTCTATTGAGACAGTAAAGTCTTTTTCAGCCGAGAAGTATGTCGGGGAAATATATGCGAATAAGCAAACGACTTTCTGTAATAACAAAATGAAGGTAGCTGTAATTAGTGCTATCCGTACTTTATGGTATTCTATCACAGAAAACCTTTGTTTATATGGTAGTATTGCTTATCTGGGTACTTTAGGTATTCTAGGAAAACTTAGCATAGGCGAAGTTTTGATGTTCATTTATCTCATTAAGCAAATCATTACACCTATTGAAGTGGTGCTTCGTTGGTTGGCAAGCGTTCCGGAATGCAATGCAAGTATGGAAAGAGTATCCGAATTGATGAATATAGACGAGGATCAACCGACTGAGCAAAATCAAAGAGTTGGAATAGCTCAGACGTTGAATATTGACGACATCAATTTTGGATATAGAGAAAGAAAACATCTGTTAAATGATATTTCTGTAGAACTTAAAAAGGGAGAAGTAACTATTATCTCTGGTGAAAGTGGTGCAGGTAAAACCACACTATTAAAAATAATAATGGGGATTTACACCAGTCCTGATAGTCATTTCGCTGTGGACGGCGAAAAAATCCCGAGGCTTTCATCTGCAGATGTAGCCTATTCCTCTCTTGACAATTCTATCTTCCCAATGAGTGTATATGACAATATTGCTCTTGGTGATAGTAACATTTCAAAAAAACAAGTAAAAGAAATACTTGATCAACTCGGCTTTTCTGCTTGGTTGAGATCGCTGCCGGAAGGAATTGACACAGAGGTAAACGAAAATCTTTCAGGAGGACAAAAGCAAGCAATTGCAAATGCCAGAGTTATACTGAGTAGACGGAATGTACTGATCTTAGACGAACCTTTCTCAGCACTTGATGAAAAGAAAGCTAAATGTTTGATTCAAACATTAAAACAAATAGTAGGCTCTAATTTCATTGTTCTGGTTACACATCAGGACCTATCTTTTGAAAACTTCTTTACATTACATCGGATCTATCTTTGACTTCATAAACAGAACTACACAAAAAGCAGAAACAACATTTTATTTGTTGGAGGTATTGCAATGCATTTTGAGACAAAGCAGATACATGGAGAACGTGGGAAGAAGAATTTGTATGGAGCAAGAAACATTCCCATTTTTAACACAGGGGCATTTTTATTAGAATCCAACGATTCTTCGGGAAAGAATAAGAACTATATTTATACAAGAAACGCCAACCCTACCGTAGAGGAGTTTGAAGAGGAAATTACAGCACTAGAATGCGGCGAAGAGTCGGTTGCATTCTCAAGTGGAATGGCTGCTATTTTTTGTGCATTGATAACCCTGTTATCTCCTGGCGATGAGCTGATAGTATCCAAACAATTAAACGGAGGAGTTTACAATTTACTTGAAAAATTAATAACGAAATTTAATATTACAATCAGATATTTTGATGCAGACGATACTGCTGAATTAAAGATGCTGATCAACAAGAATACAAAGGCTGTTTATTTTGATTCTATTGGGAATCCGATGGGAAACATACCGGATTTTGAATCAATTATAAATATCAGCCATCAACATTACATTCCTGTGGTTATCGATAATACTGTTCCGTCTCCATATCTATTTAACCCTATTACACATGGAGCCGATGTTGTAATTCATTCAACAGCCAAATTTATATGCAGCAACAGCTCAACAATGGGTGGAATAGTTACATCCTCGAAGAACTTTATTTGTCGAGATAATAATCACAGAAGGTTCATTGAAAATCTGCGTAAGATAACCGCACCATATGTTGGTGCTTGTTTAACCCCTTTCAGCGCATACACTCTTATTTGTGGAACAGAAACTTTATCAACTAGAGTTAAAGCTCAGTCAAGCAGCACACAGATTATAGCTGAATTTTTGAATAACCATCCTAGAATTGATAAAGTTTTCTATGCCGGCTTGAAAGATAACAAGTACAATAGTCTAGCAAAAAAGTATTTTCCCCGGGGACTCCCTTCGGTTTTTAGCATTACATTACGAGCTGGGAATGAAGAATGCTTGCATTTCTTAAATTCCTTACATCTGTTTAATCATCAGGTCAATTTCGGAGATGTAAGAAGCCTAATAATGCAACCGAGTCAATCATTGTACACCGAAATTCCAACTCAGTGGAAACAGGAGTTCCAGTTTGACCAAAGATATTTTCGTGTTTCAATTGGCCTAGAAAATGTCGATGATCTAATTGATGATTTGAGTCAGGCCCTAGAATTTTGAAAACTAGATCAGATCAAGTCGATTTGAAATTCGTAAAATAACGCTTTTGCATGTGGTGATGACAATGAAAGCTATATATGATATTCTCAAAAACAAAGAGTTGTTTAGCTTCCAACTTCAATATGCTGAAACAGATTTTTTGTTTTCCAGTGATAGTAAGTCTGAAGTGGAATTTTTAAAGGATTTTTTTTCAAGTAGTTGCTGTTTTGACCAACTTGCAAGCTCTTATGTTTGGAAGATTTATTCAGTGCAATTTGCAGTACCTTCGGAATTGAAACAGTCTTTCTTAAAGAACAGCTATGTGGAGGATTACTGGGACAACCAGCAAATTCGGGTAAGCAAACACACGAAAAGCCAGTACGTATTCCAATTAGATTTCAATAATGATAATTTTACATTTTTAGACCTCGAACAAAAAGTTATATTTTTTATAAAGCCACGTGTTGATGATATGTATAATGAACACTTAATACATATTTTACGCGAAGCGTTGAAATACGAGTCAAAGGCAAAAGGATATATTGACATTCACGGTGCTGCGCTTTCATATCAAGATAAGAATTTGTTAATTGTCGGGCCTAAAGGATGTGGAAAAACCACTCTGCTAACATATTTCTTGAAAAAAAAGGCAACTTATGTTTCTAATGATTCGGCACGACTGTCTATGACTGGAAATGTTCCCATTTTGTACGCATGGCCACATTATCTCAGATTGGGGAAAGATACAGTATATTCCGATGAGCTTTTGCAACAATATATTCGCACACGAAATATCCCCATCGGGAAAGATGATAAATTTTTACTAACAACAAAAGACATCTGTGAAGCTTATGACATTTCGAATATCAAATGTTGTTCTTTAGATTATATTTTAATCCCCAAAATTCAAATTGGATCTGAGAACTTCCAAGTGGAACGAGCTGATGTCGGAGAAGATTCCATAGCGAATTTATTCCAGGATACAAAAAGAGTAGGTCTAATTCCGTGCGAGAACTACGATCACTTTAATCATATATCGAATAAAACATTGAATATTTTTCTGAACACTTCGCCTAAATGCCTCAGAGTAGTATATGGTACTAAATCTGAAGATCATCTTGTAGACATGATAATGAGTGCCTGCATGAATTTATAGTTGCAATTTGGGTGTTTGGGATTAAACGTGTATGAACCATATAATTAGTACATATGAGAATTCTTCAGAAGAAATAAGACTATTTAAAAGAAAATCTCGTCAAATAGAATTTATAACTTCTATTCGTGTCATGAAAGAACATTTTCCTAAAAGTGGCAAGATATTGGATTGCGCTGCTGGCGCAGGTGCCTACGCTTTTTATTTTGATCAATTACAGTATAATGTTACAGCACTTGACATTACCCCCAGACATGTTGAATTGATGAAAAAATATAAGGAGCAATTTGGTAGCAATATCGTGGTGGGGCTTAATGATGCC
>ENA-ORSL01001884-ORSL01001884.1-human-gut-metagenome-genome-assembly--contig:-NODE-1884-length-16365-cov-10.330595_pt1 | contig 16365 bp, 17 predicted proteins | sample MGYA00242190_ERZ509157 | MGnify/ENA primary metagenome ERZ509157 (study PRJEB26280, sample SAMEA2338664) | human gut metagenome | biome: human gut; feature: human-associated habitat; material: faeces...
TGCTTTCCCTCGTTTTAAGCAGTAATCTGAAAAAGGAAACGCTGGTTGAAAGAATCCGGTATCAGGGATAGTAGATTCTATAAAAAGCAAGCTGCCGCTCAAGATGGGCGGCAGCTTACCTTTATAGTGATTCAAACATAAAAGTCAAATTTTGCGAGGACTCGCCATCGTCTCAACCTTGTCCGTTCTTCCTACAAAGAACAGGTCAACGGCTATTTTTAGCCCTAACTGATGGCCTGCCTCCCATATCTCCGTACTTGATAAATTAGTTCTTGATGGATCGTTACTTGATTTATCTTTATTTAATTGGGCGGGTTCTTCCTGAACATGCGTGACCAATGTTGGGTTTGCCTGTACGGGATTTTCCCGTATAGTTTTTTCCTGTGCAGGTGTTGGCTCTTTAGGCTGCTCCAGAATGGTGTACTCGATAGAGCCAAGCTGACCGTTTGCGCCTCTCACACGCTCACGGATCAGATAGCCGTGTTCCTCCAACTCCCGGATGCCGCCGCTGATGCTGTCGATGCCATCCTTGCAGATACGGGCAAGCCCCTTCATGGTGTAGTCCCAGTTCTCTGGCTGAGACAGCATGAGGGATAGAAGTCCCTTTGCCTTCAGAGACAGGGACATATCCCGCAGATGATGGTTTGGCATGACCGTGTAATCTCTGGTCTTTTCAATGCGAAAAACTGCCATCTCCGATGCCTCCTTTCTGTGAAGATAAAAAGTGTTGATTTTGGGTGTTTTATCTGTTTGTATGCCTCCGCAGCCTACCGCATGGGAAAACACTCACACCCGCTTCGGAACGCAGACCACAGCAGATAAAGCAGTGGCTTTTCCACCTTAATCCCAACGCTTTTGATAGGGTTACTTGGGTATAGAAAAAGGCGACTGTTTTTCAACAATCGCCTTGAATTTGAGGGCTGAATATGAAGTTACAAGCAAGAAATTTTGTTGTCTGAAAGTCAAAAACCGTTGATATTACTGTGTTTTTCAAAAAGTTCTGTATCACCATTCGGACCATATTTTGCAAATCCCGCAGTCATTGAGATTGCGGGATTTTTCTTGTTTTTCAATGTTTTTCGGGCTTTTTCCCGCTTTCAAATGTGATACTTCCATGTCAATTCTGATAGCTTCAAATCACATTTTAACATGCGATTTTACGAACGCTTTTCCACTTTTCCGTCTGGCTCCTCATCCGAGCAAAATTTCACCATCTTCTGCGCCGCCGAGCCGCCCTTCCCATGAACATACACAACTATTCTTTTCATATTGATCTCCTTATACATTCCCATTGACGATCCTTGCGTAGGTATCCTCCGGAATCATCGGGGAAGCTATCTCGGCCAGCAGTGTCGGGTCTATCTCCCCTGTTTCCACAAACTGCCGCCCAGCCTTTTTCACCCGCTCCAGCCGCGGAACAGTCACTGCCGCGGCCTCCGGTGCGCTGAGCATCGGGCTTTCCGGCACAGTCAGGATCGTATGATTATTGGGAAACATCAGCTCAAACTGACGTACTGCCGGTTCAAAATTGCGGCGGCTGTTCGGAAATCCGCAGCCGCAAATCATCAGATATCTGAGATGCGAATAATCCCGCTGCCCGACGTGGACATAGCGTCCGTTCATCTCTGCCATCGCCATGGACGAGAGCGGCAGAGTACGCTCGATGATGTTTTTCAACATCGCAGGCATCCCGTAGCAATAGAGTGGGAAGCTAAGCAGCAGGTCACTTGCGAGCATCTGCTCCAGAATCTCGCGCATATCGTCGTCGATAGCACAGCGCCCGCCGTTATATTTGCAGGCAAAGCAGCCGCGACAGAACTCGATATGCATGTCAGCAACGTTGATGCTCTGCACCTCCTGTGGCGCGGCCTCGTTCATGCCGCCTAGAAATGCGCGCGTGATGTGCATCGTGTCACTGCGTTCCTTCTTTGGGCTGCCGTTAAAGACAAGAATTTTCATCCGTTAGCCACCCCATTCGCGGTTATTTCAGCTTCTTCCCCATTTCGAAGCGCACCTCGTGCCGCTCCGGATCGTCATTCGAGTAGGCGTACAGGTCAAAACCGATCATCTCGAAGCCGTTCTTCCGGTAAAGCGCGATCGCGTTCTCGTTGCAGGACTGCGTTTCGAGGACGATCATCCGCGCTCCGGAGGACGCCGCTGCGGCCTGGATTGCGTCCAGCAGTTTCGTTCCGACGCCGCTGCCGCGCTTTGCGTTTTCGAACACACAGATATTGCTTATCCGAAATCGGTTGTTCCAGCTCTCCGGCGAGCCTTCAACATAGCCAATCAGCTCCTCGCCATCAAACGCCCCGAACGCTAATCGGTTCCCCCAGCCACTCGCCGAAGAACACGGCGTCAAACGACCGTTCCTCGGTTTTACCGAAGGGCGTGTACTTCACACAGAAGCCGCCTTCGCCAGCGCAGATGTCATAATAGCCCTGCGTCTGATAGCGCGCGGTGAACTTCCTTCCGGCGTATTATTCTCTTTCCAAGCGCTTGATCTCCATAGTTTCTCCCCCTCAAGTTCAGTCGACCTAAAACATATTATTTGATATATATCATATAATTTATTATACCCTGTGCGGTGTTCGTTGTCAACGGCGCGATGCGCCGTGGCGTGCCTTAAAGAATATAAAAATGCGGGGCAAATTTTGACCCGCAACAATATTATTGTACAAAAGTCCTGCTCCATTGTCAACAATGTCAAAGCCGCCGCGGCTATAATTGCAGTTTTTCATATACGTGCACAAAAACGCGTCTCAAAAATCATGGATTCTGCGAATTGAAAAACGGCGTCCCGTTTGCTATATTAGCATCAGAAAGGGTGAGTCCGATGTACAAATAAGACGCCCGACACAGGAAGTGATTCGGGTTTGGCGCTGCAAGATCAAAATACGCAGGAGGACAGAAGCACATAAGTCCGCCCCACTTAGAGGCAAGAAAAATAAATATCTGTGCTTGGTAAATGTGTCCCGTTGACATGCGGCGCTACATTCTAACGAAAGTGAGGTAACCAGGATGTTAGATACTAAGAATTCACAGAGATAACCCCTGACTGGTTGGAAGGCACGAGCCGCAGTCAGGGGTTATCTCTATTTTATGCAAAAACTCACGCCGCCGAAAAAGCCGCCCCATGCCTGCCGGCATGAGGCGATATTTTTATCATTTTAATCAATAGAAAGTCGCAACATCCTGCGCCGGAGCTTCGCAGTTCTCGTGGCTGATGTAGGTCAGGACGGGGCCCTTGCGGCTGTACGCGCGGTGGAACTTGAAGTTCACCTTCGCGGTCAAAATGATCCATGAGTCGTCCGTCATAGTCTCGGCCTTGTCCCACTGGCACACCAGCGCCGCGAACTGTATATCCTCGACGCAGCAGGTCATGACATGGCGGCCCACGATGAAGCAGCCCGCTGGGATCTTCTTGCGCTTGAGCGCGCGGCACTTGAAGCGCACGGTCTTGCCCTCGTACTTTTTCGGCTCCTCGGACAGGTCGCGATACCACACAGCGTAGTCATCGTCACCGATCTCGACGACGGGCGCGGTCAGGTCAAACGGCAGCGGATCCTCAATGTCGTCATACTCGACCTTGCCTCCGGCATATTCGTAGGCGATGTCACTCCGGCGGGACGCGCCGCGGACTATCTTATGGAACTCCATCTTGTCCATGTTGGGCTTGAAGCGGTTGAACACGACCAGCTCGCAGCTCTTGAGCTTATCGTACACCAGCTGGCGCATGTTATTATTATAGGTAAGGAAGGTGCCTGCGTCGGCAAACATGAACTCCTGATACACCATCCAGCTCTCAGGCATCGCCGAATAGAGCACGTCCAGCATCCACATGCCGTTGTACTCCACGACCACGCGCTCAGCCCGCGACTCGCGGAGCCACTTTTCAAGGTTTTCCGCCGTCAGCTCGCTCTGATCTTCGATGACATGGATGTATACGCTCTTGTCGGCGAACTGATCAGGGGCGTATTCCTCCTCGCCTTCCTCGCAGACGAGAAGCATCGTGCGCTCGCCGTTGCAGAAGCGCTTGTCCTCCAGCGTTTCCTGTATGAATTTCGTCTTGCCGGATTCCAGAAAGCCCGTAAAGAGATATACGGGAACGTCTTTTCTATCACTCAATGTTCAAACAGCTCCTTCAATGCCTGCTCGTTAAGTTTGGAACCTATCACGCAGAAGCGGCCGGTGACTGCAGCGCCGCCGCGGCGGATATCGACCTCGCCGGGGACGTAGTCGAAGTAGAGCCAATCGCCGTCCTCAGCATCAACAATGCCCTTCGCGCGGAGAATAACGCCGTACTTGGCCTCGTCCTCAAGTGCGGAGAGGATGCCGCGCAGCGCGGACTCGGTGAACTTACGCGGGGTCTCCATGCCCCAGCTCGTGAACACCTCGTCGGCGTGATGATGATGGTGATGCTCATGGTCATGGTCATGCTCGTGATCATGGCAGCCGCAGGTGCAGTGCTCGTCATGCTCGTGCTCATGCTCTTCGTGGTCATGGTCATGATGATGTTCATGCTCGTCATCGTCGTGATCATGATCGTGGCAGCCGCAGGTGCAGTGCTCATCGTGTTCATCATGGTCATGATGATGGTGCTCATGGTCATGCTCATGCTCGTGGTGGTGCTCATGCTCCATGTGCTCCATCTCTTCGTGCAGAGCGTTGTGCTCCATCGCCTCGACTATCTGCTCGCCGCTGAGCTTGTCCCACGGCGTGCTGATGAGTCCAGCCTTGGCATTGAGTTGCTTGAGAAGCTCGGTCGCGGCAAGGATCTTTTCCGCGCTCGCAGTGTCGGTGCGGCTCATGACGATGAGGTCGGCGTTCTCTACCTGATCGTTGAAGAACTCGCCGAAGTTGCGCATGTACATGCGGCACTTGCCCGCATCGACGACAGTGACCTTTGCGCCGATGTGTGCGCCCTCGACCTGCTCCACGGCATGCGCCACGTCGCTGAGCTTGCCGACGCCGGACGGCTCGATGATGATACGATCCGGTGCGTACTCCTCCATGACCTTCTTGAGCGCCTTCGTAAAGTCGCCGACCAGCGTGCAGCAGATGCAGCCGGAATTCATTTCGGTTATCTGAACGCCGGCGTCCTTCAGGAAACCGCCGTCAATTGCGATCTCGCCGAATTCGTTCTCGATAAGAACGAGCTTTTCGTTCTTGTAGCCCTCAGCTATCAGCTTGCGGATGAGCGTAGTTTTGCCCGCGCCGAGAAAACCTGAGAATATATCAATCTTTGTCATTGCAGATGCCTCCACATATTATTTTTCTAAAAATGTATTATATCACACTTTGTCAATGCCTACAAATATAATATCATACCCAGCCGCATAAAATTATTTTCAAAGACTTCCGAAACGCGTGAAAAAACTCTTGACATTTGGCCGCATGTCTGATAATATACATCTTGCCCATGGGGGTATAGCTCAGCTGGGAGAGCGCTTGAATGGCATTCAAGAGGTCAGCGGTTCGATCCCGCTTATCTCCACCAGACGCATTATGAAAGGCTTGATTTCTTCGGAGATCAAGCCTTTTTGTTTCCCCAAAATAAAAATCGGGATGATGCTGGCAGCTTCCACCGCCATTCATGCATCTCCCTCCTACTGAAAAAGGCCGTTTCCACGTTCAAGAGATCGTGAAAGCGGCCTTTTTTCGTTGCCTGGAAATGTGTCTCACAGTGAGACACTTTTTTGTTTCATTAGTAGATGGCATATACTCTTGTAGAACAGTTACCCATAGAGCCCTTCTAACCCTGGTATTACATTAGAAAACGTTTTAAAAAGAGAATCCATCTCTTGGCTTGGAAACATTTCCTCGACAGTTTTTGTCGTAGTTATATCAGAACTACGTAAATGAATTTTCGCAATAATACGATAGGAATATGTATTAAATTCAAACAAACTGGCACCATAGAGAAGACCACATCTCTGATTATTGATTCTGGCAGGAATTGAATAGTCACCAGTAAATATACCATTGAAAGATAATTGACTAAAGAGGTTTCGAGAGATATCGTATGTCGAAGTATCAGCGCACTGTGCAAAAACATAGATAATGTTTTCATGAGTCGGGTCACATAATTTAAATCGGTTTGTCGCTTTATTCAGTTTAGATTGAGTGAAAAAAATAGCAACATCGATATCATCCGTAACATCAAGCATGGTGGTAAGGCCACCGTATTGTTGTATTGCGAGAACGTAAGCAAGATTATTATTTGTATCTACATTTGAAATATAATCCGCAATATCATAAGGATACTCATCAATAAATTTAAGCTTTTTTTCGAGTTCAAGATTCTTGAGAACATTATAATAATCTGGTTCACCAATAGCCATAAATGGAAATTCTTTGCTCTGACTTAAAAGCCATACTCCAAAAGCACTAATCCACCGTGATTTAGATTCAGCAATTCGACTATAGCCTGTTTCATCCCCTGAGCCTTGTTGTAAAGGGCATATTCTCCCTCGTACTTCCAATCGCTGATGATATATTTCTCTGCTTCCGTAGTTTTATGATACTCTAACATCGTTCCACCTACCTCGGCAAACAGGTGTTTGGTTGTGCGGAATAGAATGCTCACTCTAAGTTCAGCTTATAATAATGGGCATCAAAATAGGTTTCTTCTCCCCATTTTTTATAGCGCGTTTTTCTGTCCTCTGAAAACCCAAATTTGCGAAGTAGCGCAACCGACGCAAGATTGATATCTGCCACTTCTCCCGTGATTGACTTGCCGCCTCCCGCCTTAACCCAGCGAATGATAGCATCAATCACTTCGGTTCCGAGGCCTTCTTTCCAATGGTCTTTTGAGACGCAATACCCGATATCATAATTCTCGTTTTCGGGGAATATGCAACAGGTACCGACAGGCGTACCATCCTCTTTCCATTCAGCAACCAGATAATATCCATCCGGGTTGTCTTCCATCTCATCGACACATTTGAGATACGCTTCATCCATGTTCTCACGGATAGGGTCGCTCATATACTTCCCGTTTTCTTTGTCTCCCCATAGAGAGAGCGTAAAGTCTTTATCGGATTTCTGCCAAGAACGAATCGTCAATCTTGGCGTTTCCAAGTTTTTGATAAGAAGCATTGCGTATTGTTCTCCTCCACAAATTTCCGATTTGTTGTCCCGATTATACCACACCGAAAACTCCATATCAATCTGTCGAAAAACGTGTCTCACCGTGAGACACGTTTTTTCATATGCAGCAAGCGGCAGTCTGCTTTGTCCATTTGGCGGCATGTTCAAATTTTCAGAAATTCCAATCCGTTGAGTTAGCGCCTTTTCAATCCCAGCCGAGTTTGTATTAGCAGAGAAATTACATGACTCTGGAACTTCAATTTTATCACCAACTTCGATATACGAAACGGAAGTTGTTTGCTGCCCCTTATCGGGATTTTTACGTGCCACAAAAACTCGCTCATTATCAAACTGAAGAAGTATGATGATGTCCACCAAACGCTCTGCCTCGCTCTGAGAGATGTAACGGGAGGCATAGATGCACTCTGCCATTAGGCGAATGTCAGAAAGCTCGTACTTGCGGCGAACAACCCGAAAGCCCTTCAAGTGCCGATCATACACGATGAATTTCTCGCTGTCGTTCTCGTCCGTCTCAATGGCTTTCTCGGCGGCGAAAATGTCGGCATCATCATCCTAGTTCTCCAAGAGCCAAAGCGCCTTGTTGATCTCTTCAATGTCACGGTAGATAGAACGGCGCTCTGCATCAATGCCAAGCTCAGCCAAAACATTTGACTTTTTCCAATTTAGGACTACAATATGAGTATCGGAATCAGACATAAAATGGAGGGATAAACATGCTCGATTTTCTGCGCAGCGAAGGTATAGACGAGGAAATGCTCGCCCGAATCGAGGACTTTCGCCGCAGCTTTCCCGCAGCGCCGGAGAACGCTGGACGCATCCCCTGCCCCAAATATAAATATTACGGCTGCGAGGTCTGGCGCGAGGCGATAGCCGCCGTACTCGCGGGCGAAAACCTGCTGCTGGTCGGGCCGAAGGCCACCGGCAAAAACGTTCTGGCCGAGAACCTTGCCGCCGTGTTCCAGCGCCCGCAGTGGGACATTTCGTTTTACCTCAACACGGACGCCGCCTCGCTCATCGGCACCGACACCTTCAAAAACGGCGATGTGACTCTGCGCCGCGGGCCGATATACCAATGCGCCGTTGAGGGCGGCTTCGGCGTGCTCGACGAGATAAACATGGCAAAGAACGAATCTCTCTCCGTGCTCCACGCCACACTGGACTTCCGCCGCATAATCGACGTGCCGGGCTACGACCGCATCACGCTCTCCCCCTGCACGCGCTTCATCGCGACGATGAACTACGGCTACGCCGGTACGCGCGAGCTGAACGAGGCGCTGGCCTCGCGCTTCATGGTGATAAACATGCCCGTCATCTCTGCCGACAGCCTTGAAAAGCTGCTGAAGGCCACGTTCCCGAAGCTTCGCGCGGAATACGCCCGCCAGCTTGCGGAGCTGTTTCAGGAGATCCGCAAGAAGTGCGACAGCTCCGAGATATCCACAAAGGCGCTCGATCTGCGCGGCCTGATCGCCGCCGTGCATCTCACGGAGCAGGGACTGAGTCTCGGCGAGGCGCTTGAGATGGGCATCCTCAACAAGAGCTTTGACGATTTCGAGCGCCAGCTCGTGTCCGATATCGTCGGCGCGCGCATCCCCGGCGAGCTGCGCCGCAATGACCTGTTCGAGCCATGACCGAGATAGACGAGCGGCAGCAAAAGCGCGCGGCAAACATCGTTTGGAACTGTGCCGGGCGCTACGACTTCCGCCCTGATTTCCGCGCCTACGACGTGAAAGGCAGAGCCGACCTCTACTGGAACTGCATCTTCGGCGCGGCGCGGAAGCACTACGACTACGCGGTGTTCGCGCAGATATTCGCAGGGCTTCAGCAATATGAGGACGCCGACACATACACGGATCTGTTCTGGCTGGGGCTTGAAAACTGCGTCTATCAGCGAGAGCTGCCGCAGCGCCCGGCACTGGAAGCGCTTCGGCGCAGATACGCCGAGCAGTTCGTGCGACAGCATCAGGGTGCGGAGGATTTTCAATTCTACGATTCGCTCGCGCTCGCGCACTTTTCGCGCGTGCTGGGGCTTGAATCGCGCATGAACAAATACGACTCCAAGCTCCTCGACGAGCTGGAGTTCACGCCGGACATGACGGAAACGGAGATCGCCGCGCGGGCGAAGGAGCTGTTCGAGCGCTGGTTTCAGATATGCACCGAGGAGCGCCGACGCGCGCAGAAGCGCAGCTTCACGCAGCCGTTCAAAAAGCGCGGCAGGAAGAACGCCGATACCCAGTTTCGCAGGTTCGGCCTTGGCTTCACGCAGCATCCGCAGGACGTCTACGGTGGCTCGACGGATGGCGACGTGCAGCAGAAAGAGCTGAAAACCAAGATGACCGCGCAGGAGCTGCGCGAGTTCATGGAGACGAAGTACGGCAGGAGCATATTCTCTCCTGCAAAAACGGACAAGCTTGAGCGCGAGCTGTGCACCGGCAGCCACGAATCCTGCCATCTGCTCATCACGTCCGGCGACCGCCCCGACGCGGCGCAGATACGCAACGGCTTTGAAGCGCTGTCGCGCCAGCGCGAGGCGGCGCAGATAGTGAAGAACCGCGCAAGCTACGACGCAAGCCTCGCGCAGAACCGCAGCGCCATAGCAAAGCTGAGTTCGAAGATCCAGAACTCAGCGCTCATGCATCTCCAACCCGCCATCATCCGCGCGAATTCCGGTCGGCTCGACGGCGGACGCGTATGGCGCGCGCTGAGCTTCGGCGACAGCCGCGTGTTCCGCAAGACGGAGCATGACGACATCGGCGGGCTGTCGGTGGACATACTGCTCGACGCCTCGACCTCGCAGAAAACGCGGCAGGAGATCGTCTCCGCGCAGGGCTACATGGTCGCCGAGAGTCTCACGCGCTGCGGCATTCCCTGTCGGGTCAGTTCGTTCTGCTCCATGACGGGCTACACCGTGCTCCGCGTTTTTCGGGACTATGACCGTCCGCGCGACAATCGGCGGATATTTGAATACGTCTCCAACGGCTGCAACCGCGACGGTCTCGCCATCGCCGCGCTGCACCGGTTGATGAACGCTTCCCCATACGAGCACAAGCTGCTCATCGTCCTGTCCGACGTGAAGCCGAACGACGTTGTAAAGACCCGCCGCTGCGAGACGGACGAGCTTGTAACATACGAAAAGGACGTCGGACTGACCGATGCCGCGCTTGAGGTGCGCCGTGCGCGGGCGGACGGCATCGCGGTGATGTGCGTGTTCACCGGCGACGACGAGGACGTCGCCTCGGCGAAGCTTGTCTACGGGCGCGACTTTGCGCGCATCCGCTCGCTGAGCATGTTTGCGGACACAGTGGGCATGCTGATAAGCAACCAGATAAAAAATCTTTGATGCTGACGAAAAACGGAGAGTTTATATGGCACCGAAATTCAAATTTACCAGAGCGGAAATAACCGACGCCGCCCTGCAGGTAGTGCGCCGGAATGGCATAGGCGCGCTGACCGCGCGGGCTATTGCGGACGAGCTCGGCGTATCGACCCAGCCGGTGTTCACCTGCTTTTCTACGATGGCCGAGGCTCGCGGCGCGGTGCGCTCGGCGGCGGAGTCGATATACGACGGCTACATGGAAGAGGGGCTGCGGGCGGAAATCCCGTTTTACGGCTTTGGAATGCAGTATATCCGCTTCGCGCGCGAGGAGCCGGAGCTGTACAGGCTTCTTTTTCTCACGCATGACGCGGGTGAAAAGGGCGCAATGGACGCGATGCGCCATTCGCTGGACTATGTGAAGGAGCCGCTGGAGCGGATATACCACATCAGCGAAGCCGAAGCCGAGCGCTATTTCCGCGACCTGTGGATCGTGGTGTACGGCATCGCCGCACTCATCGTCACCGGCGACTGCCCATACTCCGACGCGGAGATCGGCGCTATTCTGACCGGCTTCAGCCTCAGTATCTGCAAGGCGATAAAGGAAATTCCCGGCTTTGTCTCCGGAGATTTTGACCGCGACAGACTGTTCACCGAGATGATCGGGGGATGCAAAAATGGATGATTCTTCTCTGCTGCGGCTGATTCAGCCTTTTCTCAACGGCAAAATGCAGCTCACCGCGTTCCCCGCGAAGAACCGTAAAAAGCTCGCCGCGCTGTGGTATCTCGCTGGGAAGCTTGAGCCGGACAGGCGCTATTCCGAAGCCGAGCTGAACGACCTGTTGGACGCGTGGAGCACGTTCCACGATCCCGCGACACTGCGGCGCGAGCTGTATAACAAGAAGCTTGTAGAGCGAACCGACAACGGCGCGGAATACTGGCGCTGTGAAAGCATTCCGGCTCTTGACGAATTCACGGCAAAATATATTTGAACGGCAAGAAAATACCGCCATGTTCAGAACAGTGTCTGAGCATGGCGGTTTTCGTTTTTGCCGCGGCCGCACATAAGACGGCAGACTTAGGTGGTTATCGGTTTACTTCTTTTTATTCGGCATATGTATCGCGCGGCCATCTACCGCAAGCGCCGCCTCGCGCAGCGCCTCGGACACGGTCGGGTGGCAGTGTATCGTATCCACAAGCTCATCCACCGTGGCTTCGAGCCGAATGGCCAGTGCCGCCTCTTCGATAAGCTCGGTCGCGCTCGGCGCCATGATGTGTACACCGAGTATCTCGCCGTATTTTTCACCGGCAATGATCTTGACCATGCCGTCAACATGGCCGGACACAAGGCTTCTGCCGTTTGCGGCGGTAACAAATCTGCCGACTTTGTAGTCCACGCCCTTTTCCTTGAGCTGTTCCTCGGTATATCCAACACCGGCAAGCTCGGGACCGATATATGCGCAGGACGGGCTGTAAGCCGCAATGAAGGTCTTGCTGCCGCCAGCTGCATTCTCGGCCGCCGTCTCGCCCATAGCCATTGCGGCATGAGCCAGCATAAGCTTCCCGTTGCAGTCGCCGACGGCGTATATGCCCGGAACGGAAGTCTCCATCCGATCGTTGACCTGGATATAGCCGCGCTCCGTCTTTACTCCGGCTTTCTCAAGTCCCAGTCCTTCGATATTGGGCTTACGGCCAACGCAGAGCAGTATCTTTTCTGCCTCCACTGTCCTCTCGCCGTTCGGGCACTCGATATGAACTCTGCCGCCAGCGCCGCAGTTTTCCACGGAGACGACCTTACTCTCCGTGAGTATCTCCATGCCCTTGATCTCAAGCTGGCGGCGAACCATCGCGGTAAGCTCCGAATCCATGAGCGGCAGGAGCTTGGGGCTCATCTCAACTACCGTGACCTTGCTGCCAAAACGCGCGTACACGCTGCCAAGCTCAAGGCCGATCACTCCGCCGCCGATAACGAGCAGGCTCTCCGGAACATGGTCGAGCTGCAGGCAGGCCGTAGAATCGATGACCGCGCCGCATTCGCCGATCCCCTTTATCGGCGGGACGATCGGCGCGCTGCCGGAGGCGAGGATTATCTTTCCGGCAGTCAGTATCCTGCCGCCGACTGAGACTGTTTTCGGGTCTGCGAAGCTCGCCTTTCCGGATATCAGCGTAATCTTATTTGCCTTTATGAGCGCTTTCACGCCGTCGGTGAGCTTTTTCGTGACACCGGCGCGCGCATTCTGCACCGCGTTCCAGTCTACCGAAACGTCGTTCGCCACTATGCCGATGCCGGCAGAGTGCGTTGCCAGCTCGTACACCTCGGCAGAATGCAGAAGTGCCTTCGTCGGCATGCAGCCGCGGTTGAGGCAGGTACCGCCGACGGCGTCCGCCTCGATGAGCGTGACCTTCATTCCAAGCTGCGCGCCGCGTATTGCCGCGACGTATCCGCCCGGGCCGCCGCCGATGACGATGAGATCATTGCCGCTCTCCGTCTGCGGCGCGGCAGGCTCCGCCGCGGCAGCCGGTGCGGGTTCGGCTTCGAGCTTCTCGCCATCGCTGCCAATGACCGCAACGACCGCCAGGCAGTCCGCCGTACCATCCTCCGGAACACTTATTTTCAGGAGCGTTCCGGAAACATTCGCATTCACCGTATTTGTAAGCTTGTCGGTCTCCACATCAAAGAGCGGCATGCCCTCTTCGATCGCGTCCCCGACTTTTTTATGCCATTTGATTATCGTGCCCTCAGTCATGGTCATTCCAAGCTTCGGCATGATGACATTGGTCGCCATTGAATATCCGTCCTCCTAAATTATGCAAGCATGAGCGCCGGGTTTTCCATGAGCGTTTTGACCCGATGCAGGAACTGTGCGGCAAGGGCTCCGTCCACAACTCTCTATACAGTACTTGCGTATTCACTGGAAGCGAGGGAGATGTTTTTCATCGAATCGTAGGACAGCATGACAAGTTTCACTGGGTAGGGTTTGCGTCAGAACCTATCCGGATGGGATTGGATCTTAATGTTGAACAGTTCTTTTCGTATGATCCCTTTTGGATTGCTGAAGATAAGGCGTTAGCCCAGAGGCAAGCCATTGCTCGACAGCAGGAGTATCTCCGCCAACAGCAACTGAATAACGCCTTTTTACAACTGGGGCGTAGGAGATCTCGCAGGAACTGGCGTTTTTACTCCTCAAAGTCTGAGAAAGAGGCGAAGGCATTCGTGGCCGAACGTATTGACAATGTAGCACGGAAGAGTTAAACTGAAATTGTGAGGTGAGCCTATGAATAAGAATATCTCTATGAGTATCCGCGTCAGTGATGAGGAGCTCGAAAAAATAAAAAAGGCTGCAGAAAAGCAAAATTACAGTTCATATAGTGAGTTTGTCAGAAGAACTGCTCTAATTGAAGCAGAGAGAGTTATTTCTGATTTCAGCAAAAAGAAGGAGGAGCACGAGTGAAAGTTGCATCCTTTTTTCAATGTATCCCCGGCTATAAATAAAATACTGATTAGCGGCTATACACAGCGCCCCGACAAGGAAGGAAGTATTAAAGACGACTACATATACTCTATCAAGTTTGTAAGGGATATGTTTGAGCAGCGTGATTTATCTCGGGTTGTACCGAAGGACTTCTGCTTATCAGCTGAAAACAAATGTAATATGACATCGACTTCGCTGTTCAAGGCAATTGTGCCTTTTGAATCCTTTGAATAAGTCGTGGAGGTGGCAAAATGAAAGTCTGTAGTTACTGTGGGACAGAGAACCCAAATAATGCAGTTATGTGTGAGAACTGCGGCGCTCACGAGTTTAAGCATAAATGCAATAATTGTGGAACAGTATTTGCAGAGGGCGAATATTGTCCAAAATGTGGTGTAAAAGCCGGTCAAAGGCCAAGAGTATGTCCTAACTGTGGTCGTGAGTATTACTCTAATGCATGCCCAACTTGTGGCTATGTCAAAGGTGGGAATGGTTCAACCACCGAGAGGACAAGAAGCCCTGCAACAATGACTATAAGCCAGACCGAAAAGCCAGTGAAGAAAAGAAAAACATGGTTATGGGTGTTGGGTTGGCTTTTCATTTTCCCATTACCGCTTACCATCCTATTAGTAAGAAATAAGCGGATGAATAAGGTCGTAAAGATTATTATTCTCGTTATCGCGTGGCTATTCTGTCTGCTCATTGCCTTCGCAGGGCAGGGATCAAATGAGACAAGCCCAGTTGATTCATCAACGAAACCTGTTGTGCAAAGCAGTGACACATCACCAGAGAACCAGGACAATCCGCCTGAACCGGTCGAGCAAGTGAATGCAGAAGCCGACAATCTCAAGCAGGTATTCTTGGCTCTTTCATCTGAAACAAGTCGCGATGATATCGATTCACTGGCAAAACAGTATGGAATGTACTCTTCAAATCGAAATACGGGAACTGGGACGTACGTTTATAGAATTGCGGCAACAAAAGATATTGCCAGTGTCAATACGAAAGCTAAGGGTAGTTTCGTAAGCATTTCTTTTAATGCACTTCAGAATAACGCTGTAACCGAAATCACCTACTTCGATGTATACTCAATGATTGGTGGCTTTTGGTATCCAGAAGCAGGCTATTCAGTTGTTGATTACAATGTGCCTCAAATCGTCTTTTCTCGTTCAGAAGATGGAACCGAACGCCGGAGTTGCATGACCCCAGTTGATTCTGCGAATGATATTGTTACATATGTTTCCACAGGGCATCCCGATGGGAACCTTCTTGCTCAACTTTTTATGAGTGCGCATGATGGTATGACCGAGGAAGAAATTAAAGGCTTTATTAGCGATAATGGATTGGCATATACCTCAAGGGGGCCAGGTAACGAACAGACCATAGCATATAGTGAGGACATCGTACAGAAGTACGGCAATGATGGGTCTAAGATAACGTTTGACACGGACGCAAATGGCCTCACACGCATGATATATTACTACTACCCGTCTAATTACCGGTATGGGTATTCAGCAGCTTTCTATTCCGGAAGTTATGCCACATCACACAGCCTGAAGCCAGGCTTCCAGCTTGTTCAGCCCGGAGCTGATCCTCTCCACTACGACGATGCTTCACAGCTTCTTCAAGCCCTTCATGAATCGGTATCTACTCAAGTAATTCAAGCACCCAGTTATAGCGAGGCGAGCACACCAGAGGAGATGATTACCTCGTTTGCTAACGAATTCAATGCCAATAGCACCACCGCACTTGAATTTGTTGAGGCATTTACACCTTCAGATCGCGAAAGTGGTCACTACAGGACCGAGTTTAGATTGGGCACTTACTCCGAGGCAGTCGGTATGTCTTATCGCTACGGTGAAGCAACTGTTGATATCATCGCGAGGAAACCAACCTTCGGAAACGGCGTAATCAGGATCTATATGGATGGTGCTTCCTTAGAGCAGTGCGAGCAGATGATATGGACGGCATCCCCAATAATGGATAGAACAGCAGGGGCAGAGGATGTTCAAACAGCTGTAGACTATGTAGATGAGCACAAAGCGGCAAACGGGAATTACTATTCAAACCTTGGACTCGTATTATTAGGTAGTGACGTCAAAGGCTATAATCTTATGATCAAGATGGGTAACGATTGATTGCTAACATCTCTTGTTTTCATTAAACCAGATATACCTATATTTCAAACGATATAGCACTTCGCACACGATTATCTATTTTGCATACGTATTACCTATCTCGCACACACAATCAAGAACTCGCAAACTTTTTGGGGCGAAAGCCATCTGGGAACCTGCCCCAAGAAAGACAAAATCCCCGGCAGAAAAAATCTGTCGGGGATTGGTTTTGCCTGATAAAATTTGCGAGAAGCCGAAAGGCCCCTTTATGCAAGGCGTTTTGACTATAAGTGGGGTGCAAAGCGGTCCCGTCAAGATTTATGCGCAAATTTATTTGCAGGCTCCGGCTGAATGAGGT
>ENA-ORSL01001897-ORSL01001897.1-human-gut-metagenome-genome-assembly--contig:-NODE-1897-length-16319-cov-3.395229_pt1 | contig 16319 bp, 14 predicted proteins | sample MGYA00242190_ERZ509157 | MGnify/ENA primary metagenome ERZ509157 (study PRJEB26280, sample SAMEA2338664) | human gut metagenome | biome: human gut; feature: human-associated habitat; material: faeces...
CGCCCGCGTCGGCCATTTCTTTGCAGGCCGCCGCAAATTCATCGGGGGTGATTTTATATACCGTCTCACCGTTTTCTATTGATGGCAAGCCCGCGTTCGGTTGAACAATCATCGGCACTTTGGCGTATTTCAACATTTCTTTAACCGTCGGCAACAGCTCTTTCGGGCCGAGCGAGCAGTTTACGCCGAGTGCATCAACGCCGAAGGACGAGAGTGCGACTGCCGCTGTTTTTGCGTCCGTGCCGAGAAAAGTTCTGCCGTCGCTCTCAAAGGTCATGGTGGCAGCTATAGGTAAATCGGAGTTCTCTTTTGCCGCAAGAATTGCCGCTTTGATTTCGAGTAAATCCGACATGGTTTCTATTATTATGAGGTCTGCGCCTGCCTCTGCACCGAATTTTACCTGCGAAGCAAAAATGTCATATGCCTCTTCAAAGGTGAGCGAGCCGATGGGCTCGAGCAAAGCGCCGATAGGACCTATATCGAGTGCCGCATATTTTGCGCCGGAGCGCTTGACCGCAGCTATTCCGGCTTTTATGATTTCTCCGACTTTTTCATCACTGCCGAGCTTTTTTCTGTTTGCACCGAAGGTGTTTGCGGTTATTATGTCGGAGCCTGCGTCAACAAATTTTTTGTGTATCTCAGTTACAATATCGGGGTGAGTGAGGTTAAAGCTTTCCGGCAGCTCTCCCGATTTTAAACCGCTTTTTTGCAGCATGGTGCCCATGCCGCCGTCTGTTATATAGAATCTGTCTGATTTGAACATTTGCCGTCGCCTCTCATTTTGCATTTGTCTTTCATATTGCAGCTTTCGCATCCGCGAGCCGTTCCTTTGGGCGGATTTTTAAACACGCCTATAAGAGCGGTTATGCTCTTTCTCGGCAAAAGAATAAAGCTGTCGGTCACCGTAAGACCTATGAGCTTTGTGCAGTTTAAAACAGATATAATATCCGTCTGCCTCTCTATGCTCAAATCGCCGTAGCCGGGGCTGAAACGCGTGTTGATATAAAGACCGCTCTTTCTCATTTCTTCTTTGAGCTTTTTACAGCATACATCTGAAAATTCTTCAATATATGTGTCGCAGACGGCGTCAAAAATCACTGCCTTTTGCATATCTTTTTTTTGAAGAATATTGAGCTGCCTTTCGGCCTCCGCACCGAGCGTTGCGGCAAAAAGTATGCACCTAAAAGAGCCGTCCAAATGATTTTCAATGTCATTTCCGCCAAAGACTGCGTCGGTACCCTTGAGCTTTATGCCGTCGGGGCAATTTTCCGTATCAAATATGCCGTGGATTTCTTTGGGGCTTAAAACACTGTCTGCCAAAAGAATCATTTCGTCTATGCACCTGTCGGTTTCTTCATCGGGCTTTTTGCCCGAATAGCCGAGGTATCTTAAAACTTCTTCTTTATTTATTTTAAGCGACGAAATATCCATCTTTTTCTCCAATCATTGTTATTCGCCGACGTGACGAAGCTGCGCGGCAATTTCGGGGTGATTCATAGTGTAAATGTGTATGCCCTCTGCGCCGTTCTTTTTAAGGTCAAAAATCTGCTTTGCGGCATAATCTATGCCTGCCTGCTTTAGTGATGCGGGGTTGTTTTCGTATTTATTGAGGATCGTAATTATATCTCTGGGCAAAGCCGCGCCGCACATAAATATCATTCTCATAACCTGATTTTTTGAGAGGATAGGCATTATTCCGGCAGAAATGGGTTTTGTAATGCCGTGACGTGCGGCTCTCTCGGTGAATTTGTAATAAGACGGGTTATCAAAAAAGAGCTGACTTAAAAAGAAGTCCGCACCGGCAGCCTCTTTTTCTTTCATATATTCCGTGTCAAGCTCCTGATCCTCGCAGCTTACATGACCCTCCGGGTAGCACGCCGCACCTACGCAAAGACCCTTTTCTTTAAGCAGGGGAATAAGCTCCTTTGCCAAATGAAAATCGGTAGCCGTTTTGCCCTCTACCGGGTCGCCTCTTAAAGCGAGCACGTTTTCGATGCCGGAGTCGATTATAGATTTTATAACGCTCTCAACCTCCGCTTTGTCGGAGTTTACGCAAGTCATGTGAGATACAGAGTCAACACCGTATTCGTTTTTGATTATCGAGGCAAGCTCTATTGTTTTGTGGCTGTTTCCGCCGCCGCCTGCCGAGTATGTGACGCTGATAAAATCAGGCTCAAGAATTTTGAGTTCGTTCAAAATTTTGCGAACCGAATCCGGGTCAAATTCGCCTTTGGGAGGGAATATCTCAAATGACACCGGGCATTTATTTTTATATTTTTCTTTAACAAACATATTTTTCACTCCGTTTAATTAAGTATTGCCGTACGCTTTTTTATACTGCTGAATATAAAAATTTTGCAGCCATTCGGCATTTTTCTTTATATCAAAATTTGCTTTAACCATATCTTCATATCGGTCTTTGCGTTCATATCCGTTTTGAAGTACGGATATTTTCTCTGCCCATTCTTTTGCGCTTTCTTTTAGCGAGAGCACCGAGACATCACTTGTTATTATGCACTGTGAGGGAACAGCGTCCGATATAAAGCATTTTATGCCGGAGGACTGCGCCTCTACCATAGTGACGGGCAAACCCTCATACAGCGACGGGAACAGAAACACATCCGAAGCGCTTACAAGCGAATCTATATCGCTTCTCATACCGAGAAATTTTATACTGTCCGAGAGCGCGAGCCGCTCCGCCTTTTCTTTGGTTTCGCCAAGCAAATCCCCCGTGCCTGCGAGTAAAAGAACCGCATTGGGGCAAATGGCTTTAAGCTCCTTAAAAATCTCAAGAATAAAGCCGTGATTTTTTTGCGGATTAAATCTGCCGACATTCAGAATTGTGAATTTATCACCCAAAGAAAGTTCGGCTCTCGTCTTTTGCCTTTTCTCTTCGTCAAATCTGAATTTTTGTGCGTCAACGGCATTGTTCATCATAATAAACTTGTCTTTGTTCTCTTTGCCGTAGAGCCATAATCCGGCTTCTTCGCCGCACACAAACAAAAAATCGGAATATGGCAGCATTTTCTTTTTGAAATAGTCTCTGAAAATGAGCTGAGCCTTTTCTTTTATATTCATGCTTTCTCTCACGGGGGCATTGTGGGCATGGCATATTTTTACCTTAACACCGTGCTTCTGCGCTTCGATAAATGCAAAACAGCCGAGCTCCGACATGTGCGAATGTATTATTTTGTACTCGGGGTGTTCGTCAAAAAAGACTTTGAGCATATTTTTATATTTTGCAAAGTTTTGCGGATATATGGGGCACATTCGATAAATTCTGCCGCCCATGGCTTCGATTTCATCGTCATATGCGCCTCTCTCGGTGCGGTGAACCATAAAGTCAAACTGAATCTTGCTTTTATCAACATTGCGGTAATAATTCATTACCATGGTTTCCGCTCCGCCGCGGTTCATTATTGTAAAAAGGTTTAAAATTCTTATCGGTTCGCTCATAAACATCACCAAATAAAAGTATATATTATTTTTCCTGCTTTTTCAATAGGTTTATATGCCGAATTTAGCACACGGGCACAGCAAAAAAATCAATATTTAACACTTGATTTAAGTATGATAACGCGATATTATATAATTAAATAATATATGGGAGTTATCTTATGAAGGTATATAAAGGCAAAATAATAACCTGTGACAGTAAAAACACCGTTGCACGGTATCTTGTTGAAGACGGCGGAAAAATCGCTTTCGTCGGCGATGATTTGCCTGCAAAATATATGGGTGAAAATCCTGTTTTGCTCGGCGACGGCGCACTTATACCGTCGTTTGCAGACACCCATATACATTTTGCGAGCTTTGCGACGTTCCATTCCGGGCTCAATGTTATGAATGCGCGCAGCAATGCCGAAATTCTCACTATGCTTAAAGAGCACGTTAAAAAGACCGGTGAAAAGCTTGTTATCGGCTTCGGTGCTTCGCCGTATTCCGTCAGCGACGGGCATTTGGTTACCAAAAGTCAGCTTGATGAGGTATGCCCCGATAAGCCGTTGTTTATGGTGAAATACGACGGTCATGCCTGCGTTGTGAACTCTGCACTTTTAGAAAAAGTTAAAGATAAAGTCGCACCTCTGCGCGGATACCATGAAGATACGGGCGAGATGAATCAGGAGGCTTTCTTTGCCGTTTCGGATTATGTCACAAATTCGCTCTCACCCGTGAGCCTTGTCAAAAATATGCAAAAAGCGGCAGACTACATGGCAGGCAAGGGTATAGGAATTATACACACCGTCAGCGGAGTAGGCTTTGCGCGGGATCTTGACGTTGACCTTGAGAGATGGGTTGGCAGAGGCTTTGATAACGGTATGCAGCTCAGAGTTTTCTTTCAGACTATGGATGTTCAAAAGGCTCTCAAACGCAAATTGCCGCGAATAGGCGGCTGCTTTGCCTGTGCGCTTGACGGCTGCTTCGGCTCTGCGGACGCGGCGCTTATTTCTCCTTATGAGGGTACGGAAGATTGCGGAGTTTTATATTACAGCGACGAAAAGGTTACGGAATTTTGCAAAAAAGCAAACCGCGCCGGACTTCAGATAGAGATGCATGCCATAGGTGACGCAGCGTTCCGCCAGGCAACGCACGCCCTTAAAGCGGCTCTTGACGATTACCCGAGAAAGGATCACCGCCACGCAATAATTCATGCCTGTCTGCCGACGCAGGAGGGCATAGATATTTGCAGAGAGTATAATATCCTTTTGCCTGTTCAGTCCGCGTTTATTAACTGGCCGCAGGAGCCGGATGAATACCTCGAAAAAATACTCGGCGAAAGAAGCGAGCGCCTCAACCCTTTGAGGAGCTTTGCCGACAACAACATTGTTTTGAGTGCAGGCTCGGATGCGCCGTGCACCGACCCGGACCCGATAATGTGGATATACAAGGCATGCAACCACAGTGTTCCGTCGCAGTCGCTGAGCGTTTATGAGGCGTTGAGAATGTGTACATATAACGGTTATTACGCAAGCTTTGACGAAAAAGAGCGCGGCAGCCTGGAGGAAGGCAAAATCGCGGATATGGTCATTCTTTCAAAAGACCCTTATTCCGTGCCGAAAGAGGAGCTTAAAGATATTGAGGTCAAACAGCTTTTCCTCGGCGGAGAAAAATACAAGCCCGTTTCAAAGGGAGCAGTTTCGCATTTGTTAAAGGGTATGACAAACTCAAAGTGTAAAATATAAAAAGCTTGGGGCTGACGTCTTTTATCGTCAGCCCCAAGCTTTAAAAGGTGATTATCAACCGAATAAAAACTCAAGTATTGCTTTGTAAATGGTTATGAAGAAGTAGCCGATTCTCGAAACTACTTTTACCTCAACCTCCGCCGTTGCGCCGGATATAGGTTCTGTAACGGTGAGAGTTGTTTTGCCGAGCTTGTGACCGCGAACCATGATGGAGCCGCTTTCTTTGTCATACTCCGCACTCGCAATGCGGCTGTTGCCCATTGTAAGCTCAAGTGTTTCGTAGTTATATCTTGAGCCGAGGGGATAAACCGCAACTTCAAACAGGGATTCCTCGCCCTTTATCATAAGAATATCATCAAGCTCAATAACCTCGGGGAGTATGCCTGAGCCGTCAACGATATTTATATCCGCAGTGGGTTTGCTTTCGTCAAGCGTCAAATACGGTATGACGAGATAAATCTCTCCCTTTTCGAGTATCTGCGTATAATCGAGAGTTTCAACGGGTGAATAGTCGCAGGTATTGATGTTGCCGAAGCCGTCCATTACAATGAGCGTGCCGTCGGGATGTGACCAGGAGTTATACTGCATAGTCTCTTGAGGAATTATATAAAAGCAGTTATCAAACAAGCCGCTGTGCTCATCGCTGTAAGTGAAAACCTCGCCGATGTCGCGCTTTTGAATGTTTGATTTTTTGATGCAGATTTCAACTTTTGCATCGGGAATTGCGGAATCAGACCTGTATTCATCCGACATATCGCCGAATTCATTGTCAAAGGTATTGAGTATTTCTACAGATAATTTTATGCCCTTTTTGGCGGGGAAGATATCCGCACCGTCGAGATAGTCAAGATCCTCTTCGCCGGTCGAAAGAAGTTCAACGTATCCGAATAAGTTTTCGTCACTTGAAACAGAAACGGCCGCCGCGGTGTTTTCATCGCTGAGAAGCTTTGCGCTGATTTCGTAAATTGCGTCGCTGTCGGGTGTGAAGGTGAATGTTTTGGCATCTGTTCCCACTATTTCGGTGTAGGTTTTGCCGAGCTGCATTTCTTCATTTGCTGCCGAGGCAAAAACGGTGAAGGAACAGAGCATAACCGTGACCATGATGATGCTGATGATTTTTTTCATATCTTATACTCCTTTCTTTTTTAGCTGTTCAAATCTTTTGAACAACTTTATAATTTGTTTATACAATACATAGTTTCTTGTGTCAATATAAAATCAATATAAACTTCGGATATTTGCTCAAATTCGGCTTTATAAAATAAAGCTGCTGCCGACCGCACAGCAGAGCGCCGGATATTTTTTGGGACTTATGATAAGTTTTTCGCCGTTTATAAATGTAACGTATTTTCCGTTAAAGCTTTTAAGCATATTTATATTTATCAGGTATGAGCGGTGTATTCTGAAAAAAGAAAGGTCTGCAAGCTCCTTTTCATAATATGAGATTGAAAACAGAGAATACAGCTCTTTTGCCTGTGTATGTATTGATGTGCTTTTCTTTGCCGCCTCAATATAATAAATTTTATCTGCGGGAACAAAATCAAGCTCTTTTTTTAATCTGATTGCCAAGTTGCCGCAAAATCGGCTTTTAAAGATATAGTTATCTATGGCTCGGCAAAGCTTTTCTGCATTTATCGGTACAGTCAATGAGGTTAAGGCGTCCACTTCAAAGGTCTTACACGCCGACGCTATTGTATCCGAAACAAAAATAAATGCTTTTTGCTTTTTATAGATATTTTTAATGCTTTGAGCTTTTTTTAGTCCGTCGGTTTTATTTTTGCGGCAGTCAAAAATAAAAATGTCGTATTCATCGGCAAAGCTTAAAATATCGTCGCGGATTTTAAAGCATCGGCAAAAAATTTGCAAGCGGCGTTTTTCACCGTATTCGCATATTGTTTCATAAACAGATTCCGACAGTTTGTTTTCACTTATACATATGGCTATTTTTATAAAAATCCCCCCTCGGCTTTTGCTGCATATATGAGCGGTAAAAGCCCTGTTACTACTGAGTTTAGCATCTGAAAAGCACAAGTCAAGCATAAAAACCGTCAAACTGAAAAAAAGACAAATTCGTACCGCCAAAGCTTCATTTCATACCGCATAGAGCAAGACTCATTACAGATTTCAACTTTTCTTAACAAACCTTAAAGCTTTTAAAAAGAGTAGAAAAAACAAGCCGGCAGTGCTATACTGTACCGTAGTTTGATTGAGGAAAGGAGGATGAACGTGAACACCGAAGCAAAAATTTTGGTTGTGGACGATGACCCCGAAATCAGAGAACTTTTAGGCATAATATTAAAAAACAGCGGATACGAAGTGCTTAAAGCGGAGAACGGCGAGCAGGCCGTGGCTACGCTCTCAAACAACCGCGATATAGATTTGATAATCCTCGATATAATGATGCCGGAGATGTCGGGAACACAGGCTTGCAAGGTTATCCGCTCATTTTCTTCCGTACCGATTCTGTTCCTCACAGCAAAAACAAAAGATTCGGATAAAGAAGAGGCTTTTATCGGCGGCGGCGACGATTTTCTTACAAAGCCTTTTGTTCAGCCGGACCTTTTAAGAAAAGTGAAATCACTCATACGCAGATATAAAATATATAAGGGTAAGGGCGAGAACGGCCAAAACTCCGCGGCAGTTGTGATTGACAATGTTGTTATAGATACCGGCAGAAGAATAATTTATAAAGATAATGAAAAAGTAAAAATGACCGATAAAGAGACGGATCTTCTCATGTTCCTTATAAAAAACAGAGGCAAACCGTGGAAGATAGAGGAACTTTATGAAAACGTATGGAACGAAAAGTTCTTTCCGTCATCCTCCAACACAATAATGGTGCATATTTTGCGCCTCAGACAAAAAATAGAAAATAACCCGGCACAGCCGGCAATAATAAGAACAATATACGGAAAGGGGTATCAGATTGACTGATAAAACATCAAAACTCAATTCCGTAAGATTTAAAATGCTTGCTTTTGTTTTTGCCGCACTTGTTATCGGTGTTCTTGTGGTGATAGGCATAAACAAAATCGCAGAGAACTATGTTTCGGATGTGTATTTGGAAGAGGATGCCACAATCAAGCGCGATAAAGAAAATATAGAGCTTTTTAAAGAGTTCGTATCGAAAAACGGCGTAGCGTCAACCGATACCGAAAAAATATCAGAGTTTATGAACAGCAAAACCTATCTTTATATGATTATTTACAATCAGAATAACGATACGGTCATATATGAGTCCGGCTGGTGGGATGAAGAAAACGAGGACAGCAGCGACACGCAGGAGGTTTATACCGAAGAGGCAAGCGACAACACTAAAACCATTGCGGGCGAAGTCAGCAATTCTGCCGCAGATTCCGACGAGGACGACGCCGCTTCCGAAGCGGAGGCTACAACCTATGTCGGTATGAGTGAATTCCCCGTAAAGTTCAGTGACCGAACCTGCAAAGTCGCAGTGGTTGATTTTTCGGAAGAAAAAATTATAAATACCGTTAAAGTCATATCCATAACGCTTACTGCGGCAATATTCTTCATTGTGGTGTTTATATACAGCTCGCATATTACAAAAAGAATAAGAGAGCTCTCGGAAGAGGTTGTCAGAGTAGAAAACGCTGATATAAACAGTGCAATAAACATTAAGGGTAAGGACGAAATTGCAATGCTGGCAAAAAATGTTGACAGCATGAGAAATAAAATTATAGAGCAGATGCGTAATGAGCAGATAGTGTGGAAAGCAAACAGCGACCTTGTCACCGCCATGTCGCACGATATAAGAACGCCGCTGACGGTGCTCACGGGTTATCTGAATCTGCTCAAGCAGGGCGAATATTCCGCCAAAGAAGATATGGACGGCTACATTGATATATGCTATGAGAAGGCAATACAGCTAAAAGAGCTTTCGGATAAGCTTTTCAGATATTTTTATGTTTTCGGCAATTCGGAGGAAAAGCTTGAAACCGAAAAATATAATGCGTCAATGCTGTTTAACCAGGTGGTGGGCGAATATGCCTTTCTGCTAAACGAAAAGGGCTATAACATAAAGCTCCCCGATATTTTGCCGGAATACAGCATTGAAACAAATGCTCTTTATTTAAACAGACTGTTCGGCAATATTTTCTCCAACATAGAAAAATATGCCGATAAATCATCGCCGATAGAAATTTCGGCAGAGTATAAAGACGAATGCTTGATTTATACCGTTCAAAACAGCATAAATCAGGATGCCGGCAAAAAAGAAAGCACTGGTATCGGGCTTCTTTCGTGCAAAAAGATTGCAAAACAAATTGGATGTTCCTTTGAAACTATTGACAAAGGGGATACTTTTAATGTAAAATTAACATTTGTGATATCAAAAGATGAACCTGAACAGGGCTGTTGATTTTGGAAATGGGATGTGTAGTATGCAAAAAAATGTATTAGACTGGCTCGAAAGCTCAGCAAAAATTTGCCCGGATAAAGCAGTATATGAAGATGAAAACGGCAAATTGACTTTTTCGCAGGTTTTGAGCATTGCACAGTCAATAGGCACCGCGTTGGCAGAGCTTGTGGGCTTCGGCGAGCCCGTCGCCGTTCTTTCCGGCAGAAACATATATACTCCGGCGGCATTTTTGGGTATTGTTTACAGCGGAGCTTTTTACGCACCTCTTGACAGTACGGTGCCGGAATACAGATTAAACAAAATTCTTTCTAATTTAAAAGCCAAATATCTTGTGACGGATCGTGAACACGAGGCTCTTGCAAAAGGTCTTGATTTTGACGGAGAAATCCTCTTTATCGATGAGCTTGAAAAGACCGCTGCCGATTTTAAAAAGCTGCAAGCCATAAGAAAAAGAGCAAAATGCACAGACCCGCTCTATGTTATATTTACCTCCGGTTCCTCCGGCAACCCCAAAGGGGTTATCACGTCTCACGAATCGCTGATTTGCTATATTAACGCCTACTGCTCGGTTATGGGTATTGACGAAAACGACAGGCTCGGCAATCAGTCACCGCTTGATTATATCGCGGCAATCAGGGATATTTATATTCCGCTCAAATGCCGCGCGGCGATGTATATAATCCCGAAGCAGTATTTTGCAATTCCGGTAAAGCTTTTTGACATATTAAACGAGGCTAAAATAACCTCAATCGGCTGGAGCGTTTCCGCGCTTACACTGCCGACGGCAATGGGCGCATTTGACCACAGCGTTCCGCAGTATCTTAAAAAGGTATGCTTTTCGGGTTCGGTTATGCCGTGCAAGTGCCTGAGAGTGTGGCAGGATAATTTACCCGATACCTTGTTCGTCAACCAGTACGGGCCTACCGAGGCAACCGCTTCCTGCACATATTATGTAGTCAAAGATAAGGTGAGCGATACCGACGTTTTGCCGATAGGCGAGCCTTATGACAATTACAGTGTATTTCTTCTCTGCGAAGACGGCACGGCAGCTCCCAAGGGTGAGATAGGCGAAATTTGCGTCAGCGGACCGATACTTGCACTCGGATATTACAATGATCCGGAGCGCACAAAACAAGCGTTCATTCAAAATCCGCTTAATTCTTCTTACAGAGAGATAATATATAAAACGGGCGACCTTGCCCTCGTTCGTGAGGACGGACTTTTGGAGTTCCACGGCAGAAAAGACAGACAGATAAAGCACCTCGGTCACCGCGTTGAGCTTGATGAAATCGAGGATGCGGCAAAATCCATGGCAGGCGTTCACGACTGCGCCGCGCTTTATAATTTTGAAAAAGAGCAGCTTTTGCTTTGCTACACGGGCGAGAGTGAGCCTAAAGAAATTTCGGTTTATCTTCGCAAAAAAATCCCGGGATTTATGGTTCCGAGAAAGATATATAAATTGGACGAATTGCCGCGCCTTGCAAACGGCAAAACAGATATGCAATCTTTAAAATTAAATTATATAAAGAACTAATGGGAGGAAACTAAAATGAAAGACGAACTTATGGAAATTTTGACAGAAATCAGACCCGATGTGGACTTTGAAAATGAAACATCGCTTATTGACGACGGTATCCTTGATTCTATGGACATCGTATCTCTCGTAGGTGAGCTTGACGACGCTTTTGACGTTACCGTAGGCGTAGAGAATCTTCTGCCCGAAAACTTCAATTCCGTTGACGCAATGGTAAAGCTCATTGAAAGACTTCAGGACGAGGGCTGAGAAATGGCTATAAATGAAGCATATGAAAACATCATAAATTCAGGCGATACACCTGCATATGTTTTTGATACGGATAAATTTGCCGCAAGAGCACAAAAAACAGCTTCTGCGCTCGGTGATAATATTCCTCTTTGCTACTCAATAAAGGCAAATCCTTTTCTTATAAAGCATTTGCCCTCATGTGTGCAGTGGCTTGAGGTTTGCAGCCCCGGAGAGCTTACCATATGTGAAAACACAGGCATTGACCTTGGCCGCATAATCTTTTCGGGCGTAAATAAAACTCAAGAAGATGTTGAGCGTGCAATGGCTGACGGCGTAGGCATATTCACCGCAGAGAGCCTTTTACACGCAGAACTTATCAACGATTGCGCCGTTAAAAACGGCAAAACCGTTCCTATAATACTGCGCCTTTCATGCGGCAATCAGTTCGGCATGGACGAGAGTGACATACGCAAAATAATAAGCGGACGCGACGAATACAAAGGGCTTGATATAAAGGGTCTTCACTATTATACGGGCACACAAAAGAAAAAGGCCACTATTATAAGAGATGAACTTGCCGTTCTTGAAGACCTTATCGAATCTCTTAAAAAAGACTACGGCTTTTGCACCGACCATGTTGAGTACGGTCCGGGTCTTGCGTGCGATTACTTCGGCAAGGAGCCGGAGGAGACGGACATGCTTCTGCTCAGCGAAGCTTCGGAGTACCTCAGAGAGTTTGCACAAAAATATCCTCTCAGCATAGAGATGGGTAGATTTTTGGCATCGGACTGCGGCTCGTATCTCACTAAGATTATGGATACCAAGGTTACTCACGGCATCAATTATGCCATATGCGACGGTGGCATAAACCATTTAAAATATTACGGTCAGACAATGGCAATGCAGGTTCCGCATATCACCGTTTACCGTCCTGTGGGGGATAAGGCAGAGAACTGGTCGCTTTGCGGCAGTCTTTGCACAACGGCAGATGTTTTAGTCAGAAAAGCGGAACTCACAGGTGCCGGTGCAGGCTCTGTTTTGGTCTTTGACCGTGCAGGTGCATACTCGGTAACCGAGGGACTGGCTCTGTTCTTGAGCAGACCCATGCCCAATATTTATATTTATTCCGAAAACGGCGGACTTATAAAGCTTCGCGGTCAGATACTTACAGACCCTTTAAACACACCTAAATTTTAAGGAAATAAAAAAATGACTTTAACATCTATAAAATTTTTTGTTTTTGTAGCCGCAACGGTTTTGGTATATTATATATGCCCCAAAAAATTCAGATGGATAGTTCTACTCGTTGCAAGCTACGCATTTTACGGTATAGTATGCCTTAAATATATGCCGTTTATCGTTTTCACTACCCTGAGCACTTATGCCTGCGGGTTGTGGATAGGCAAAATAGCGCAAAAGGGCTCGGATACGGTAAAAGAGAAAAAAGGCGAGTGGTCGTTCAGCGATAAAAAAGCTTTTAAAGCAAAGGTAAACAAGAAGAAAAGACTTGTTCTCGCACTTGCACTCGTTTTGAATTTCGGTATTCTTGCCGTGCTTAAATACTATAACTTTTTCTCGGGCTCTATTACGGGTCTTCTGCAAAATTTAGGCAGCAGCGCGGAGCTTCCTTTGTTCAAGCTGTTTTTGCCGCTCGGTATTTCTTTCTATACTTTTCAGGCAATGGGATATATTATCGACGTATGCCGCGGCAAAACAAAGGCAGAAAAAAATCCGGCAAAGTTTGCGCTGTTTGTCTCTTTCTTTCCACAGATTATACAGGGGCCTATCAGCATATACAGCGACCTTGCAAAGCAGTTATATGAGCCCCACGCTTTAAAATACGAAAACATAAAATACGGCTTTCAGCTTATTTTGTGGGGATTGTTTAAGAAAATGGTCATTGCCGACAGAGCGGTTGTTCTCATCAACACCGTTTTGTGCGACAAGAGCAATTATTCCGGCACATTTATTTTGATAACGGCGCTGACTTATGCGCTTCAGCTTTATGCCGATTTCTCCGGCGGAATAGATATTTCGCGCGGCGTTGCTCAAATGCTCGGCATAAATCTTGCAGAGAACTTTAAACGTCCGTATTTTTCAAAATCCATCGGCGAATATTGGCGCCGCTGGCATATTACTCTCGGCGCATGGATGAAGAATTATATCTTCTATTCTCTCACGCTTTCGGGCGGATTTTTAAAGCTCGGCAAATGGACTAAAAAGCACCTCGGCAAGCACATAGGCAAGGTTTTGCCGGGCAGCATAGCAACATTCGTTGTTTTCCTTGTTATCGGTCTTTGGCACGGCGCAAACTGGAAGTATATCGGCTTCGGCGTATGGAACGGCGCAATTATGTTTGTTTCAAGCCTTTTGGAGCCTGCGTTCAGGAAGTTCACGTCTGCCTTAAAAATCAGAACCGAGTGCCTGAGCTATCGAATTTTCCAAATGATAAGAACATTTATTGTTGTTTTGATAGGCTATTATTTCGATATAGCAGATGGGTTTAAAGACGCTCTTGTTATGATGAAAAATTCGGTTCTCGATTTTCACCCGGGCGAACTTATGAATCTTGCAAAAATTCAATCGCTTGGTCTTGAGTATGTCGATTACGGAGTTCTTGCGGTTTCGTCTCTTATTTTGCTTTCTGTGTCACTTCTTCAAGAGAGACATACGACCTCCGGCTTGCGTGTCGCAATAGGCAGTCAAAACATCATATTCCAGTGGATTGTTATGCTCTGCGGTATAGCCGCAATTGTGGCTTTCGGTATGTACGGACCGGGAACCAACGCGAGTGAATTTGTTTATATGCAGTTTTAAAGTTAAAGCCAAAAAGCGGCAGATATTGCCGCTTACGGAGGTATTATGAAAATCAGACATTTTATAAGAATAACGGCATTTTGCGTAGCTGCTGTCTGTATGATTACTTTTATGACAAGCTTTTTTAAGGTCAACAATGCGCGAGACGTTATGGGAATGTACAGCTTTTACAAAGAACCGGAAAACAGCATTGACGTTGCCCTTATCGGACCGAGCCAAATATATACCGGCTTTTATTCACCGCTTGCATACAGAGATTACGGTTTTACAAGTTATGCTCTCTCAACAGCAGGTATGCCTGCATCATTATATATTCCCGCGATAAAAGAGATGGAACGCCTTCAAAAACCGAAGCTTTATGTTTTTGAGGTTTGGGGATTTTTTGAAGAGTCGGTCAATAAGGGCTTTTGTGAGGGCTCGGTCAGAAAATTTGTAGATAATATGGCTGAATCCCCAAACAAGCAAGATACGATAGAGCAGATTGTGCCCGGGGATAAGCAAATTACTTTTAAATATCCTATTTTAAAGTATCACAGCATGTGGACAAAGCTCCCGAGCTGTATAGGTATATTAAATTCTAAGATTAAAATAAGCAAAAGAGGGTATTCCCTTACCAAAAACTTTTCAACAACAACGAGAAATGCAACAAAGGACAGTAAATCAGAAATTGATGATCTTATATTTGACGATACGGCAATGGGATACTTAAAACAGGTTCTTGACTATTGCAAAGATAATAATATGGATCAGGTCTTATTTGTTCGATTCCCCGATTTGTGCAAAAAAGAAGATAAAAAGTCTTTTGAATCCGCACAAAAGCTGATAGAAAGTTACGGTTATACTTTCTTGAATATGAATAATCATAAAGAAGAAATGGGACTTAAAGATTTTCGTGATTATTATAACTTTGACCATGTGAATGCTTATGGTTTCCCTAAAACAACTAAGTATCTTTCAAATTATATCGTAAGTAATTATGATGTTAAGGCAGAGCATACCGAGCAGGTGAAAAAAGAGTGGGATGAGTGTGCAAAATACACCGATAAGGTTATTGATTATTGCACCAAAATGATTGAACTTAAAAATACACGCGAGTGTTATTTCCCCGATGATTTCAGCACTGTTCCGCAGGCACCGGCTAAAAAAGGCGGTAGAAGTTAAAATGAAAAACGCAGAAAGGGTAAAACTTTCTGCGTTTTAATTTTATAATTATTAAAATACAAATCTTAAAAGTATCATATATATTGCCGTTCCGCCGAATACGCTGAGCAGTGTGTTCTTCTTCCAAACATGAAGCAAAACAACACACGCGGCGGCGATAAGCTCCGGCAAGCCGTGCGGCGACTGCACAAAAGATACATTTTTAAAGCAGTATACAACCAGCATACCTATTATCGCATACGGCAATACAGTGCCGAGGTATGAGATGAATTTGGGCCGTTTTCTTCCCTCTGGGAAGAACACAAACGGCATGAATCTCAGCACAGCCGTAATTCCTGCCATAATGGCTATCTGAATGAGGGCGTAATTGGTTTCAGTCATTGTTTGGCTCCTCCTTTTGCAGTTTCTTTCTGAAGAGTGAAAGGATAAGCGCAATTATTATCATCGACGGAATAATAAAATTATCCGCGCCGAATATCGCAAGGCAGATTATTGAAACCGCGACGCCGATAATTGCCGGCAGGTGCCTCTTTTGAGACATCCATTGGTCAACGAATATGACTATAAACAGTGCCGTCATGGCAAAATCCACACCTTTAAGCTCAAAGGGTAGGAGCGAGCCGAGCAGCGCACCGAGCATACAGCCGCATATCCAATAAATTTGGTCAAAAAGCGTCAAAAGAAAAAAATATTTTTTTGGCTCTGCGCCGTCGGGCACATTGCCGGAGCATACGAGCGAATATGTTTCGTCGGTAAGGCCGAATATCATATACGGCTTTGCCGCGCCCATGCCTTTGTATGTATCAAGCAGCGAGAAGCCGTAAAAAAAGTGGCGTGCGTTTATAAAAAAGGCAATAAATGCAGTTGATATAAGAGAAGCGCCGCCGCTTAAAATATCAACCGCGGCATATTGCAGCGAACCCGAGTACATGGTGAGTGCCATAAGCCCCGCCCACCACAGGCTGTACCCCTTGCTTTGAAGCAGCACGCCAAAGCCTATGCCGAGCGCGAGGTA
>ENA-ORSL01001907-ORSL01001907.1-human-gut-metagenome-genome-assembly--contig:-NODE-1907-length-16231-cov-5.427362_pt1 | contig 16231 bp, 20 predicted proteins | sample MGYA00242190_ERZ509157 | MGnify/ENA primary metagenome ERZ509157 (study PRJEB26280, sample SAMEA2338664) | human gut metagenome | biome: human gut; feature: human-associated habitat; material: faeces...
TGTATATGGCCCAATTGCTTTACACAATAATATATTCCCCCAATAATTAACAACAAAACTAATCTGCGCAAAACGTTGTTTTACTCAATTATATATCATCTCCAACAGTTTACACAATCAAGTACTTTATCACAGTAAAGCGCTAAAGTATTTCACTAATTCAAGACTTTACTACACTAAAGCGCTAAAGTACTTACCTAATCAAATACTTCATCACAGTAAAGTACTAAAGCGCATCATGTATACATAATACATCAGTAAAACCTATTGATAATTTTAAAACCTGTGCTATAATATAATTACAAAAGGAAAGGAGATCAAAAGATGACAAAGGAAACAGCAAAAGCAATTAAGCAACTTATACCAAATCAGGACAAAGCATTAATGATGGCATCAAGTATCAACAATGCAATTAGTCTCTTAAAACTTTACAAATTATCTAATCAGGAAATCAAAACCATTATCACAGCAATGGTAATAAGTTAGGAGGATAACATGTTAGTAGTTAACAAGAGAACTGGTCAGGTTGAAGAATTTAGCACTTTTGAGCACTATATGGATGATGAACTTCGCGAACGTGTTGCATGGGAACTCGCACCTTGCAGTGATGAGGATTTCATGGACCGCTATGTATATCTTCACTATGAAACTTTTGCAGAAGAATTTGAGATTAATTAAGGAGGAAAGGAATGTATATAGACTTTAAAGAAGCTTTAGACATTGAACTGAATGACTTACATTATTTAGAAAAAAGACATGATTTAGCCCCAAAGCGTTGGTACGAAATGTATGGATTTCTGATCATACCGATTGAATGTAAATATTATATTAAAACACAATTTAATAGAATTTTTGGTGATTTTCCGACAAAAGAAGAAGCAGAAGAATATATTCTACTTTATTTAAAAAATAACTATCTTTTCTTTGAAATTCCTGAAAATGAAAAAGAAAACTTTGAATGTATTGCAAAATCATGGGAAGATCGAATTTATGAAGATAAAGATGGTTGGAGATTACATTTAACCATACATGGGAATTACATTGAAAATATTGAGGGTTACGTATATCATCGCCGATATTACAAAGTCAGTACAGCGATTGCAGATATTGCATATAGAAAGAGACATCGAAAACCACCACAGACAGAATATGAGAAAAAGGGAATTAATCCAGAAACAGGAAGATATATTTCCAGATATTTTGCAAAGAAAGCAAATAGTGAAGGAAAAAAGATCGTAAAAGTTGAAAATGAATACGTTCTAATGGATGAGACAGAATATTATGAATATAAGAAAAAATAACCGTCAATATTTTTGGATAGGAATTGTAATGTTAGTATTTGAGTTTATTATAATTTTCTTTTAAAGTATTACAGGAAAGGATAAAAATAAAATGAAAAAACAATATTTTTGGATAGCCATTGCAATCATAGTATTTGGTGTATTATATTTTGGATATAACTTATTTGTCTACTTACACACAATGAACATGTACAGTGAGGTGTTGCAGAATCTATGAGGAAAATTGAAGCATTATTTGAAATACGCGATAGAATATATAGAGATCAATCGTATAGTTTGTGGTATAATTTAGTTACTGATGATGTATGCTTAGATTTAAAGGATACAGAATGTGATCAAGTGAAATTAGGTTGGATAGATATTACCGATAAATTAGAGCGAATCGATATTTTAGATTTAAATCGTGTCATTAAAGAATTGAGAGATTCTTTATTGAATATATAATCTTTTCTTTTTTAAAATAGGAGGAAATAAAATGAACGAATTAAGTGTACAGAAAACAGTGCAGGCATTACCTGAAGAATTGAAAATGAATGTTTTCAATGCTTTGAACAATCCTGATTACAAAATTTCAGACTGTTACGGTCAGCAGATTGAAGTGCAGGCTTGGTTAGTTTATCCAGTAGAAATGAAATCACAGCAGACAGGGGAAATTGAAGTATTACCAAGAACAATTATCATCGACACTGCAGGTAAATCTTATTCTGCCTTAAGCAGAGGTTTTGCTGGCGCTGTAAGAAATTATCAGTTGATCTTTGGCGAGGAACTCATTTTGAACAAACCGATTACTATTGAAATTCGTCAGGAAGGAACAGGAATGAAAAAGTATGCCACATTTAATTTAGTATAGGAGTTAAAATATGGCAAAGAAGCCGAAACTAACACAGGCTTACCGTAAGCGGCGTCAATTCGCCGCTTCTGCGGTAAGAAGTTATAACGCTGCGGTTACAAGGATTGAAAAACAGTTCGGCAAGAGCTATGCACCACCACGTCGTTCGGTGGATGAGCTAATGAAGAACTATCCAAACATGAAAGCATTACGTTCTGAAGTAAAGCAGATGAAGAAAATACCATCACCGAAGAATCTTGAAATTGTGAGAGTAAAAGACGTTTTAACATCTACTTATGCCATATCAGAAACGGCGAGATTAAATCAGAGAAGAAACGAAAAGAGAAGAAAAAGAGCAGAAAAATATGGTAGGTTTGTAGAAGGAAGATCTGGATGGACAGCATCACAAGAAAAAAGTTTGCAAGAACCTGTGCCCTTTGATGAAGCCCGTTTTAACGACCCAAATCAATGGTCAAGGTTTAAACGAAATCTAATGATTGACTTATCAAAAGAAAGAAATGTTGATTCTTATTATCAAAATTATTTAAACGGGATAGAAGATGAATTAGGTCCAGAAATACGAGGAGTAGTGGAGGAAGCGCTGGGAGATATTAGTCCTGAAGAATTTTACCAATTAGCGTTAACCGAAGATTATAGAGATGTGTTTACAATCGAATTTATAATTTACATGCCAATTTCCGCAGAGCAGAAAATTCAAGAATTATTATGGGGAATTGAGCAAGTAAAATCCTATGTCTAAGACGGAGATTTTTGCGGCAGATTTTGAAACAACAACGGATCCAGAAAAAACGGAAGTTTGGGCATGGGGGATTAGTAATTTAGATTGTATGTCACCCTTTGAATGTGGAACAAATATTCAATCTTTTATTGAATTTTGTTATAAATTAAAGAAACGAAGCAAAATCTATTTTCACAATCTCAAATTTGACGGAAGTTTTATTGTAAATTATTTACTACAAAACGGATGGACACATAAGCAAGAGAAGTTAGAAGAACCATGTGAATTTCGTACATTAATTACAGATCGAAATCAATGGTATAGAATTGAATGTAATTTTTTCTATACGTCGCAGAAAAGAGTAACGAAAATTTTTAAAGTTACTTTCGTTGATTCATTGAAGTTGATTCCTATGCCGATTAGTAAAATGCCAAAGACATTTAACTTGGGAATTGAGAAGTTAGAAATTGATTACGATGAAGAACGAGAAATTGGAGGATCGTTATCTCAGCAAGATTTTGAGTATTTAAAAAATGATGTCATTATTTTAAGGGACTCGTTAAATCAAATGTTTGAGAATAACATCAACCGACTAACCTTATCTTCTGCGGCGATGAATGACTTGAAAGAAACCATAGGAAAGCAAAAATTTGAACGAATTTTCCCAATATTGCAAAATGATGAACCGTATCTTACGAATTTAAACTTATCAAAGCAAGAAAATTTAGCATTATCGATTGATAAAGAATTACGACATGCCTATCGAGGAGGATGGACTTATTTAAAAAAGGGATATGAGGGGGAAGAATTTGAGAATGTAGTCGTATACGATGTAAATTCTCTTTACCCTTATGTCATGTCAGAAAATATATTTCCATTCGGAGCGCCGATCATCACCCATGATCTGGAAGAGATAACCGGATATAGTCTTTTTATTATTAATTTTGATTGTGAATTTTGGTTGAAAGATGGTAAATTGCCTACGATACAGATTAAAAATTCGCAGTTATTTAACGGAAGAGAGTATCTGGAAAATAGTAAAAGTGAAATTGTGAACTTAACCTTAACTTCGGTTGACTATGAAATGTTTTTAGAACATTATGAAGTTGCGTATTTTAAAGTGCATAAGGTTTACTATTTTCGCGGCACAGAGAATCTCTTCACTGAGTTCATCCAAAAATGGGCAGCAGTAAAAGAAAAGGCAGGAAGAGAAGGGAATAATGGATTACGTTTTATTTCAAAACAGATGCAAAATTCAACTTATGGAAAATTTGCGACGAATCCGTTAAAATCACAAAAAATTCCTTACTTAGAAAATAATATTTTACGATTTCAAACAATGTCACCAGAATTTCGTCCAGAATATTACTTACCTGTTGGGTTATTCGTGACTGCATATGCAAGAAAGCATATCATATCTTATGCACAGAAAAATTACGATAGCTTTATTTACTGCGACACAGATTCATTACATTTAAAAGAAAAATCAGACAATATCCCTTTGGACAATGAAAAATTAGGATATTTTAAAATTGAAAAAGAATTTGATCGAGCAAGATATATCAGAGCGAAACGATACATTGGAGAAAAAGATGGTGAGTTATTAATCACCTGTGCAGGTCTACCAGCAAAATGCTATGAACAAGTTACGTATGATAATTTTAAAACAGGTCAGATTTACACAGGAAAATTAATGCTTACGCAAACGGAAGGCGGGGCTGTATTAATTGAAACTACTTTTAATTTAAAATAGACTATACACACATTTTTTGATATAATAATTATGTACAGGTTAGCGGAAATAATGATGAAGGGAATCCACGGATTAAGCCCCGCCCGGACATCCATGGCTATGGGAATAGTGTTATTCTGCGCCTGTACATTTTTAAAAAGGGGCGAAAGAATGTATTATAGTTATGAAAATTGTTTAGAAAAGAAAGCATTATTTAATTTTATTACCGGAGAGCGAGGAAACGGAAAGACTTACGGTTTTAAAACGCAGATTGCTTGTAAAAATTATTTTGAAAAAGGTGAAAATTTTGTCTATTTACGAAGATTTGAAAACGAATTAGTAAAGGCGGCAAAGTCTTTTTTTAAAGATATAGAGCATTTATATCCGGAGAAAGAATTCAAAGTAACGACGGGGAAAAGCGGAACTTTTTTCTATGAGCGTGGACGTGAAGTAGAAAAAGGTGGATGGAAGCTTATGGGCTATGGAGTGGATTTAAATACCGGAGGGAAAGATAAGTCCGTATCTTACGCTGGAGTTACTTCCATATGTTTTGATGAATTTCAGAGCAAGAGATACTTAAAAAATGAGATTCGCTTATTTTTGGACCTTTATGAAACGATATCTCGAATGAATGATGTTCCGGTATATTTTCTATCCAATAGTATTAATGTTTCCAATGTTTATTATGATTATTTTAACTTATCCCAGCCCTACGGGAAAAAACGTTGGAAACTAACGGATAATGGATTAATTTACTTGGAGCACACTTTATCTCAAGATTATCGGGATAAGAAAAAATCAACTCGGTTTGGGCAGTTGATCGAGGGATCTAAGTTCGGACAATATGCAATAGATAACGAATATGTTGAAGATACTAAGGACTTTATTAAAAAGAAAACCGGAGATGTCAAGAGCGTATGCAATCTTGTGTATCTGGATAATGAGTATGGGCTTTGGTTTGATCGCAGAAATGGTTACCTGTATATGGATTCTACTTTCGACAAGTCGCGTGTAACCTATGCATTAACCAGAGAAGACCATACCGAAAATACCTATTTTGCAAATCGAGGAAGAAAAATTGCGTGGCTGAATCTGATGATTCAGGGATATGAGCAGGGATTTCTATATTTTGAAAATCAGCGCGTCAAGCGGATTGGTTTGGAGATTTTAAATATGATCCGTTAAAGGAGGTTCGAATGGAACAACTTATGTCTTATATTTCAACGGTAGGATTTCCGATCGTGATGTGTCTGCTTTTTTATTACCAGATGACAAAGTCAGATGAGCACATGAATGAAATGTTAACACAGATTAAGGTGATGGTGGAAGAAATTAAAAAGGCGGTAAACAATGGCGGTACAGACGTATAGCATGAGAACCGACGCAAACACCAATGTATCGGAACATTTTAAGGTTCGCGAGTTTGCGTGTAATGATGGATCGGATACCGTGTTGATCGACGATGCCCTTGTCGAACGATTGGAGCGGATTCGCGGCGTTTTCGGGTCGGGGATCACAATAACGTCCGGGTACCGTACCCCATCGTATAATGCCGCAGTAGGCGGTGCGGCATCCAGTCAGCATACCAAGGGGACAGCCGCTGATATTCAGCTTCGAGGTGTACCGCCCTTAGCTGTAGCAAACTACGTGGAAGAAACCTTTTCGACCGGGGGAATCGGTGTTTACGGTACTTTTACCCATGTGGATACGCGAAGCTCCCGTGTTATCTGGAAAAATAATGGGTCGAATACCGTGAGCAGTACAGGAGCTTCGGAAGGTTACTGGCGTGAATTTCAGAATGGAGCTGACCCCGGCGGTGGAGGAGAAGGGGGCGGCGGAGAGTCCGGAGCGATTGATGTTACGATACGCAGATTTACGGTAGTCTTTAAGCGTCCCAATGGGAAAACGTATACCGGCACCTATTTTCCGTCTTATTGTAACGGGTGGTGGTATTTTAACGATAGTGAGTTTTATCGTTGTGATGAAATCCTTGGAAATTATCAGCAGTATTTTAAAGCTGGCTATTGGGCGCATATTACGCACATTCAAAATATATCGGCGTCGAATGTACATTTAACAGGAGGTTCGGATGGTTAGCACTTTTACGAATTTAGACTATCAAGTGGGTAAGTATTTTAAAGTAAGAGAATTTCAGTCAAAAGATGGATATCCTACCGTTTTAATCGATGATAATTTAGTCGATCTGTTGGATCAAATCCGAGAATATTTTGGAAAACCTGTGGTCATTACTTCGGGATATCGCACGAAGCCGCATAATGCGGCAGTTGGAGGTGTATCAAATTCTCAGCATATGCTTGGAAAAGCCGCAGATATACAGGTAACCGGAGTTCCCCCAGCCGCAGTGCAGACCTATGTCTATGATCATAGTAAATATACGGTTGGAACTTATACGACGTTTACTCATGTAGATACCCGAACAACAGTGAAGTTATTCCGTGGGAATACGGATTTTGTTCGAACAAATTATGAAAAATATAAAGCTGAAGAAATTAAGGAGGAAACAGAAATGGCAGAAAAAAGATACCAGAAATTAGAAGAAATTCCTGATTACGCAAAAGAAATTATTGAAGATTTGATTAAATCTGATATAATTAAAGGTACAGGTGAGGGATTAAATTTGACAGAAGATATGCTCCGTGTGATTGTTATTTGCTATCGCATGGCTCTTACGAACGCAAATAACATTTATCAGCTTGCGAAAAATTTAGGAGGTGAAACCAAATGACGGTATATGAAGCGTTAGACATTGTAAGTCAGGGATTTGTTGATTCTGATGAAGGTTTGAATGCGGTAAAAATAATTGCTGATTACAACAAAGAATTAGAAGGTAAAATTGTTACTTTGGATGAAGCGTTAGCTGCCGCTCATGCAGAAAAAGATGATGCCTTAAATTCTTATAATGATTTAAAAAGGCGCTATGTAGAACGTTTTATGAACGGAGATTCTACGGTGGACTCTGATACGACCGTATTAGATGAAGGAGAAACTGCGCATAGTGCAGAAGAACTTACTTATGATGATGTCTTTGTGACGGAAGAAGATTAAGAGGTGTGAAAAATGGCAACAAAACCAAAAAATGTGAAATTAGCAAAAAACGGTGTAGATATTTTAAATGCGATTCGTAATGACGCATCCCTTTCCTTTCAGGAAAGAGTTCCTGTAGCAACGCAGGAAGATATTAAGACTTACGGGTCTGCGGTTCTCAATTTTCCGGGGCTGGCAAATGAGTTTCTTGATGCTTTGGTAAATCGTATCGGTAAAGTCATTCTTACTTCACGGCTTTACAAGAATCCGTTTGCCATGCTGAAAAAGGGTATGCTTGATTACGGAGAAACCATTGAAGAAGTATACACTTCTCTTGCTAAGGCAAAGATTTACGATCCTCAGACAGCGGAAACGGAGTTCATGAAGCGGGAAATTCCGGATGTAAAATCTATTTTCCATAAGCTGGACTATCAGAATTTCTTCAAAACGACAATTCAGAGAAGAGATCTGGAAAGAGCGTTCCTGTCGGAAGATGGCGTTTACAATCTGGTAAGTGATATTATTTCCAGCCTGTACTCCGGTATGGAATATGACGAATTCATTACCATGAAGCAGTTGATCGTAGAATATGCAAAGAAAGGCTTATTCTATGAAGTGGAAATTCCGGCGGTTACTGCGGACAATATGAAGTCAATCATTTCTACGGTAAAGGGTTACAGTAATAAGCTAACCTTTATGAGCACTCAGTACAACGCGATGGGAGTTCCGACCTATACGGACCGCAGTTCACAGATTATCTTCATCGACGCAGAATTTGATGCAATGATGGATGTCGAAGTACTGGCTTCCGCATTTAACATGGATAAAGCAGAGTTCATGGGAAGACGAATTCTGATTGATAACTTTGGTGAGCTTACCGGAGCAAAACTGCTTCTGTGTGACGAAAGCTTTTTCCAGATCTATGACGTACTTCTTCAGTTTGAAGATGTTCGCAACCCGGAAGGACTGTACTGGAACTATTTCCTTCATAAGTGGACGGTATTTTCTGTTTCTCGTTTTGCAAATGCGATTCTGTTTACCGTTCCAGATAATGAGATTACAGGAATTACTCTGAATCCATCTAACAGTTTCATTCAGAGATCTCAGTTGCCAAAAGATGTGACCATCAATGCGACGATCAAGTCCACGGGCACGGTAGATGATACCCTTGAGTGGGAAATGACCGGAAATGAATCTACCGAAACAACCATGACGGTTGTAAATAATACTCAGGTTCGAGTACATGTTTCTGCAAATGAAAAGATTCCAAACACGTTTAACATTATTGCAAAATCGAAGTATTTTCCAGTTAGCCAGACGGCTACCATTTCGACACGGGAAAATGCTTAACTCTACTCCTTTCCTTTTACTATATGATAGCCTACCATTCTTTGGTAGGCTATCGCTGAATTGGAGGTAAAAAAAAATGATTCGTCCTTTAATTGGCCCATCGACAACAGTTCGCGTGTGTCAATCAATCCCGTTAGATAACACCTATACGGATACCATTCTGTTTACGTCAAAATCAGCGCAGGAAAGCTATTTTGCATCGAAAACGAAAAAGACGTATAGCGGTTTAACGTATCAGCGGCTGGCATCGAATAGTTCTACGTGGGCAATCTTTCTGGAAGACGTAGCCGATTATTTCTATGATTGTAACTATCTATGTTTTCAGAATGGAGGGTTTGGTAATAAGTGGCTTTATGCCTTTATTTCCGATATTTTGTATATCAACGAAAATTGCACGGCAATTACTTTTGAAATTGATGTCATGCAAACATGGCTTTTCGATTTTGAAATTAAAAAATCCTTTATCGAGCGGATGCACGTTGCGGATGATACTATCTCACGAAATGTGGTAGAAGAAGGCCTGAATTTCATGCAACGGTATGAATACTACAAAATAGAACCATCGGGGCTGTTTGGTGGTACCTCTTCTGATTTATCGAAAGATTATTCCTCTGTCGTATTAATCGCTACCTCGGAAGACTGTGATCAGGACGACGAAGTGCGAGAGGGGGAAATGATTCAAAATACCTATCAAGGTTTAAAATATATTGCTTTTCCTATTTATCAAAACCCTTCCGCCTGTCTGGAAGCTTTAAATGAATGGTTGAAAAAGATGAATGAATCAGGAAAAGCCGGTGCAATTAATTCTATTTCCATGGTTCCTGCCACCGGGCTTTCAATGGTTCCAGAAGACGGGTGGAAGTACAAGGCGGAAGTTATTGACGGTGTAATACGTGAACAGAGTTATGAAATTAATTACACTAATTTAGATGATGATTATGTTCCGAAAAATAATAAGTTATTTTGCTGGCCATATCATTTCTTTACAATAACAACTATGGACGGGCAAAGCTACGATTTCAAATATGAGGATATTATTGAAAGTGACCCTATTCCCGGAAATGCGGAAATGAAATTTAGCTTTAAGTTCGCTTTTGGTCCAAACCCTACTTATTTTATGTTTCCACAATATTATATGAAACATGAAAATAATATTGATTATGGTGTAAAACTTACCGGTTTTCCTCAGTGTAACTGGAACTTTGGAATATGGGAGAACTACTATGCACAGCAAGATACGAATATTACCTTGAGTATGATCGCTTCGGCGCTGGGTGCTGGCTCAGCTGGAGCGGGCACTGCCGCACAAGGACTTGCCTCAAAAGCGGGTGCAGGTGTGTCTACAGCGGCAGGAATGTTGCAGGCTGGGATTGGTGCGGTGCAAGCTGGTCTTTCCACTTTCGGAGGGTTATCTGTAGTCAAAAGTCAGCCAGATCAAAGCCGAGGAGCAAGTAATGTCGGTGGCGTGAATTACAACATAGAAACAATGGATTTTTGGATTATTCATAAGCGTCTCCACTGGGGCTATGTTGTAAAAATTGATGATTACTTCACCAAGTTTGGATACCGTGTCAATAGTACCGGCGTCCCAAACTTGCACACTCGAAAATATTGGAATTACCTGAAGTTAGATCAGCCGTCGGTGACCGGTAACATGCCTGTTGGAGATATGCGTATGATTAAGCAGATTTTAACCAATGGAATCACTTTTTGGCATACCACAGATGTTGGAAATTATGATCTAAATAATAATGAAGGAGTGTTAGGACATTGAGAAACCGAGGATTGCCTTTAGAATGGTCGGATAAAACCATTCTGCGAATGAAAAACGCGATATTTCACGATTATTACAATCGGATTCGAAATATCGCCTTATCGCGTTATGAATGGAGAGATCTTCCGGACGATATGAATGAAAGATATATCGAATGGTTGCTATTTTACAATGGCAAGTGTGTCTTCTTCTACGATGAAATTCTGGAAAAATATCTCTCACTGCAGTGTACCACAACCGGCGAGATGGACTTTTACAATCTGCCGAAAAAGGTTACCGCATATAGTACCAATGTAAATTATACCTACAAAGAATTAGATATGAAAAACTGTGCTCTGTGTTTTAATAACTTGAGCTGGTTACCTGATGAACCGACGGCTTATCTCTTTGCGCAGAAATTGACCAGCATTGAAATGAATATTCTGTCTAACGTTGAATTGCAGAAGTTCGCACTGATTATCAAAACACCAGAGAAAAAGAAACTTACCTATAAGAATCTGATGCAGAAATTCTTTGGTTATCAACCGTTTATTATCACATCCGAAGGAACACCAATTGACAACATTGAAATTTTGAATCAAAATATTCCATATATCGCAGATAAGTTGCAGATCCAAAAGATTAATACATGGAAAGAAATGTTATCTGCCTTTGGTATCGTTACCCCCGCTTCGGAAAAGACGGAACGCCTTGTTTCGAATGAAGTAACCGCTGGGTTAGGATATTCCGAAATGGCCCAGAATGTAGGCCTTGTGTCACGGCGCCAAGCGGTAGAACATTTCAATGAACTCTTTGGTACGAACGTATCCGTAGACTTTCGTTCCAACCTTTACGCAGATATTCTCGGAGAAAATACACAGGGTTATACTTATAATACCCATCAGGATAATCCAGAAGATGATACTTTCTCTACGCAAAGAATTGCACGACAGTCTAAGGGGGTGAGCAGTAGTGAGTAGCACAACAACTATGGTGCGCTGGTATTGCGAATATTTATATAACCAAGTAATTAATGACAATACCAAACCCCCAAATAATTGGGTCACGGATGTAAATACCATCATCCCCGCCGTATGGGAAAAGATATTTTATGAGTTTCCCATCTGGGAAGAATCCTATCGACCTACCCTCTGCCAAAAGATTTTACGGCATTATTACTTCCGGGAAATTGGCGAGGAAACGGTGGAGTTTTGGAAACTACGTCTACAGCAAACCCTCGGCGAGATCATGCCGTACTATATTCAGCTCTGGGAAACGACACAAGTAGAATATGAAAAACTTTGGACGAGAAATTATATTGAAAAATATCTCGGAAATGAAGATCGTACCGAAGATAAGACATCAAACGAAACAAGCGACTATCATGACACTGCGACAACTTCTGATACAGCAAATACGTTAACTGATTTTACCGATGATGCTACAACGAATATCAAGCAGACGGGAAAAACACATGACAAAGGTACCAGAACTTATTCCGAAACGGTAAAAGATGTGACATCCAACACCCCGATGAATCAGTTAACATGGAACGATCTGGAAAATAATCTATATGCCACCTCAACAGATTTTCGTTCCACCTCGGGAAATGAGAACACAACGAATGACGGTACCTCAGAGAATACAACGGATCAAACCTATAACGATACTTCAAACACAAAAGTTAATTCTACTTATGATCGTCATTTTACCGATGAAAATAGCCGTGATACGGACTATACTCATAACGTCAAGGGTAAAACGAATACTGATTATATTCGTGAAATCACCGGTTGGGACGGTGTAAACCCGAACGATCTTATTTTAAAGTGGAGAGAAACCCTTTTAAATATTGATGTGATGATTATTGAGGAGCTGGAAGATTGCTTCCTCGGCGTATATTATTAGGAGGTAACTATGAGATATTTAAACCCACTTCGTTATATCCACTATCACACACAGTTAGCTATTCCGACCATCTATGATGATTCTCTCTCGTTCTACGAGATTATGAACAAGACGAATCTGCACTTCAATGAAGTGATCAATGACATGAATGAAAACTATGAAATCATTGATAAGGCATTTCAAGAGGTTCTTGAACAGACCAACAAATGGATGGAAGAAGCGAAAGCGCAAGCAGATCGGGCAGAACAAGAAGCGAATAAATCGCAAGCGTCCGCAGAAGCTTCCCAGCAGGCAGCGGAAGATGCCAGAAATCAGGCAGATCGAGCAAAAAGTGAAGCCGACGCCGCCGCCGCTTCTGCTGTAGAAGCTCAGAATCAGGCAGACAGAGCATCCTCGGAAGCGGATCGTGCTCACACAGAAGCAGAAAACGCAAAAGCTCAGGCTCAAGCCGCGGCAAACTCCGCACAAGAATCCGCAACGTCCGCGGCCGCATCCGCCGGTAGCGCATCGGAAAGTGCGCAAAGCGCTGAAGCTTCGAAAAATAGTGCAGATGCTTCAGCGAACTCTGCTTCACAGGCGGCTCAGTCTGCCACTGCTTCCCAGAACAGTGCGGAAGCTTCAGCGAACTCTGCTTCTCAGGCGGCTCAGTCTGCTACCAATGCGGCAAACTCCGCAAAAGAAGCCGCAGATACTCTGGATGAAGCAAAGGAAACCTTTGTGAAAAAAGCAGGCGATACCATGTCGGGTAAACTTACCATCTCTTATGGAGGTCTTTCTGTCGATGGCTCCGCTGACATATCAGGAGATCTTAACACGGGTCGTTTACAGGTTGGTAAAGCCGGCGAACATAGGGATACCCATTTATACGGAAATCTTTATCTCAATGATATGTTAAAAATGAGTATTGGTAGCAATGTTGCCCTTAAATTTGCTAACCTTCAAGATGGATTGAAACTTTACGCTCCTTTATCGTTTGAGCCTTCTCCATTGAGAATTTCAAATGTGGGAAATCCTCAGAATGATTTTGATGCTGTAAATAAGATAACATTGGATAGTAAAGTAACTGGTATTAATGCTGAACTCACTGACGTAAATAATCAGATTGCGGCTCTTACGACAAGAATGGGTACTGCAGAGAAGAATATTACGAAAAATACATCTGATATCGCTTCGCTTACTAATCGTGTGACTACGAATGAGACGAGTATCAATAACATTAATACTGAGATCACTAATATTAAACAGGACATTACCACCGTGGAAGGTGACTATGTTAAGAAAGCTGGCGATACCATGACCGGCAATCTCACTATGGGACTGAATCAAATCGTGATGGATACCGGCCATATTGTGGCTGGAAATAATACGCTTCTCTTCGAAGGTTATCCGTTAATTGATGTTAACGGCGCAAAGATTTCTATGATTGCTGATCCTGTGGAGGGGATGGATGCCGCAAACAAGGAATACGTTGATAATGCTGTTGCTGGGGTAAAACCTACTGGAGATTATCTGCCACTGACTGGTGGTACGATGAGCGGCGATATCAATATGGGAGTAAATAATTCCGTTCGTTTCGGTGCGGCGAATTATGCTCTCTATCAGAATGAAGGTACTGGACATTTGGTTCTTACGGGCAACTCCAATACTGACATTGTAGAAATGAACAATATTGGCACGGTTCAGTTTGGAAATGAAACAACAATCCGAAATATAAAAACTCCTACGAATAATCAGGACGCCGTACCGAAATCATATGTTGATGGTCAGATTAGTATTGCTAAAAATGATGTACAAGAACAGATGCAAGGATATTTACCGTTAACTGGCGGTACGTTGACTGGTGGTGTTCGTTTTGGTACTACTGCTTCTATAGGTGAATTAGTTGATTTTGGACTGGTTGCCGAAATGAACAGTGGTAATTTAGGTATTGTGACACAGAGTATTATTCATACGAATGATTCAACTTCTACCGACGGCGTTACCTACACATTAGCTAATGTTGGTTCAGATATTCATTACACCTGCGCAGGCAATGGTGTGAAGCAAATGAATATTGGAAGTTTTGAAACGGTAAAGGTTAGCTCTTCATTATTAGTTGCTGAAGATCCAACTCAGAATATGCAAGTTGCTACAAAGCAGTATGTCGACAAGCATGCTGGGGGCGGGGGTGAATATGTTCCTCTGAGTAATAATCTTATTTGTTACATAAGTGAAATAGGTGGAGGAGTATATAATTGTGATTGTTATTTAATACAAAGATATAATATTGTAGGTACCATTAGAGCAGATGAGTTTAGTTTTAATAAAACTATATCCCATAATTTAAGGGATTATTTAGATACAAATAATTATAGTAGAGTAGGTGATACTTTAGAAACTCTTATATATGTAGAACGAAATGATGATCAAAATATAATTATAATAACAGGCCGATTACGTGAAGATTATTTAACTATTGAAGTTTACAAAACAACAATAAACAGCACAATTGCAAATGTAGACAGATATGTTAATGTTGGAAAAGTAGGTTCAATGCTGTTAAGAAAGAACCGATAAAAGGGGATTTAATCCCCTTTTTATCTGGTTTTTGTAAGTATAGATGAACATAAAAATCCAGCTTCTAATTCTACGTAAGAAATTTGAATTTCGGCTTGTTTCTCCATACTTAAATTACCTCCAAAAGGGCTGAATTTCAGCCCTAATTCTCAACTATTAAATCAAAATCTCCAAGATTGTAATAACATTGCTTATAGAATTCTTGCATTTGTCTATATAACCAGATCTTTGAAAGATAATCCACATAAAACTCTTCTTCCACTGGTCCGATACTGCTCATATCTGGCAGAGTTTCAAGCATATCCTGATAAGCTACCGATCTTTTAATATATCCCTCTACGTCTTCCTCCATAATTTCGACTTTCCTATATTCTTTTGGACATACAATATTTTCATGAGCAACTACATAAATCTTCATTTCCTTTCCTCCTTAAGCAAAATAATAGAGAGTATCAATCAGCTTGATACTCTCTAAGTATTGCAGATATTCATGTTGTCTGCCACTCTGCCCAGCCGGGTTTTACTCCATTTAGATTTTTATTTTTCGATATTCCAGCGGTGTTTTTCCCTTTACCTTCTTGAACGCTTCGGAGAACTTGCTGGTGTTCGTATAGCCAACTTTTCCGGCGATCACCGTAATCGGTTCATCCGTCTGTGTCAAAAGAGAGTAAGCCGCGCTCATCCCAGAGATGCCTCCACCTATGACTGCTATGTCTGTATCTGAGTCTTCAGTTAAGCTGGCAGCCTGGCGTTCACGATGCAGATTTAACATCAGGGGCGACTCAATTCTCATCATGAACTGTTATCTGTAGCCGTTTCCATATCTAAATGGTGCACATTTTCTGCTTCCAATGATACTATGGCCTGTGCTGCTATGGAAGGGTTGATTTCATATCCAATTCCGTTTCTCCCCAGCACTGCAGCCGAGAAGAGTGTGGTTCCTGATCCCAGGAAAGGATCCAGTACGGTCTCGCCTTTGAATGTAAACGCTCTGATAAGCCTCGAAGGAAGCTCTAGC
>ENA-ORSL01001908-ORSL01001908.1-human-gut-metagenome-genome-assembly--contig:-NODE-1908-length-16229-cov-3.905404_pt1 | contig 16229 bp, 13 predicted proteins | sample MGYA00242190_ERZ509157 | MGnify/ENA primary metagenome ERZ509157 (study PRJEB26280, sample SAMEA2338664) | human gut metagenome | biome: human gut; feature: human-associated habitat; material: faeces...
AAGGAGCCTTACGGATACGGGCTCTCCGCTTGCCGGTCGGAGGGCGTAGCCCGACGTGGCAATCTCATGCGAAAAGCATCGAATTCGCCGAAATCTGCCGAAATTCAGAAACAATCCCGCAAGATTGCCACGACCCCTTGCGGGGCCTCGCAATGACAGACTTGACTTCCCCGACAAAATGACAAATTCCGATTGCTTTTACCACTATCGACAGGAGGCAGCGATATGAAATTTTCACAAGTGCTTGCAACACAGATGGAGCGCTGCGACTGCACGGCGCGGGAGCTGGCGCGGGCCAGCGGGCTTTCCGCTGCGACGCTCAGCCGTTTTCGCTCCGGCGAGCGCACGCCGAGCCGCGAGGACTTGGAGCGCCTGATCGCGGGGCTTGCCGCCGTGTCCGTGCAGCGTGGCAGACCGCTGAGCGAGGAGGCGCTGCGGGAGGCATTTTCCGCCTGCGCCGAGCTGCGGCTGATCGACCCCGAGACGCTGCGGACGAACCTGAACCGCCTGCTGACGGTGCTCCCGATCAGCACGGCGGAGCTTTCCAAGGCGATCAGCTACGATCCGTCCTTCCTCTCGCGGGTGCGCAGCGGGCAGCGTTCCCCTGCCGACCCCGAAAAATTCTGCGCGGACGTGGCGCGCTTCCTCGTGCGACGCTTTGACAATGAGCAGGGCATGGCGGCGGTGGCGGAGCTGATCGGCATTCCGACGGAGGAGACGGAAAACGAGACGGCATATTTTTCCGCCGTGGCGCAGTGGTTAGCGGGCGGGACGGCTCCCGACGGCGGCGCACCGACGCAGGAAGGCTCCGTCTCCGCCTTTTTGCAGGCGCTCGACAGCTTCAACCTCAACGAGTACATCCGCGCCATTCATTTCGACGAGCTGAAAACCCCGACGCTGCCCTTCACGCTGCCCGCCTCCCGCGTCTATCACGGCATCGAGGAGATGAAAAAGGGCGAGCTGGATTTTTTCAAGGCGACCGTCCTCTCCCGCTCCGTGGAGCCGGTGCTTTTGTACAGCGATATGCCGATGGCGGATATGGCGGCGGACCTCGATTTTTCCAAGAAATATATGTTCGGGCTGGCACTGCTGCTGAAGAAGGGGCTGCATCTGAACCTCATCCACGACCTGAACCGTCCGTTCCACGAGCTGATGCTGGGGTTGGAGAGCCATATTCCGCTTTATATGACCGGTCAGATTTCGCCGTACTACCTGAAGGACGCGCCGAACACGGTATTCTGCCACTTTTTGAAGGTCTCGGGCGCGGCAGCGCTGGCGGGTGAGTGCATCGCGGGACAGCACGAAAACGGGATGTACTACCTGACCAAGGGCAAGAGCGACCTTGCCTACTATCGGCAGCGGGCAAGCGACCTTTTGGGCAAGGCAAAGCCGCTCATGGACATCTACCGTGAGCCGAAACGCGAGGCGCTGGACGCCTTCCTGCAGGCGGAGGCGCAGACGGGCGGGCGCAGACGGAGCCTGCTTGCCGCCCCGCCGATCTACACGGCGAGCGAGGCATTTTTGACCGCCTTTTTGGACAGGCGCGGCGTCTCCGCGAAGGAAAAGCAGCAGATTTTTACATTTGCCGTGCAGCAGCGGGAGCGACTGTCGCAGCTCATGGCGAACGGCAGCGTCCGCGACGAGCTTCCGCGGCTGACCGAGGAGGAATTTTCTGCTGCGCCGCCCTCCCTGCCGCTGTCCGAGCTGTTTTTTGAGCGCGATCTGGTCTATACTTACGAGGAATACTGCGAGCACCTGCGGCTGACCGAGGAATTTGCGGCGCAGCACGGGAAATACGAGGCGGTCTTTTCGACGGATAAGGGCTTCTGCAACATCAATATCGTCCTCCGCGAGGGCAAATGGGCGATGGTGTCAAAGGGCAAGACGCCGGTCATCCATTTTGTCATCCGCCACCCCACCCTGCGGCAGGCGATCGAGGATATGGTCCTCCCCGTTGTCGAATAAAGTAAGCACTATCGTTCACACCTCGGCTCCACCTTTGGGGGAGCTGGCGCGAAGCGCCTGAGGGGGTTGTCATCCGTGCCGAAGGCACACCGCCATTCTTCACTATTCACCATTCACTGTTCACTATTCACTAAATGTTGCTGCAATGGGCGGGCACCGAAACGGTGCCCCTACGGATTCTATCGATACTGCCTACATATGGAATGGTTACAGCAGGGCGGCGACGGTTTTTTCCGTCAGTGCGGTGACGGCGGCGAAGTCCACAAACGGCTTGCAGAGCTGCTCAATGCGGTCATGGTGCCGCTTCGCCTCGCGCATATGCCGCACCGCCTCGAACAGCAGCGACGAGACGGTGCCCGTGCAGAAGGAAAGCTCCTTGCGTACCTGCGGCGGGAGCGTCGAGTCCAGATCAATGCGGCAGAAGCACCGCCCGTCGTAGGGGAAATCCGTACACTCGCTGACGAAGGCGGTCTGCGCCGTGGGGATCAGCAGGTGGGTCGGGCGTCCCTCGGGCAGAAGCGGGCTGTGGCAGACGTAGACCTCGTGCCCGAGGGCGATCGCCTTTGCCTCCAGCAGCGCCAACGCCGTCGGCGCCAAGCCGTAGTTGTCGCGCAGGACATAGACCTGCCGGCACAGCGCTGCGGGCGTCTCGCCGCACATCCAAAGCCCCTTCGGTGTGACGCACGACAAAAACCGCCGCCGTACCGTCGGGGTCGGACCGATCGGCTTGAGCGCCGAGAGCGCCAGACATTCGCCGATCGCCTCGATTTCTTCAATGTAATGCGGCTTTTCTGTCTCCTGCCGCACGCAGTCGAGCAGCTTGTCGGCGGCGGCGAGGCAGGCGGTGACCGACGTATAACACGCCTTATTGTCTCGCTGCGCCGCAAAAATCTCCCCCTCGTTCGGACGCATGGCTGCGCTGTCATAGAACGCGCCGAAATTCAGATAGTTCATACTCCCGCCGCACAGCTTCGGCTCAAGGACGTGCGGTGCGGTGCCGTCCGCAAAGCCGAGCGACAGCGACGGCAGCACCACCCCGTCCAGCGAATCCGGATCGGACGAGCAGAGAATGTACTGCACGTCAAGCCCCTTTTCCTCCGCCGCGCGTCCGACGGCACGCATGAAGGTGGACTTGCCGCAGCCGGAGCCGCCCTTGATGATGGTCAGCGTTTTCAGCTCGTTGAGCAGGGAATCTGCGGCGGAGACAAAGCCCTTTGGCGAACAGGCGCCGAAATAGAATACCGATTTCATAACATAATCCCTCCGATATGATGTATGCGCGGCGGGCGGAAATCGTGCCTCGGCGCAAAATTCGACACCGCTCCCGCCCCGCCCGTTTCCTTGACAGGCTTGCAAAAACAGGGTATTATGATAATGGCAGAGCTGTTGAAGCCGCCGCCGAGCAGTGAGCAGCGGGCGGCAAACCGAAGAAGTTATTTGCTGATGAGGGTAATACAAGATGACAATTTCCGAACTGGTAGAGCGCATTGTCGGGCTTCCGCGCAGAGAGAGGATCCGCGCCTGCAAGAGGATCAATGCGACGGCTGACTATTTTGAGGATCGGCAGATTACCGGCACTGTTACGACGGAGGAACTCCTCTCCCTGCTCCGCAGCAGCTATACCAGTCCGAGTGTCGCCGGATTCCTTGCAAGTGTGCTGTATTTCGTCGATTCGGACGTATTAACGGAGGAGGTTTTTCAGAAACTGTGCCGTTTTCCCAACAAAAGGCTGCGTCGAACCTTCTTAGTGGCAATTTCGCATTGCCGAATTTCGGTGTATCAATTAGAAGTGATTTGCAAGCTGCAAATCTGCTCGGAAGCCTATGCGCAGTTACTTTGGCACGCGGCAACGAACGACTGTTTCAGCTTGACCGACGTCCGAAAAATTGTCGCAGAAAATCGGCGCTTTGAAAGGTGCGTTGACTATCTGAGCCTTGCACGGAATGAAGCTGTATCGGAGGCGAAGCGTCGGTTCTTTCACGAGCTGTCATCCGCCGCACCGCAGTAAGCGAAACGACCGACAGCTCGGCACAGTTATTTTTTCAAAAATTTTCCACGCAAATCAAGGCGAGGAGGGATAATCCCCTCCTCGCTTCAAACTGTCAAAAAGTGCCAAGTCTGTCATTGCGAGCCCCTGAAAGGGGCGTGGCAATCTCGCGGAATTATTCTGAAATACCGAAATGTTTCGGCAAAATCGAAACATTTTGCATGAGATTGCCACGTCGCTTCGCTCCTCGCAATGACACGCGGGGTAGTTTTTTGACACGCTGCAGCGAGGAGGGGGTAGTCCCCTCCTCGCTTGTTATTCTTGTGCCGTGGGGCGAAATTTGTCACAGATCCCGCCCGAGCGAATAGACTGGAAAAGGCAAAGGAGGGAGCAAAATGGAAACGACACTGGACTGCCTGCGCGAGGGTCAACGCGGCACGGTCTGCGCGCTGGAGATGAGCGGCGCACTGCGTCGGCGGCTGATGGACTTCGGCTTGATCGAGGGAACGCCGATCCGCTGCGTCCGAAAAAGTCCCGCGGGCAGCCCGATCCTATACGGTGTACGCGGGACGATGCTGGCGCTGCGTACCTGCGACAGCCGCCGCATTTCCGTCCTGCCATGCGGCTGATCGCGCTTGCCGGCAACCCCAACGTCGGCAAAAGCACGCTCTTTAACGCCCTGACCGGAAAAAACCAGCACACCGGCAACTGGCCCGGGAAAACGGTCGAGCTGGCGCAGGGGCAGCGGGAGTATAAGGGGAAAACCTACCGCTTTGCCGATCTGCCGGGTACCTATTCGCTCATCAGCCGCTCGCCGGAGGAGCGCGTGGCGGAGGAATTTCTGACCGAGGGCGGCGCGGACTGCACGGTGGCGGTCTGCGACGCGACCTGTTTGGAGCGCAGCCTGATTTTGGCGCTTCAGGTGCGGGCGCTGTGCCCGCGGATGGTGCTGTGCGTCAATCTGCTCGACGAGGCGCAGCGGGCGGGGCTGGAAATTGAGCTTTCCGTGCTGGAGCGGGCATTTCGTGCGCCTGTGGTCGGCACGAGCGTTTCGGATAAGACTGCACCGGAGCGGCTGATGGAGGCGGTGCGGTCGGTCTGCGAGGGCTTTGCGCCGCAGTGGGAGCCGTCGGAGCGCACGGCACTGCGCGGGGAAAATGAGGCGGCGTCGGACGCGATTGCCCGTCGCTACGTCCGTCGGGCGCAGACGCTGGCGGAGCGGTGCGTGAACCGAGGGCAGCAGCCGCGCCGCACGCTGACCGATCGGCTGGACCGCGTTTTTCTGCACAGAATTTTCGGCTACGGGGTGCTGCTGCTCCTGCTGCTCGGGGTGTTTTGGCTGACCATCGAGGCGGCAAACTACCCGTCTGCACTGTTACAGGCGGGCTTCGATCGGCTCGGACTGTGGCTGCGGCGGCTGTGTGCGGGGCTTCCGCCGTGGCTGCACGGGGCGCTGCTTGACGGCATTTATGCGACGGCGGCGCGGGTGATCGCCGTGATGCTCCCGCCGATGGCAATTTTCTTCCCGCTGTTCACGCTGCTGGAGGACTTCGGGTATCTGCCGCGCGTGGCGTTCCTGCTCGACGAGGGCTTTCGGCGCTCGGGCGCGTGCGGAAAGCAGGCGCTGACGATGTGCATGGGCTTCGGCTGCAACGCGGCGGGCGTGCCTGGCTGCCGTATCGTCGATCAGCCGCGCGAACGGCTGATGGCGATCGTGACGAATTCGCTCGTGCCGTGTAACGGGCGATTTCCCGCGCTGATCTTTCTGATCTCGCTCAGCTTTTCGGGCGGCTCGGCGCTTTTGGGCGCGGGACTTCTGACCCTGTGCGTGGCGCTGGCGGTCGGGATGACGCTGCTGTCAAACCGCCTGCTGCATCGAACGGTGCTGCGCGGGGAGCCGTCGGCATTCGTGCTGGAAATGCCGCCCTATCGACGCCCGCGCGTTTGGCAGGTGCTGGTGCGCTCGGTCAAGGACCGCACGCTGCGCATCCTCGCCCGCGCCGTGATTGTCGCCGCGCCTGCGGGACTGCTCATTTGGCTGCTGGCAAACTGCCGCGTCGGAGGTGTGCCGCTGCTGCGGCAGCTTTCCGAGCTGCTGGAGGCACCGGCGGCGCTGCTCGGGCTGAACGGCGCGGTGCTGCTGGCTTTCCTCCTCGGCAGCCCTGCCAACGAGCTGGTGCTGCCGGTGCTGATGATGACCATGACCGCCGCGGGGACGCTCCCCGACAGCGGCAGTGCTGCCATGGCTGCGCTGCTGGGCGGCAGCGGCTGGACGTGGCAGCTCTCCCTGTGCACGCTGGTGTTCTTCCTGTTCCACTGGCCCTGCACCACAACGCTGCTGACCGTCCGCCGCGAGACGCACAGCCGCAAATGGACGCTGCTGGCGCTTGCCCTGCCGACGGCGCTCGGGTGCCTCCTGTGCGCCGCCCTGCACCTGATCCTGTCCTGCTTCGGATAAAGCAAGAGCGCTGCCTAACGCTTATAGGCAGCGCTCTTTGCTGTTATATCATACGTCAGTCGATACCGAGGGTGGCGTCGATGGGCAGGGAGTAGAGAATGCCCTGCGCCTCGGTTTTGATGCCGCATTTCTCGGCGATGGCAGTCATCAGATCCTTTTTCTTCTCGCGGACGGTGACGATCAGGACGAGATCCTGCTCCTCCTTGAGCGCCACGCCGAACTGCTTGGCGACCTGCTCGGAGCTGTCGCGCATACATTTCAGAATCGTGCCGCCCCGTGCACCTGCCGCCCGCGCCGCGTCGATCACGTCGTCGCTGAAGCCGCTGCGCACGGATACGATGATCGCACAGTATTCACCCATGGTTCGTTTTCCTCCTTCTATGCTTGCGCTTTGCTCCGGATTGCCGCTCAGCGCGTCGGCGATGCGATTTTGCAGCCCCGTGACCGGCACGGTAAAGGCGATTCCGCGTCCGCGCTCGGAGAAGAACAGCCGCTCCTCCAGCAGGCGAAAGACCCGCGGGACGTCCTGCCGTGCGAGAAGGCTTGCCGTCAGCAGACGCGTTCTGCCCGAAAAGCCGAAAATGTCCAAAACCGCAGAGGGCGCTGTCCCTTGACCGTGCGTATGGAAGCGGAATTGCACGCCCGCGCGGTCAAACACATCGTTCAGCTTCTTTTCCCGATTCAGGTCGGTGACGGTGATCAGAAAGCAGGGGGTCATTTTCAGCTCGTCCATCCCGCGTCCTCCTCAAATTCAACGATTTCGTCCCAAGCCGCTTCGCCGACGTCGGGCAGCGCCTTGGACTTGCGGCTGAATACCAGTCCCATGATCTGAATGGTCAGCAGCGGCGAAAGGGCGACCAGCGCCACCACGCCGAATGCATCCGTGACCACGTTGCCGCCGACGCCCGCGCACGCGCCCATTGCCAGCGGCAGCAGGAACGTGGAGGTCATCGGACCGCTTGCCACGCCGCCGGAGTCGAACGCGATACCGACGAACACGGGCGGCACGAAGCGGCTGAGCACCAGCGCCAGCACATAGCCCGGGATCAGGATCCAGTAGATATTCAGCCCCGTCAGCACCCGCAGCATTGACAGCACGACCGCGCCCGCCACGCCGACGGACAGCGCCGTGTTCATCGTCCGATGGGAGACAAGCCCGCCGGTGATCTCATCGACCTGATTGTTCAGGACCTGCACCGCCGGCTCCGCCTTGACGATGAAGTAGCCGACCAGCGCGCCGATGGGCAGCAGCAGCCAACGGAAGCTGCTCTCGCCCAGCGAGCTGCCCAAAAGATTTCCGACCGGCGCGAAGCCGACGTTGACGCCTGTCAGGAACAGGATCAATCCGACGGTGGTATACACAAAGCCGACGAGCATACGGATCGCCTGCCGCCTGCGGTAATAGCCGGAAATGACCTGGAACAGCAGGAATACGCCCATGACGGGCAGAATGCTCAGGCAGACCTCCTCTGTGTAACGCGGCAGGGACGACAGGAACTCCCGCACCATATCGTGCGTGGAGAGGATGGGCGTCAGCGCGGCAGCCTCATACGACGCCTCCTCTGGGTGGTAGAAAATGCTCAGCAGCAGCACCATCAGAATCGGACCGATGCTGCAAAGGGCGATCAGACCGAAGCTGTCGTTGGCACTGTCGCGGTCGCTGCGGACGGCGCAGAAGCCGACGCCGAGCGTCATGATAAACGGGACGGTCATCGGTCCGGTCGTTACGCCGCCGGAATCGAACGCCACCGGCACAAACTCCGTCGGTGCGAAGAACGACACCGCCAGCAGCAGCCCGTAGAGAATCATCAGCAGCGTGGACAGGCGAATCTTGAAATAGATGCGCAAAAACGCCAGCACCAAAAACAGCCCCACGCCCACGGCGATCGTATAGATCAGGACCTTGTTGGGAATAGAGGCGACCTGATGCGCAAGGACCTGTAGATCCGGCTCGGCGACCGTGATGATAAAGCCCATCAGGAAGCAGCCCGCAACGATCAGCCAGAGCTTTTTCGTCTGGATCATCCGCTTGCCGATGCCGCGTCCGAGGGGGGTCATCGCCATCTCCGCGCCCAGCTCGAACAGCCCCATGCCGACGATCAGCAGCGCCGCGCCGCCGAGAAACAGGGCGAGCGTCCCCACCTCCATCGGCACGAGCGTCAGACTCAGCACCAGCACGATCAGCGTGATGGGCAGGACGCTCGTCAGGGATTCTTTGATTTTTTCCTTCAGCTTGTCGTACATTCCTAACTCCAAGTGCTTATTTTGAACAATCTAAACTTGAACGATTATAGTATATCGTATTTTCCCGCCGAAGTCATGACAAATTTGTAAATTCCGTTGAAAAATTTCACCGTCCCGTGATACAATATTCGCAAATGAGGGAGGTGACGCCGTATGACCGAGGTTTTTCCGAGCTATTATCCGCAATTTCACTGCCGTGCCGCCGCGTGCCGCCATACCTGCTGCCGCGGCTGGGAGATCGACATCGACCCGCAGACGCGCGAGCTTTATCGCACCGTCGGCGGAGCGCTGGGTGAAAAGCTGCGCGCGAACATTGCCGACGGCGGGGAAACGGCGACCTTTTGCCTGACGGAGGACGAGCGGTGCCCGTTCCTGCTGAATTCGAGATTATGTCAACTGATTTTGGAGCTTGGCGAGGACAAGCTCTGCCAAATCTGCACCGATCACCCGCGTTTTCGCAGCTTTTTTACCGATCGGACGGAGATCGGCGTCGGACTGTGCTGCGAGGCGGCGGCAGAGCTGATCCTGTCGCAGTCCGAGCCGATGCGCCTTTGCTTGCAAGGGGTCGAGACGCTGACCGAGGAGGAAACGGCGTTTTTATCCGCGCGGGAAACACTCTTTTCCGTCGCCCGGGAGCGCAGCCGTCCCCTTGCCGAGCGGATGGAAACGCTCCTCAAGCGAACGGGCGCAAGCCTGCCGAGGCGGGACGGCACAGCGTGGTTTGAGGTTTACATAAAATTGGAGCGCTTGGAACGCGATTGGGAGGCTTGCCTTGCCGTGCTGCGAAATGCCCCGTCTCTGACCGTCCCGACGGCACTGGACCTGCCCGCCGAGCAGCTTCTGTGCTATTTTCTCTACCGCCATCTTGCGGGCGGCTTGGACGACGGTTTGTTCGCCGCGCGGACAGCCTTCGCCGTTCTGAGCACGCAGCTTGTCGCGACGCTTTGGCAGTACGGCACGGAGCACACGCTGCCGCGGTTTTTCGACCTCGCCCGCCGCTATTCCGCCGAGATCGAGTATTCCGACGAAAACACCGCCGCGCTGCTCCTGCGGTTGGAGAACCAATAATTTGACACCGCGTGCAACCCGTATTATAATGAGTGCAGACTGTCGAAAAGGTGTATTTCAAGGGCACGTCTGCACGTTTACCTCCCTCTGATGAGAAAGGCGGCAAAACCGCAGGTTTTGACGGAGGGAGAGAAAATTCGAAATATTGCGTTTTTTCTGAAATAGTACGAAATGCTTGGCTTTTATCTCTCCCTCAGTCAGCTTCGCTGACAGCTCCCACGTCGGAGGGGTTGAGACGAGCCTTGAGGCCCGCGAAGGCGCGGAGCAGAGAAACACGCCCTGATTTTCTGGAGGAGTATTATGAAATCAAAACGATTTTTTGCGTCGCTTCTGATAGCTGCCGTGCTCGTCGGCTGCCTGCCCGCGTCGGCGGAGGCTGCCGCGTTGGATACCGTTGCGGTCAGCGGTGCGCCCGATACGCTCACGGTCGGTCAGCCGCTGCCGACGGACGGAATTCGGCTCAGCGGCGGCAGGCTTGCGGCGGACGGCGTGCTTTGGTTTTCCTCTGCGGACGCTGCCGCTGCACCGCTGCAAAAGCCGCTTTCGGCGGGGAGCACCGTCAGAGCGGGCAGATTTTACTATCTCGGGCTGTTGGTTAAGTCGGACGGCGGCTTTTCCGAAAACCTGAGCACCACCGTCAACGGCACGCCCGCGACGGTGCAGCGTGTGGACGACGATACGGTCTTTCTCACCGTCCGCTACGGTCGGCTCAGTCACCGCCTGGAGGGGCTGCCGCCGCTGCAATTTGAGGACGTGCCCGAAGAAAAATGGTACGCCGCCGAGGTTTCCGAGGCGACGCAGCTCGGGCTGGTCAACGGCGTTTCCGCGACACGGTTCGAGCCGGAAGCGTCTGCCTCCCGCGCCATGGTCCTGACCCTCCTTTACCGCGCACAGGGCTGTCCCTCTGCATCCGCGCCCGAATTTGACGACGTTGAGAGCGGCAGATGGTTCACCGATGCGGTCGGCTGGGGTGCGGGGAACGGGATCGTGCTCGGCTTCGAGGACAATACCTTCCGCCCCGACGAGGCGGTGACACGGGAACAGGTCGCCGCAATCCTGTATCGTTATGCGTCCTTCTGCGGCTATGACACGGGAAAGACCGCGGAGCTGTCGGGCTTTGACGATGCCGCTTCGGTCAGCGGCTGGGCAGACGAGGCGGTCCGTTGGGCGGTCGCTGCGGGACTGCTCAACGGCACAAAGGAGCGCGGGAAGCTGCTGCTCGACCCGCAGGGCGGCGCGACCCGTGCGCAGATCGCCGCGCTGCTGTGCCGTCTGCTGCGGGCGTATCCGACGGAGGACGAAACTGCGGCAATGCCGGAATATCATTCGATGCGCGGGCTGACCGTCGGCTACATTCCGCTGGACAACCGTCCCGTCAACGACACGCGCCCTCGCTGGCTGGCAGAGAGCGCGGGACTGAACGTGCTGATGCCGGACGAGCATCTTTACGCGACGCGCTTGGACGGGCAGACCCCAAATCCCAACGGCACGACCTACGGCGACCGCGAGGGGCTGCTCGCGTGGCTGCGCGAAAACGAAACGCGCTGCGACGCCTTTGTCCTGAGCATTGACCAGCTCCTTTCGGGCGGTCTGGTCAGCAGCCGTGCGCTGCATAACGACGATCTTTCCTTTGAGTTTTCGGTGATCGACTATCTTTCGGAGCTGGCGGCGCGGAAGCCTGTGTATGTGTTTGACACGGTGATGCGTCTTGCGAGCACGGTGAATTATAACGGGCTGGGCAGTCGGGAATATAACCTGCTGCGCGGCTACGGCGGCAAAACCCGCAGGGAGCTGAGCGGGGAGGCGCTGACGCTTGAAAATATCGTCGCGGGCTACCCCTACGACGCGGACGGCGCGGTCATCGAAACGGAGCTTCCCGCCGAGGCGCTGGAGGCTTATCTCACGGCGCGGACGCGGAAGCTGCGGCTGGGCGACTACCTGCTGCGTCACGCGGAAAATTTCGCCACGGTCGTGGTCGGAATCGACGATTCTGTCCCGAAGCTGTCCATCCAGACCAACGAGATCGCGTATCTGACGGGGCTTTTGGGCGAGAACGGCACGCTGTTCTGCGCTGCGGACGAGCTGGGCATGATGGGCATTGCCCGCCTCTATGCCGACCTCCTGCCGCAGAAATTGAAGGTTCGTGTGCGGTATTTCGGCGGCGGAGAGGACAGCTACGCCGACGCCTACGACACCGCGACCCTGCGCGATACCGTCCGCTACCACACGGACGAGCTGCTGATTGAGCAGACTGACGGCGAGAGTGACGCGGATGTGCTGATCCTGACACGCGGGATGAAGCAGGAGGACGAGGACGCGTTTTTGGACGCGTGGCGCAGCAATTCCCGCAACGGTCGCTTTACGATTATGCTCGATGTGTCGGGCAGGTACCACCCCGGCAACGTCCCCTACACCATCTCCACCGTCTATATGCTTGGCTTCAGCGCCTGGGGCACGGCGGCAAACGCACTGGGCATCGGGCTTTCGATGGGCATGATGCGTTGGGGTTGGCTGCGTTACGAGACGGATACCCGCAAGGCGGACAACGACGCTTTTGCCAAAACGCTTGCCTTTGCCTTTGTCAAGGACCTTGCCTACTGTCGCGGGACCCGCGCAAAGATCAAGGATTTGACTCCTTACGGAATTTATACGGCGCTGAATGCCAACCCGATCACGGCGCTGGTTTTGGAGCGGATGCGCGGGAATGTTCTGCTGCGGTCGCTGATTTGGGAGCGCGACGAATATCGCATTCCGCAGCTCTATCCGACCGACTTCTCCGCGCCGTTTGCAAGGAGCTATGAGGTGCGCTTTGACTTCTCCTTCGGGGTCGAGCCGACGCCGCCGGAGCCGCCGGAGCCGCCGACGCCGACGGAGCCGCCGACCGAGCCGCCGACCGAGGCACCCACCGAAGCACCCTCGGAGCCGCCGACCGATGCTCCCATCGAGCCGACGCAAGCCTCGACGGAGGCAGCTACGGAAGCCCCCGTGCCCTTGGAATAATCAAAAAGAAAAGAGGAAACAAAAATGAAGTACGGATTCGGCGTCGATGTCGGCGGAACGACCGTGAAGCTCGGTCTGTTCGACGAAAACGGCGATTTAATCGAAAACAGGGAGATCCCGTCGCGGACGGAAAACGGCGGCGCGGCGATCCTGCCGGACATTGCTTCGGCGGTCGCGGCGTGTGTTGAGCGCCGTGCCATTGCCGACGCGGACCTTTTGGGAATCGGCATCGGCGTGCCCGGACCTGTGGCGGGCGACGGCACGGTCAACCGCTGCGTGAACCTCAACTGGGGCGTGTTCAATCTGCATAACGCCCTCGGCGCATTGACCGGACTGCCCGTAAAAGCGGGCAATGACGCCAACTGTGCCGCGCTCGGCGAGTGTTGGCGGGGCGGCGGCGTCGGCAGCGAATCGGCGCTCTTTGTCACGCTCGGCACCGGCATCGGCGGCGGCGTAATCCTCGGCGGCAGGGTTCTGAACGGTGCGCACGGTGTCGGCGGCGAGATCGGTCATATCACTGTCTCCGCGCCCGACAAGCACCCCTGCACCTGCGGCAAGTGCGGCTGCATCGAGCAGTACGCCTCCGCCAACGGCATTGTCCGCGTCACGCGGGAGCGCCTTGCCGCAACGGAGGAGCCGTCGTGCCTGCGAGGAATTGAAAATCTGACCTGTAAGAACATCTTTTCGGCAGCGGAGGGCGGCGATCGCTTTGCCGTTGCGGTGCTGGAGCAGGTCTTTGACTATTTGGGTGAGGCGCTTGCCTCCGCTTGCTGTGTCTGCGATCCCGAGCGGATCATCCTCGGCGGCGGCGTGAGCAAGGCGGGCGCGTATCTGCTCGACGGTGTAAAGCGTCATTTCGAAAAGCATATGTTCCATGCCTGCAAGGGTACGGAATTTTCGCTTGCCGTGCTCGGCAACGACGCCGGAATGTACGGCGCGTTCCGTCTGCTGCTGTGATGGGCGGGGAGGCTGCAATGGACTGCGGACTTCACCCGACCCTGACACTGCGCGAGGTCAACGCGCTCTCGGCGCTGGCGCTGGCGCATTTGGGCGACGCGGTTTACGAGCTGCTGGTGCGGACAGAGCTTTGCGCCGACGGGATCCCGAAAAACGGGAACCTGCACCGGCAGACCGTTGCCCGCGTCTGCGCACCCGCGCAGGCTGCCTTCGTTGACCGCCTTCTGCCCCTTCTGACCGAGGAGGAGACGGGCTTTTACCGCCGCGGCAGAAATGCGCACGTCCACGCCGTTCCGAAAAACGCCTCGGCTGCCGAGTATGCCAAGGCGACCGGCTTGGAGGCGTTGTTCGGGGCGCTCTATTTGCTCGGGCGGCAGGAGCGCGTGGAGGCGCTGTTTGCCGCCGTGCGGAAGGAGGAGAGAAATGCCGTTTGACGCGATGTTTTTAAGCGCCGTTTTAGACGAGCTGCGCCCCGCCGTAATCGGCAGTCGGGTCGAAAAAATTCAGCAGCCCGCACGGGACATGGTGGTTTTGCAGCTTCGCGGCAAGGAGCGTCTGCTCCTGTCTGCGAACGTCAGTCGCCCGCGCATCCACCTGACGCAGACCCCGACGGAGAACCCCGCGCAGCCGCCGATGTTCTGTATGCTCCTGCGTAAGCACCTCGGCGGCGGACGGATCGCGGCGATTACACAGCCGTCCGCCGAGCGCAGCGTCTGTTTGGAATTCGACTGCACCGACGAGATGGGCATTCCGTGCAGAAAGCGCCTGATTTTGGAGCTGATGGGCAGGAACTCCAACCTCATTTTGACCGATCCCGAGGGGAGAATTCTCGACTGCCTGCGCCGCGTGGACTTCGAAATGTCCGAGCAGCGGCAGGTTTTGCCCGGGCTGTTTTACCGCGACCCGCCGAAACAGAACAAGCTTGACCCAAATCAGGTTGAATTGAGCGATATTCAAGCGATTTTGAGTGAAGTTGACGGATCGAAGCGGCTTGATCAATGGATTTTGGACACCTTTGCGGGCATTTCTCCGCTGATTGCCCGCGAGCTGTCGTTCGGTTTCTGCGGCGAGACGGACGCGGACCTGCAACACATCGACCGCTCCGCACTGGCGGCATATCTCGACCGCACGCTGACGGACCGCACCGTTTTCTGTCCGACGCTTCTGCTGCGCGACGGGCAGCCGCGGGAGTTTTCCTACCGCCCGATCGGGCAGTACGGCGATTATATGACGCAGGAGCGCTGCGAAAGCTACGGCACGCTGCTTGACCGCTTCTATTCCGAGACAGATCATGCCGAGCGGATGCGCCAGCGCTCCCAGACCCTCCGCAAGACCGTTACGACCCTGCGCGAACGTACGCTGCGCAAGCTCGCCCTTCAGCAGAAGGAGCGGGAGGCGACGCTCGACCGCGAACGGCTGCGGCGGTTGGGCGACATCGTGACTGCAAATCTGCACCGCATTGAGCGCGGACAGACCCTGCTTCGCGCCGTGAATTTTTACGACGGGGAAATGCGGGAGATTGAAATACCGCTCAAGCCGAATCTCTCCCCCCAGCAGAATGCGGCGCGGTTTTATAAGGACTACGCCAAGGCAAAGCACGCCGAGAAGGTGCTTGCCGAGCAGATCGAGCGCGGCGAAACTGAGGCGGAATACCTCGCAACGGTGCTCGATGAGCTGTCCCGCGCCGATAATGAGCGAGATTTGAGCGAAATACGAGCGGAGCTGGAGGGCTGCGGCTACCTCCGTGCGGTGAATCAGAGGAAGCAGCCCAAGCAGCAGCCGACTAAGCCGATGGAATTCGTATCGAGCGACGGCTTCCGAATTCTTGTCGGTCGGAACAACCGTCAGAACGATCAGCTCTCGTTGAAAACTGCGCAGCGGGACGATCTTTGGCTCCATGTGCAGAAATTTCACGGGACACACGTCATTCTCTGCTGCGGCGGGGCGATCCCTTCCGACGAGGCGGTGACCGAGGCGGCGATGCTGGCGGCGTGGTTCTCACAGGCGCGGGAGGGACAGAATGTTCCGGTTGACATAACGCCTGTCCGCAACCTCCGTAAGCCCAACGGTGCGCCCCCGGGACTGGTCATTTACGACCGCTACCGCACCGTGATCGTCACGCCGGAGCCGTCGCTGGAAAAACGTCTGCGGGTGCACTGAAGGAACCTCTTTTCCCCCTCTTGACACGTTGACAAAATGTGCTATAATAATACAAAAAACGACAGGAGGGAACGGCGATGAAGCCAACCGGAATCGTGAGGCGCGTGGATGAATTGGGCAGGATCGTGCTTCCCATCGAGCTTCGCCGTGCGCTGGATATTGAGGAGCGCGACCCGCTGGAGATCTCCCTCAACGGCGACCGCATCGAGCTGCGAAAACACCGACACACCTGTATTTTCTGCAATGCCGCAGAGGATCTGCTGGACTATTGCGGGAAACGCGTCTGCCGTCGCTGTCTTGCGGCGCTGAACGAGCTGGACGACGGATAAAGATCCATTCATACTGATTCTTGATGAAAATATTAAATCAAGAATCCCGTGTGCTATGCAC